>Ga0182027_10012324_pt1 | contig 12013 bp, 8 predicted proteins | sample 712E1DmetaG_FD_121300 | JGI IMG/M metagenome (GOLD analysis project Ga0182027, IMG submission 121300) | Permafrost microbial communities from Stordalen Mire, Sweden - 712E1D metaG (Illumina Assembly) | ecosystem: Environmental > Terrestrial > Soil > Wetlands > Permafrost | place: Sweden...
AATCCGCTTGGGATGCCTGTCATAGGCACTGCGAAATCTATTTCTTCAATTACACGCAAAGATCTTGTTCAGCATAGATCGGAACAGTACACCTCTGCCAATCTTGTTGTTTCCGCAGCCGGTAACCTGAAACATGAAGATGTTGTGGAATTAATCAAACGCTATATCCAAAAGAGTACAAATAGCACAAGTAAAAAAGCAGACCACATTCAATCTGTCTTTGAAGAGCCGAGTTCTGTGTTATGCGAATACTACAAACCGATTCAGCAAGCGCACATTTGTCTCGGGACAATCGGTTTTCATGTGCACGATGAAAGACGTTTCACAATGCAGGTGCTTAATACACTGTTAGGGGATGGAATGAGCTCCCGGTTGTTTCAGAACATAAGGGAAAAATACGGATTCGCTTATGCAGTGTACAGCTTCAACAATATGATGCAAGATACAGGCGCTTTCGGTGTGTACATCGGCACCGATAATTCTCACGTCCAACGATGCATCGACCTTGTGTGGAAAGAATTAAAATCATTACGCAGGCAAGGCATCAAAAAGCAGGAACTTACGCGCACAAAAGCACAGTTAAAAGGAGGTATGATGCTGGGTATGGAGAACATACCCAATAGAATGATACGATTAGGAAGCTCTGAATTGTATTTTGGAGAACTGATCGCACTTGACGCAATAATAAAAAAGATTGGTGCTGTAACGCGAGAAGATGTGCAGGAGACAGCGGAAGAATTATTTAAGGAGGATCGTTTCGCAATGGTCATCTTCCATCCAAATGGCAAACACGAGACGACGGAAAAATAAGATTATCACAAATATATAATTTTATGAAAACATCCGATTTACATAATGCAAAAACTGCACTTTCAATTTCCAGAAGAGGACGAGAGATACAAGGGTCTCCTATTCGAAAACTTGCGGCTATTGCGGAGGCTCGTAAGAAGCAAGGAATCCATGTCTACCATTTGAACATTGGTCAGCCGGATTTACCCACACCGTTGCCCGTATTTGAAGCGATGCATAATATTTCACGTCGGACAATTGAATACGCACCATCCAACGGTTTACCGGAATCACTCACGGCATGGAAAAAATATTTTAGTCATTTTGGAATTCTCTTTGATGAAAGTGAACTTATTGTTACAACAGGTGGATCCGAGGCAATTACCTTAGCAATGTGTGCCGTCTGCGACGCAGATGATGAAATAATAGTGTTTGAACCAACATATGCAAATTACAATGGTTTTGCAGGTATCGCAAATGTGAAACTCAGAGCTATTCCTACATCGATAGAAAATGGCTTCCATCTTCCATCTGAAGAGGCGATAGAAGCCTTTGTCACGAATAAGACACGAGCGATCCTTTATTGCAGTCCATCTAATCCCACTGGAACAATTTATAGTCGAGATGAAATTCAACAACTTGTCAATGTGGCGATAAAGCACGGATTATTCATTCTCTCCGATGAAACATATCGCGAGTTTGCGTACGAGAAAAAAGCAATAAGCATTGCAGAATTTCCTCAGATGCGAGATGGTGCAATTGTTCTCGAAAGCTGCTCAAAAAAATTCAACGTATGTGGCGTTCGTATCGGCGTGCTTGCAAGCCACAACAAGGAAATTATTTCTACAATATTGAAATTTTGTCAGGCGCGGCTTTCAGTAGCAACAATTGAACAATTAGCTATGGTCCCGCTTCTTGAAAATCCGGAGCCGTATACGCAGCCTCTCGTTGAAGAATTTAAAAAGCGACGTAATGTTGTATGCGAAGAGTTAAAATCTATTCCTGGTGTTACATTTTACAAACCAGAGGGAGCATTCTACATCACTATAGGCCTACCTGTTCAAGATTCCGAACACTTTTCCAAATGGCTTATTGAAGAATATGAAGACGATCGCGAAACAGTTCTCTTAGCACCAGCACAGGGATTCTATACAACAAAGGGCAAGGGAACAAATGAAGTTCGGTTAACATTCATGTTAAAGACCGATGATCTTAAGCGATCACTTATAATACTCAAGAAAGCACTCGAAGTATATCAGCATAAATTCCTGCATTAAAAAGATATAGAGCGTAATGATAAAGATTACGATAGATGGAAAAGAATTGGAAGTCGATCCGAAACTGACGATCATTCAGGCAGCATCTCAGAACGGAATTGAAATTCCGCATTTCTGTTGGCACTCAAAACTTTCCATTTCCGGCAATTGCAGAATGTGCCTAGTGGAAATTGAAAAGATGCCGAAACTGGCTATTTCCTGCGCAACACAAGTTGCAGATGGCATGGTGGTTAAAACAAAAAGTGAGAAAGTTGTAAAAGCACGCAATGCAGTCATGGAATTTTTGCTGATCAATCACCCATTAGATTGCCCGATTTGTGATGAAGCAGGCGAATGTAAGTTACAGGATTACACCTATAAGTACAGTATTGGTTCCAGTCGATTCCAAGAAGACAAAATCCATAAGCCCAAGCGAGTAAGACTTGGCCCGAACGTAATGCTGGATGTTGAGCGTTGCATTATGTGTTCTCGATGCATCAGATTTTCCGAAGAAATCGCTCATCAAAATGTGCTTACATTCACCGAGCGTGGCGCGCATGTCATCCTTACGACTTTTCCCGGCATTCAATTGGACAATCCCTATTCAATGAATGTGGTTGATATCTGTCCTGTCGGAGCATTGACAAGCCGTGATTTCCGATTTAAAGCTCGCGTATGGGAAATGTCTTCAACAGAAAGTATTTGTATCGGCTGTGCTCGAGGATGTAACACGAACTTGTGGATTCGTAACAACGAAATCCTGCGGCTCACTCCGCGAGAGAATGAAGAAGTAAATTTTTCCTGGATGTGTGACGAAGGCAGGGTGAATTCATTCAAATTTGTCTCGAGTGAGAATCGTATTAATGGACCGATGATCCGAAAAGATGGTGTGCACGTAGAAGTCGGTTGGGATGAAGCAATTTCCAAGGTTGTTTCAGAATTACACACATATCGCAAACATGAAATAGCAGGCATCGGATCGGCATATTGCACAAATGAAGACAACTATATATTTGCTAGATTCTTCAAAGAAGTCATAGGGAGCAAGAATATTGGTTTCATACGGCACACAAAACCCAGAGATGACGATAACTTGCTGATTCGTGCCGATAAAACGCCAAATAGTCTTGGTGCATCGGTTGTTGGCGTAGCGGGAGAAAATGGGATAGAAGGCATCGATCATATTCTTAAAGGAATTACAAGCGGCGCTATCAAAGTGCTTTATGTACTTGAAGATAATATCGCTGCAGATACTAGGATAGCTGAAGTTCTATCAAATCTTGAAATGTTGATTGTCCATTCGTCAACAAAGAATGAAACTACGAAACGAGCTGATATTGTTCTGTCTGCTTCGACTTTTGCAGAAAAATACGGAACGTATACAAATTTCGTCGGACGCGTTCAACGTGTTCGCCCCGCAGTTGCAATGATTGAACAAGAGCGTGAGCCCGATGGAATGGCAATGAGCCGTTGGGATAAATTTGCGGCGCGGAATGATTCATGGGGAAAGGGAACCAAACGCGATGCACGCTCATCTTGGAGAATAGTTGCAGCAGTCGCCTCTGCAATGGGCGTGAAAATGAAGTATGCTGCGGCAGAAGAAGTATTCAAAGAAATAGCTGAACGTGTTCCGGCATTCAAAGGATTATCGTACTCAAAAATTGGAACTCACGGAACATCAATAAAAACAGAATTCTTAAAAGCTAGCAAAGAAAAGCATACTTGATCTATAAGAGAGTTCAATGGATCTCATCTCGATACTAATACTTTTCGCAAAGATTCTCATTATTATGTTTGGAGTTTTGGTTCTAGGCGCAGCAATGGCTGTTCTAGCAGAGCGCCGTGTGAGCGCGTTTATTCAAGATCGGCTCGGTCCCAATCGCGTTGGTCCCGGCGGAATCATTCAACCGTTCGCTGATGTTGCAAAACTTATCATGAAAGAAGATATCGTTCCATCGCAGGCAAATCGTTTCATTCACGACCTTGCACCAATCATTTCTATTAGCGTCGCTCTCAGTACGTTTGCTATTATTCCATTTGGTAATACAATCGAATTATTCGGACGGCAAATAAAACTCATCATTGCAGACGTTGATATCGGCATATTGTATCTTCTTGCTCTTACATCTATAGGTGTATATGGCGTTAGTCTTGCAGGTTGGTCATCGAATAATAAATATTCGCTACTGGGTGGATTGCGTTCTTCAGCTCAGTTAATCAGCTACGAATTATCAATGGGAATGTCGCTCATTGGCGTGCTCATGATTTCTGGTACTCTTCGCTTAGATCAAATTGTTCTCCATCAGACAGAGTATTTCTGGGGCGTTATACCGAAGTGGAATATTTTTCTTCAACCGCTGGGTTTCATTACATTTCTAATTGCAGCATTCGCCGAAACAAATCGTCTTCCATTTGATTTGCCTGAAGCAGAACCAGAATTAGTCGGCGGTTACCATACGGAATATACTGGAATGAAGTTTGGTCTTTTTTTCCTTGCTGAATATGCAAATGTTATTACTTCAAGTGCGGTAACAGTGACCTTATTTTTAGGAGGTTGGCATCTTCCGTATATCGAACATTTAGGTTTGTCACCGTTGGTGGTAAGTCTTTTACAAATACTAACTTTTCTTTTAAAAGTCATTTTGCTCGTTGTGTTTTTTATTATCGTGCGCTGGACTATTCCGCGCTTTCGTTACGATCAATTGATGCGCATTGGATGGAAGGTGATGCTGCCATTAGCGATAGCGAATTTTTTAATCACTGGTATAGTAATGTTATTCCTTCTGCAATGACTAATGGAAAAATGAGTTCATACGGTCAAATAATCCGAAAGAAAGACCTCAGCATTTGGCAAAAAATGTACATTCCGGAAATCTTTAAAGGACTTCGGATGACGATCAGGCAAATGTTCAAGCCGACATTCACGTCTCAATTTCCCGAGGAACGTTTTAAACCAGAATCTTCATTTCGCGGCAGGCCAGTACTTGTTATTGAAAACGGTGTCGAGCGCTGCGTTGCTTGCGGACTTTGCGCACGCGTATGTCCCGCACTAGCGATTGAAGTGCAGGCGGCAGAAACAGAACTTGAGAAAGAACGGTATCCGATAAAATTTGAAATCAACATGGTACGATGCATTTTCTGCGGCTTTTGTGAAGAAGTCTGTCCGGAAGAAGCCATTGTAATGAGTAATGAGTATCTGCTGGTATTTTCGAGTCAAGAAGAAGCTTTGTTTGGCAAAGAGAGACTCCTTAAATCAACGGAGGAATTGAAGGAGCGTTTGGAATTTCTGCGAAATCACAGATAAAAGATACCCAGATCTTTTTTACGCCATATCAAATAAACAATGCATCATTTAAATAGATATAATAAGAAGAAAGCATTATTATTTTGAAATGTTCTAAAGCAATTAATATTCTGATAAAAGGATAATCTACCGTCATGTTTTCTCAAATCTTTAGCGCAGCAACGTTTGGAGTTGATGCTTATCTGGTAGAAGTAGAGACACATCTTGATCTTGGATCTCCAAAATTTTTTATGGTCGGTTTGCCTGATAATGCGGTGAAAGAAAGTATCCATCGTGTCACAGCAGCCATTAAAAATTCTGATTTTAAATTTCCAAATCGGAAGATGACTGTGAATCTTGCACCAGCTGATGTGAAAAAGGAGGGATCCTCGTACGATTTACCGGTAGCTCTTGGAATTCTTACTGCGTCAGGCCAGCTTATGTCAGAAGTTCTGGATAAATTTGTTGTATTGGGTGAACTAGCGCTCGACGGAGCATTACGCCCAGTGCACGGCGCTTTGGTAATTGCATTGGAAGCGAGGGCTAAAGGCAAGCGCGGTATTTTGTTGCCCGAAGAAAATGCAAAAGAAGCCGCAATGGTAGAAGGCATAGAAGTCTATCCAATGAGGAATCTACGCGAATCGATTGAATTTTTTGCCGGAGAACATCGCCTACTCCAGCCTTTTCATGTGGATATGCATGAAGTGTTTTCTGAGGATCAGCATTATACTGTTGATTTTGCCGATGTAAAAGGACAGGAGAGTGTGAAACGCGCAATGGAAGTGGCGGCTGCCGGCGGGCATAACATTTTGCTCATTGGTCCGCCTGGTTCTGGAAAGACGATGCTTGCAAAACGTCTGCCGACCATTCTCCCACCTATGACATTTGATGAAGCATTAGAAACGACAAAGATTCATTCTGTAGCTGGAATCCTGCCGTTAAATTCTGCTCTCGTTTCTGTTCGTCCCTTCAGATCACCGCATCATACAATTTCAGATGCAGCATTAGTAGGCGGCGGTACAATTCCGCGGCCGGGAGAAATTTCGCTTTCGCACCATGGCGTTTTATTCTTAGACGAATTGCCGGAATTTGACCGAAGTGTTCTTGAAGTGATGCGGCAGCCATTGGAAGATAGTCATGTCACTATCAGTCGTTCCAAAATGTCAGTGGACTTTCCAGCGAATTTCATGTTGGTATGCGCAATGAATCCGTGCCCTTGCGGCAACTATGGAAATTCCTCCGCAGAATGCACGTGCAATCCTGTTCAGATTCAGAAATATGTTGGCAAAATCTCCGGACCCCTTTTGGATCGTATTGATATTCATGTGGAAGTTCCAGCTGTTAAATACAACGAATTAGCATCAAAGAGGACTGGAGAAAATTCAAGTACAATTCGCCAGCGCGTAATAACTGCACGTGCTATGCAGGCAGATAGATTCAACGGACGAAAAGGATTGTTTAGCAATGCGGATATGGATTCAAAAGAAATCAAAGAATTCTGTCAAATCGATCAGGCTGGAGCTGAACTTCTGAAGATGGCGATGAGCAAGCTTGGACTTTCTGCTCGCGCATACGACCGCATTCTCAAAGTATCTCGTACAATTGCAGATCTCGGTGGAAGCGCTGACATTCATCCTGAACATTTAGGTGAAGCAATCCAGTACCGAAGTCTCGATAGAAGTTTCTATGCAATCTAACTAATCTTTAACTTATTACAAGGAATATATTATGAAGAAATCACTTATTACAGCAATGGCTGTTTTTATAGTCAGCGGATTTGCGTTGGCACAGCAAAATGGAAAACAAATCACAATTGTTGGCGAAGTTGTTGAGTCGCAATGTTACATCACTGGTTTGAATGGACCCGGCAAAGGACTTTCACATAAAGATTGTGCACTCAAGTGTGCCAAGGGAGGAATTCCTTTAAGCATTCTTGAAGATAAAACAGGGACTCTCTATTTAGCAGGGCAGTCCAAAAAAGCGATGGCTGGTGCAAATGAATTATTACTCCCGTTTGTCGCAGAAAAAGTCAAAGTTACTGGACGGCTGTTTGAAAAAGGTGGAATGAAAATGCTGCTCATCAGCAAAGTGGACAAGCTAGACGAAGAGAATAAGAAGCAAGAAGAAAAGAAATAAGATTATTATTTTCACTTTGTTAAGGTTGTGTTTTTCAGAAAAAGGCGGCTTATGCCGCCTTTTCTATTTAGAATGGATTGTTTGGGGAGGTATCGAGAGGGAACTCCTGACACCCTAAAAAAAACACTTTTGTGCACTCTCGGTTGTTGGCATGTCTAAGGATTTTTGTTTTTTCTCAGCAGCATTGCGTTTGATTGACCTCTCACGTACTTTGTTTGCAGTTGTTTCAGATGTAGATTCTATTCCGGGGAACGCAACTATGACAACAAAGCTCAATCTTTTTCTTCCACTCTTGTTTCTCTTCATACTTATATCATGCAAAGAAAATTCAACTGAGCCAACCGACTCAGAGAAGCCTGCAGTTGCCATCTCGTATCCTGCTAATGGAGCAGAGGTAAAGGCTGATACTTTATATAAGATTATTGCAAATGCTACAGACAACAAAGGAATTACAAAAGTAGAGTTCTACATCGATGGACAAAATGCGGCCTCCGATAGTTCTTCTCCATATGAATATATTTGGAATACCACAGGGCTGAGCGGCGACCATACAATTATGGCTAAAGGATACGACGCGGCAAACAATATTGGTACCTCGGCAGCGATCAGCGTAAAAATCAAAGGCGTCGCCAACCATGCACCTGCTTCTCCATCCAATCCCAATCCATCAAATGGAGCAACGGGTGTTTTACTTTCACCGACATTAAGCTGGAGTTGCAGCGATCCTGATGGTGATGCTCTTACATACGATGTCTATTTTGACACAAGCAGTAACCCGACAACCGCTATTGCCACAAACCAAACCACTGCAAGTATCAGCCGAAGCGGGCTTACAACAGGTACAACTTATTACTGGAAGGTTGTTGCAAAAGACAGTAAAGGCGCAGTGACAACGGGAATAGTTTGGAGTTTTACCACAGTCAATAATCCACCAGCTGTTCCATCAAATCCCAACCCGACGGACGCGGCTACAAACGTTTTTACATCGCCAACATTACGCTGGAACTGTTCCGATCCTGACGGCGATGCGTTGACGTATGATGTCTTTTTTGGCACCAGTAACCCACCGACCACGCAAGTTGATACCGGACAGAGCTCAAACACACTCCTACGTACTGGACTTTCAGCCAACACGACATATTATTGGAAGATTGTTGCAAAAGACAGTAAAGGCGCAGTGACAGCGGGAATAGTTTGGAGTTTTACAACGACACATCCGCCAGCTGTTCCATCAAATCCCAACCCGGCAAATGCGGCTACAGATATCCCTATATCGCCAACATTAAGCTGGAACTGTTCCGATCCTGACGGCGATGCGCTGACGTACGATGTCTATTTTGGTACGAGCAGTAATCCAACCACGACTATTGCCGCAAACCAAACCACTGCAAGTATCAGCCAAAGCGGGCTCGCAGCAAGTACAACTTATTACTGGAAGATTGTTGCAAAAGACAGCAAAGGTGCAATAACAACGGGGACAGTTTGGAGTTTCACAACGACTCATCCGCCGGCTGTTCCATCAAATCCCAACCCGACAGATGCGGCTACAGATGTTTCTCCATCGCCAACATTAAGCTGGAGCTGTTCAGATCCTGACGGTGATGCGGTGACGTATGATGTGTATTTTGGTACGAGTACTAATCCAACTACCGCTATTGCCACAAACCAATCTACGACAAGTATTAGCCGGAGTGGACTTGCCAATAGCACAACCTATTACTGGAAGATTGTAGCAAAAGACAGCAAAGGCGCAATAACAACTGGACCTGATTGGAGTTTTACAACAGGAAGTATGATTCAAGTCACGGGCGGTACATTCTTTGGAAGGTCAGGAGAGTCAGCTCTGATCACTATCAGCAGTTTCAATATAGATCAGTACGAAGTAACATATGAGAAGTGGACAGATGTGCGTAATTGGGCACTCACACGTGGTTATACCGATTTGGTGTCAGGTCAGAATGGTAGCTCCAATCAAAGCGGGGTTAACAACCCGGTGACAATGGTAAGTTGGTATGATATTGTAAAGTGGTGCAATGCGCGGTCAGAGAAAAACGGACTAACGCCTGTCTATTATACAGACAACACCCAAAGCACGATTTATCGCACAGGAGATCTTGATATAAATATAGATGCCGTTAAATGGAATGCAAATGGTTACCGATTGCCGACAGCAGCGGAATGGGAATTTGCGGCGCGAGGAGGAACAAGTTCGCAGGGCTACACCTACAGCGGCAGTAACACAATAGACAATGTAGCATGGTATAATTTAAATTCCGGTTACACGACACACACCGTAGGCACAAAATCTGCAAACGAACTTGGTATTTACGATATGAGCGGCAATGTTTTTGAATGGTGTTGGGATTGGTACGACCCAGCATATTCTTCAGTCGGTACATTAGATCCAAAAGGTACATCGACTCCACAACCCTACCGTGAGATGCAAGGCGGTACGTTCAACAATGATGGTTCCATGTGCCAAGTGAACTTCCTCAACCCCTTTTGCCATGTCCCGACCGTTCGTGACCAAAGCATCGGTTTTCGTTGTGTCCAGAAGTAAGTCTTTTTTTTCGCATTTGTTATATAACATAGGCAGACACGAAAAAAAATAAGTCAGAAGGTACGACAAAGAAGAAGTGAGCGAAGAAATAGGGAAGGAGTTTACTGTAATCAAGAATAAAAGGCGGCTTATGCCGCCTTTTCTATTTAGTAAGGTTGATAGGACTCGTTGTAACTGCATAGTGGTTTTTGTATATTTGACTAAGAGATATTTATGCGCATCGGTACAATCAACATAGAAAAACCATTGTTGCTGGCACCTATGGAAGACGTGACAGATCAAGCGTTTCGCATTGTCTGCAAACGTCTTGGCGCCGATATTGTCTTTACAGAATTTGTTAATTCAGAAGGACTTGTTCGCAATTCGTTGAAGACAAAGAAGAAAATGGATTTCCGTGAAGAAGAGCGTCCATTTGGAATTCAAATTTATGGCGGTGAAGAATCTTCTATGGAAGGCGCAGCGCGTATTGCAGAAAGTCTTAAACCGGATATCATAGACATCAATTGTGGATGCTGGGTGCGAAACGTTGTCGGAAGCGGAGCAGGTTCCGGACTATTGCGCGATATTCCTAAAATGGAGCGAATCATTTCTGCAGTCGTAAAAACTGTCAAAGTGCCTGTTACTGTAAAAACTCGTCTCGGGTGGGACGCTGAATCAATTAAAATTGTCGATATCGCCCAGATGGTTGAGCAAACCGGTGCAGCTGCACTTACGATTCATTGCCGGACACGATCTCAAGCACATAAGGGCGAGACGGATTTTTCATGGATTCCAAAAGTGAAGTCAACCGTTTCAATTCCAATTATTGCAAATGGTTCGTTAGATACACCTCACAAAGTTGTTCAGGTATTTCAGGAGACAGGATGTGATGGGGTAATGATTGGGCGAGGTGCTATCGAAAATCCATGGATATTTCAACAAACAAAATATTTCTTTGCTACAAATACACTTCTTCCCGAGCAGACAATTGAAGAGCGGTTTCGTGTTCTGATTGAACATCTCATACTTTCAACTGAATGTAAAGGCGAGCGAAAAGGGGTCATTGAATTCCGAAAGCACTACAGCGGTTATCTCAAAGGATTATACGGTGCCTCAAAGGTGCGGCAGGAGATGATGCAATATCTCGATCTGGAGCCAACGATGGAGCGATTATATAAATATCGTGATGATCTTATTGCATACGCTGCCGTACAAGCAAATAAAGGCATTGTGGAAGCGGCTTGAATGGATAAAAAGCGTGTTATCGAAATATTGGATGAAATTGGAACTCTTCTTGAATTGACAGGAGAGAATCCTTTCCGTTCGCGGGCTTATCATAACGGCGCGCAAATTATTGGCGGATTGACAGACGATCTTGATGAACTTGTTCAGAAGGGAACACTTACATCAATCAAAGGCATTGGTCAAGGACTTGCGGACACTATTACGGAATTATTCCAAACTGGAAAAGCAAAAATGCATGAAGAACTCCGCTCAATGATTCCCGCAGGGGTTCTAGAGATGCTCCGCATACAAGGCTTGGGTCCAAGAAAAATTAAGATGCTTTATGAAAAATTAAACATTAAGTCAATTGCAGCATTACGAGAAGCATGCGAGAAACAGCAACTTCGTCTACTAAACGGTTTTGGTAAAAAAACAGAAGAAAATATTCTTAAAAACATATCTCTTCTTGAACGCAGCAGCGATAAGCACCTCTATCCTCAAGCACTTGAATCCGCAGAGAAGATAATCGCAGTACTGAAAAGAATAAAAGGTGTGAAGCAGTGTAATTATGCGGGCAGCCTCCGTAGACGCAAAGAAATAATTGGGGATATTGACATTTTGATAAGTGCATCTGATCGAGCACGAACTGAAATCATGTCGGTCTTTACGAAACAGGTAGATGTTGAATCAATCGTCGCAACCGGCGACACAAAAGCTACTGTTATTCTGAAAAATGGAATACAATGCGATCTTCGGATTGTATCAGATAAAGAATATCCCTTTGCG
>Ga0182027_10012325_pt1 | contig 12012 bp, 8 predicted proteins | sample 712E1DmetaG_FD_121300 | JGI IMG/M metagenome (GOLD analysis project Ga0182027, IMG submission 121300) | Permafrost microbial communities from Stordalen Mire, Sweden - 712E1D metaG (Illumina Assembly) | ecosystem: Environmental > Terrestrial > Soil > Wetlands > Permafrost | place: Sweden...
CAGGTTCTCCGGGTTGTAAATCTGCTCGGGCGACATGTAGAACTGCGATCCGATGATGACGCCGTCGTACTTTGAGGTGTACGATTTTACCCACCGCACCGTGCCGAAATCGGCCAGCTTCACGTCTATCTTCCGCGACCTCGCCGGCCGCCACCCGTCCACGTCGCCCTGATGCGGCGGAACGAAGCTCCGCGGGAACAGGATGTTTTCCGGCTTGATGTCGCGGTGAAAGATGCCCTCGGTGTGGACGTTGCTTATCATTTCGGCAATGGTAAGCATAAGCTTGGCCTTGAACAGGAGCATGTCCGGCGAATCGATCATGTATTTCTTGTCTCCAAGAAGACTCCTGAGCGTGGCGCCCATCTGTTCCATCAGAATGAACCGGAAATTGTTCTTATGGTCGAATTCGCCGAAATCGAACACCTTCACAACGCTGCGCGACACGGTATCGGAGAGACTCTTTGAAAGGTCCCATTGCACGTAGGACTCGTTTGTAAACCGCTTCTTCATTTCCTTGACGCGCATTTCCTCTTCAAAAGGATCGCCGTTGGGCCCTTTGCGGATCGTGAGCAGGTCGCTGCGAAGAATCTTGATGGCGAAATCGGTGACGCCGTCGTAGTTCGACGACGCCTTGAACACGTCGGCGAACCCGCCGCTGCCGATGTGATCTCCGATAACGATGGACGGCGTGTGCTTTCGAAACGTTGAGCGGATCCGGTCGAAATGCCTGCTAAGCGCGGTACCGTTTGACGGACGCGAAAACGCCTGCATGGTGAGACGTATCGGAATTCGGCCGATTCGTTCGACAATGGAGTCCATGGGGGGCATGCTCCTTTTAAGCCGTCGAATTTTCTATGGAGTGCGGCAACGCCGCCGGAAGATTTGCACTCGACGCCCGGTCCTGGTATCAAACCGCCGAGGGTCTGCTAGAGAAATACTTATTGCATTGTGATAAAGCAACAGCGGACCGGGGTGCCGCCTACAATTCGGCCGTGAGCTGCCTCAGCTTGGTCTCGGCGGCCTTGAGATTGTATTCGATGTTTATGAGGCGCGTGCGAGAGTCTTGATAGCTCTCCTGCGCCTGGCGCAGTTCCAGCGAGGTGGATTGGCCGAGCCGCAAGCGCGCCATAGAGATATCGAGGTTCTCCTTTGCGAGCGTATCGTTGCCTTTTTCGATCTGCAACAGGGACCGCTGGATTTCGAATTCGTCGAGCGCATTCAGGAGCTGGCTCGCCACGTCAAGCTTGGTGTTTTTCAAATTGTATTCCGTTGACGAGAGCGATAGTTTTGCCGCGGCGATCTGCCGGGAGACGCTTCCGGCCTGGTACAGCGGAATGGTAATGCCCCCGTCCACCAGCGGGCCATAGGTGCGGTTCAGGTAGAACGAGCTCTGAGGGTTGTCCATTTGCGACGCGGCATACCCGCCGCTTACAGTTATCCTGGGCAGGGCGAGAGCCCGTGCCTCATGCAAGCTGAGCCTGGCCACCTCCACTTGCTTCTGCACCGACCGAATGTCCATGTTGCTTGAGTAGAGCTTCCGCACCATTTGCGTCGTATCGGGCTCGTAGGTAAGCGGGATGGAATCCGAAACGTCGAATTGCTCGTTTGCGTCTCGGCACAAAATCAGGTTGAGGTTCCTCTTGGCCATAGTGATAACGACTTCCTGCGCAAGCGCATTTTCCCGGAATACATTGAGGTCGATCTGCGCCTGCAGGAGCGTTGTCTTGGGCGAAAGCCCCGCGCCGAAGCTTGTTTGCAGTATGGTCACCTGCTCTTGATTATAGGTAATGACGTCCCGGATGGAGGCAAGCTGCTGCTTCTGTCGAACCACATCGTAATACGCGGTGATCACGTCATAGGCGGTCTGGAGCACCTTGGTCTTGAATTGCAGCATGCCAAGCGATTCCAATTCGCCGAGTTTCTTCTTGGTGACAAACATCTTGCCGCCGTCAAACAGGGTCCAGTTGAGAAGCGCGTTTGCGGCAAAGACGTTGGATCCGACGTAATTGTACGTTATTTGCGCAGGAGGCGGAGTCACCAGCTTCTCTAAGCCGCTGTTGAGCGAGTAGTTGTCGGAACCAGAAATGGAAACCGTCGGCAACATTCCCGCATTTCCGGGCGTGTTATTGACTTTCGCTATTTCCGCATCGTTGTGCGCCACAAGAATGTCGTAATTGTTCTTGAGCGCGATACTCACGGCCTCGTCGGCGGTGAGCAGGTGCTGTGCGCAAGCGGCGGCCATGCAAGTGAGGCAAAGGAGAAGTGGATGATACAAGCGCGCGCGAGTCATTGCCGTCCTATTTGTGAGGGTCGGAAGTCGCCATGGTCGGCACCGGTTTCCGGTCTTTGGCCATGAGCGTATACATAACAGGAATGACAAACAGCGTAAGGATGAGCGCGAACAAGAGGCCGCCGTCCACCACAACACCGAGCGGCATGCGGCTTTCGGCGCCGGCACCCAGCCCTAGCGTGATCGGCAGCGCGCCGAACACGGTTGCGAGTGACGTCATGAGAATGGGACGAAGCCTTGCAGCTGCCGCTTCGAACGCGGCCTCTTTCTTCTCAAGACCGGCTTTTCTTTTCTGATTTGCAAACTCGACGATGAGGATGCCGTTCTTGGTGACGAGGCCGATAAGCATGATCATGCCGATTTCGGAGAAGATATTCATGGTCATGTGGCACAGCCAGAGGGACAGCATGGCCCCCGCGATTGCGAGCGGCACGGTGAGCATGATGATAAACGGTTCACGGAAACTCTCGAACTGGAAGGCCAGAATGAGATAGATAAACAGAAGCGCCAGAACAAGCGCGAATGAGGTGTTGGAGCTGCTTTCTGCGAAATCCCTCGACGGGCCGGAAAGCTCGGTGTGAAACGTTCCATCCAGAACTTTCTTGGCAATTTTCCGCATTGCCGCGATTCCCTCGCCGAGAGTCCTGCCCTGCGCAAGCGTCGCACCTACCGTGGCCGATTTGAACCGGTTATAGTGGTACAAGGTAGGCGGGCTGCTGTTTTCGGTCATGGTGACAAGGTTGTCTAGCTGGATGAGATTGCCCGCGTTGTTCCGGACATACAACGCCGTGATGTCGGCAGGCTTATTGCGCTCCGTCCGGTCCACCTGTCCGATCACCATATACTGTTTCCCGTTTCGCAAATAGTATTCGTACAAGCGTCCGCTCAGGGCGAAATCGAGCGTGGTGGAAACATCGACCACATTGACGCCGAGATCGGTTGCCTTAAGCCTGTTGACCGTAAGATCGACTTCCGGCTTGTTAAACTTCAGGTCCACGTCAATAGTGCCGAACACCGGGTCGCTACGCGCCTCGTCAAGGAATTTCGGCAGGGCATCCTGCAGCTTGCCGAAGTCGAGATTCTGCACCACGAATTGCACCGGCAGCTGGCGGCCCGCGGAAAGCGACGTGGTAATCGTCTGCTCCTGGATCGGCACCACGCGGGCGGCCGGAAACCGTTTGTACATCCTGGACAGCCTGTCGAAAACCTGTTGCTGGGTCGCGACGCGCTCGTTGGGCTCAAGGAGAAATGTCTGGACAACCCCCGAGTTCGTCCCGTTGGAACCAAGGCCGGCGCCTGCGAAAATCAATCGCGCCTCAGAAATGCTGTCCATTTCCAATTGGGCAATGCGGTCCACCAGGCTCTGCGTGTAGTCAAACGCCGTACCTTCGGGAAGCGTGATGTTGGCCCGAACGAGGCTGTGGTCCTCCAGCGGCGCCAATTCGGATTTCAGTGTTTTCCCGAAAACAACGATGAGCACGAGGCAAGTCCCGAGAATCACAAACGACAGCCATCTGCGCTTCATGAACGCGGCGAGGATTCTCCGGTACGTTGTTTCCAAGCCGACGAAGAACGGCTCCGTTGACTTATAGAAACGCGAATGCTGCGCATTGATTTTTCCGAGCTTGAGATTGAGCACCGGCGTCAGGGTAAGCGACACGAACGCGGAAACGAGCACCGCGCCCGCCAGAACAATCCCGAACTCCCGGAACAGTCTTCCGGTGAAACCCTGCAGGAAGATGACGGGGATAAAAACGACGGCGAGCGTCATTGAGGTGGCGATGACCACAAAGAAGACTTCGCGCGTCCCCAAAATGCACGCGTCCCAGATTCCCATGCCCCGCTCAATCTTCTTGTAAATATTTTCCGTAACCACAATGCCGTCGTCGACCACGAGGCCTGTGGCGAGCACGATGGCGAGCAGCGTGAGCACGTTGATTGAGAACCCGAAGACATACATGATGAAAAACGCGCTGATGAGCGAGACAGGGATGTCCAGGAGCGGGCGCAAAGCCAGCACCCAGTTCCTGAAGAACAGGTACACGATCAGGATCACAAGGAACAGGGCGATGCCGATCGTCATTCGGACGTCGCTCACCGAGGCCCGAACAAATTTCGATTTGTCGTATCCGATATACAAGTCAAGACCGGGCGGGAGGGTCTTCTTTATCTCGGCGAATCTCTTGTAGAATTCGTCGGCGATCTGGATGGTGTTGGCTCCCGGCAGGGGCAAAAGCGCCAGTGAAATTCCGTCCGCGCCGTTCAGCTTCACCCCGGTCTCGGGATTCTCCGGTCCCAACACGGCTTCGCCGATGTCTTTAAGCCTGACTACCTGGTCGTTTGTCTGCCGGATGATGAGATTGTTGAAATCCTCTTCGGTGACGAGCAGGCCGAAGGTCTTGACAATCAGCTCCGTGGATTTGCCGGTGAGTTTTCCGCTGGAAGTTCGACATTCTCCTTTGCCAATACCGCGTTGACATCCTGGGGAGTGATGTTGTACGCCGCCATTTTGTCGGGGTTGAGCCACAGCCGCATGGCGGGCCGCTTCTGGCCAAAGAGCGCCACGGAACTTACGCCCGGAATGGTCTGCAGCTTTTCCTGCAGGATATTTTCGGCGTAATCACTCAATTCGAGCGCGTTCATGGTGGTGCTCTGCACCGAGACCGTAATGATCGGGTCACTGTTGGCATCGGCCTTGGTTACCACGGGCGGCGCGTCGATATCAACCGGCAGATTGCGCGCCGCCTGCGATACCTTGTCGCGCACGTCGTTTGCCGCTTTTTCCAGATCGGCGCCGACATTGAATTCAACGGTGATGTTAGAGCTGCCCGTCGCAGAAGATGAGGAAATCGACTTGATTCCTTCGATGCCGTTGATCGCTTTTTCGAGAGGCTCGCTTATCTGAGCTTCTATGATGTCGGCATTCGCGCCCGTATATTTTGTTTGAACGTTGATGGTGGGGGGATCGATAGCCGGATAAAGCCGTATGCCCAGGAAATTGAATCCGACGGCGCCGAGCAGCACAATCACCAGGCTCATAACGATGGAGGCAACGGGACGATGCAGGGAGAATTCTGAAAGTGTCATAGTGTGCTACTGAACTACCTTTGAGAATTTCAGGTCCGTACCCGGTTTCAGAAAGAGCAGGCCGGTTGTGACGATCGTATCTCCCGCAGAGATGCCGTCGAGCACTTCAACCGTGGACGCCTGGCGCACGCCCGTTGTGACGGTGACGAATTTCGCTTTGCCGTTCTTCGCAATTATCAATTGTTTGTTCCGCTCCTGGGGAATAACGGCCTGCGTGGGAACCATGAGGGCGCTCGTGTTGTGGCCCAGCTCCAATTCAACATTTGCAAATGCGCCGGGCTTCAAGGCGGCGTCCTTGTTCTTTACTACGGCCCGCGCCTTGAGGTTGCGTGTCGTTACGTCGATTCCCTCTTCGGTTGCCATGACGGTTGCGTCGTGCGGGGCGTCATCGCCCTGCACGGTGAATTTCACCTTGGTTCCGGGCTTCACGGCGCTGCTGTATTTCTCCGGCACGCTAAAATCCAGCTTCAACTGCTGGGTGGAGCGGATCGTGGCAAGCGGGGTTCCCGGCGTCACTTCCGCGCCCACGCTCACGCTGCGCAGGCCGATCACGCCGTCGAACGGCGCCCGCACTTCGGTCTTGCGTATCTGTACCTTGAGTATGTCGATATCCGCGTTTATCGAATTCACCTGCAACACCGCCTGATCGTAATCCGACTGACTGATACCGCTCACCTTTATCAGTTCATTCTGCCGCTTCTGGGTTTGCACCGCAATGTCCAATTGCGTCTGCGATTTTTTCAGGCTTGCCTGCAGATCGTCGTCGAACAACTTTACAAGCAGCGTTCCCTGTTTGACAAGCCTGCCTTCCGGGAGGTTGAGCGCTATCACCCGACCGGTCACTTCGGGCATGAGTACGGTCTCTTCAAAGGGAATAAGCGTACCCGAAATCGAAATGGCTTGCGTGATTTCGATCGGTTTCACCACAAACCCTTCGACCATCGGTGTTACGTTGAACTTGTTTCCCGTGGCCGGGGCAGGAGCTGCGGGCTTGTTCGAGCATTGCATACCGGCGATGAATGCGAAGAAGGCAAGGAGAAGAACGGTCTTTTTCATAATGATTGACGGCTCGCTTGGAAGTATGTGAATGTGAAGCACGGCGCTTCTGAAAATACCTCGTATCGCTTTGTGGCTTCGGGCAAACCCTAAAATTACTTCCTGTTTGTTAGAATCACGTTATTTCTCGGCAAATTAGTTGGACTGCCTGTACGAGACATGTGTTACACGCTTGCACAGGCATTCCCACATTGCAAAAAATCAATCACCTCCCGTAGATTCCATGGTCTCGGGCACAACTGTGCTATTTGGCTCCGGCGTCGGCCCATTTCACAAAATCGAATCCCGCTACCTGCATCAAGGCGTACCTGCTGAGCGTATAGCGGAACTCGCTTTGCACTCTGGCGAATTTAGCCTGTGTGTACTTGTTCTCGGCATCGAGCAAGTCGAGATTGGGGATGACCCCCGCCTCGTACTGCAACGTCGCTATGCGTCTTGATTCGCCGGCGAGCCGGATGTTGGTCGCGGCTTCGAAAAGGTTTTCGCGCGCGCTCTTGACATCCGCAATCGCCTTGAGCACATCTGTGCGAACCGTACGCTTGAGATCATCGAGGATCGTGCGAAGGCTGTCGAGGTGCGCTTCCAGTTCTTTTATGTGATAGTGGGTTTTGCGACCGTCGAATATGGGTACCGATATTTGCGCTGCTGCGACCGTGTTGAATTGCAGCTGATCGAGGTTGGGAATATATCCGTTTTTCTCTCCGGCAGAAACGTGCGCCACAAGCGCAGGGGTCATCTCCAAGCGAGCCAGGGAAAGCTGGGCTTGTCCTGCCTTAAGCGCAACGTTCATCAGGTCGATTTCGGTTCTTTGTTTGAGCGCAGCCTCGATCAGTGAATCTTTTGCAGGTTCGTGATAACTCGAATCGAACGCGCCCATGCAATTTGCCGGCGCAGATTCATCGAGTCCCAGGAGCTGCCTGAAGCCGATCTGCTGCTTCGCAAGGTCGTTGTTGAGATTCGTGAGTTCGGTTTGCGCATTGGTGAGATCCACCTCGGATCGCAACACATCGAATTCCGTTGAGCTTCCCGTCGCCAGCTTCTTCTTGACAAAATCGAGATGCTGGCTGAGGTTGGCGACGTTCTCCTGTTTGGCGGCTATCATCTGGGCGCTGCTGAGCAGCGACTCGAACGAGACTATCGCCTGGTAGCTCACGAATTTGGCGGCCATGCCGGTCCCGGTCTGAAGCGCCTGTTCGCCTATGGTTGAAAGGTTGATTGCTTTCTGGCGTTTGCCGAAATCGAAGAGCAAATAGTCGGCACCGACGTGAAAATCCCAGTTGTTGGCAGGATAGAGTTGAAAGACCTTTCCGCCGAATGGAATTGTCTCAAGCGGGTAAAGGTACGAATATGAGCCTGTTCCGGAAATATCTGGCAGCCACGCGGTTTTCGCCTGGCTCGTTCTCGCCTGGGCGGCGGCAAGTCCCTGCTTCGCGGCGTTGAGCGCTGCGCTGTTCTTTACGGCCATTTTTATTGCAGAAGGCAAGGTGATTGAATCGGGTGTCTCGCACAACGCGGTTGCAACCGCAAGCCCACAAAAGAGCGCTGCGAGCGCATAAATTTTACTGCTTGATCTTGTCATGGTCTTCCTTATGTTTACAGACATGCCGCTATCGCTACGTCGACCATTGTCTCACCGCCGCAAGACCGGCGCGGCCAGGGTGGTCTTTCGTGTTTTCAATATCACAATGGGAATGACGCAGGCCGCCGTGCACAACGCGGAAATGAGAAAATCATCGTTGATGCCCCAGACAAACATCTGTTGAGAGAAGTGGGATACCAAAAGCATCGAGCTTTGAGCAGCCGCATTCTGGACCGTTGAGCCGGCATCGTGCACGGCATGCGCCTGAATCATCTGGAGACTGTGGCTGAAAACCGGCGACGAACGGTTAAGCAGGGCGCCGGAAACAGCCGTATGGAAAACGATGCGTTGGGTCAGGAGCGTTTGCAAAATGGCCACGCCGAAACTGCCGCCAACCTGGCGAATAACGTTCATCAATCCGGACGCCTGGGCCATTTCGGTCCTGGAGATTTCGGTGAGAGCCAGTGCGGACAGCGGCGAAAAAAGCAAGCCCATGGCGACCCCGCGCAAGTACATGGGAAACATAATCTGGGAATGTTCGGAAAAAATGGAAAGCTTTGAATTGAGATAAAAGCTGAACGTAAACAGGATGATCCCGGTTATGATAGGAATCTTCGGGTTTACCTTGTCGGAAAAGTATCCGGCGATGGGCCCGGTGACCGCCTGGATGATCCCTATCGGCAGCAGCACCATGCCGGATTCCAATGCCGTGTAGCCCAGGATGTTCTGCAGATAGACGGGAATCAGAAACACGCTGCCGAACATGCCCACGCCGAACATGAACATTACGATATTGGTGAGCCCGAAGTTGTATTTGACAAGAAGTCGCAATTGGACCAACGGGTTCTCGACGTTGAACTCGGTCACGAGGAACACCACGAATCCCGCGGCCGCCAGCGCGAAGCACAGCATCATGATATCGGACGTCCACCCGCCCGTGTTCCACTGCGCGTTGCCGCTGGCCAGGGCAAAGAGCAGGAAGCCCAGGAATACCGACAACGAGAAGAAGCCGCTGAAGTCAAACGATCGCGCCTGCTGCGTCTTGTATTCACGCTGGATCACCCAGGTTGCGAAAAAGCAGATGATTCCCACGGGAACATTGATATTGAAAATGAGATGCCAATCGAAATTATCCGCAATGTATCCGCCGAACAGCGGCCCCAGGGAGACCGAGGCGGCGGCGGAAATGGACCAGAACCCCATGGCGAGGCCGCGTTTTTCCGGTGGGAATTCCCGCATGATGATCGCCATGCCGAGAGGCTGCAACAGGCCGCCGCCCAGGCCTTGACCGATGCGCATGGCGATAAGGGAGTGCTCGTTCCACGATATGCCGCAGAGAAACGAAAACAGGGTGAAAATGGCCAGGCCCACGGCGTAGGTACGCTTGTAGCCGAAGCGGTCGGCGATCCATCCCGAGCAGGGCAGCATCACCGCGAAGGCGAGCATATAGCCGGTAAGTATCCACTGCGCCACGTCGACCGAAATGCCGAACGACGCCATGATCTTGGGAAGCGCCGTATTCACGATGGTTGAATCGAGCACCACCATGAACCCGCTGATCATGATGTTGGCGAGCACCCACCACTTGTACGAGTCGTGCTCGTGGTGGAGCGACGGAACGTTATTGATAAATCGCTGGCGGAGCATGGAAGCCTATTTTGAAAAAATTCGTGTATAGGCCGACAGGCCGGGCAGCAGCGACACCGCTGCCGGGCTTGACTCAATGGCGATCTTTACCGGCACGCGCTGGGTTACCTTGGTGAAATTGCCGGACGCGTTGCTTGCCGGGATGAGGGAGAACTCCGAGCCCGTGGACCGGCCGATGCTTTCCACCTTGCCGAAAATCCGCTGCCCGGGAAACGCGTCTATGGAAATCTCCGCGCGCATGCCGGGGCGTATGGAGCGGAGCTTGGTCTCTTCGTAGTTTGCCGCGACCCACACGTGCTTGTTATCGAACATGGAATAGATGGCCTGGCCGGGCGACACCACGTCGCCCGACAGCACCCACCGCCTCGCGATAAGGCCGGAGAAAGGGGCGACAATCACGGTGTTGGCAAGCTGGGTATTGACAATCGCAAGATCGGCCTTGGCTCCCGCGACCTGCGCCTCGTCCCGGTCTATCTGCGCCTCGGCGAGTTTGCGGGCGTTTTCGGCGTGGCTGTACTGCTCCTGCGATACGATCTGGCTCTTGAATTGTTTTTCTATGCGATCGTAGTCGTCGAGGGCCTTGGCCTTATTGACCGACGAGATCTCCACGCTGCGGGTGATGATCCGGAGCGATGCCTGGGCTTTTGCAAGCTGTGCGCGCAGGTCCGCGTCATCGAGCTTGACAATCGTGTCGCCGGCGCTCACCGTATCTCCCTCGTCGTATTTGAGCATGGTGATTCGCCCGGAAATTTTTGAGGCTATGGTGGCTCGATACGCTTCAACGAATGCGTCGTCGGTGGCTATGGAGCTGAAACGGGCGACATACCAGAAGAAAACAGCCACGGTAAGGCCTACAACAAGAAGAAACAGCGGGATGATGACGCGTTTGCGCTTGAACATCGGCACATCATCGATGGGCTCGTCGCCGTTTGCGGCACCATTACCCGCGTTTGGCGGCTGTTGCGGCAAATCGGCCCGCGGAGGCTGCTGAGAGGATGCTGGTGTGTTCATATTTTCTTGACTCCATTGCGTGAGTGTGAAATTCCAATGAGAAGAATGTCGAGAAAGCGCAGCACTTCGTCCCGATAGGCTTTGATATCGGCGCTCCTGAGTTCGCCGGGCGTCATCGTCTTGAAAAACCGGATTCGCAGGCCCTGGAGCACGTGCTGAATGAGCTGCGCCGTTTGTTCGGAAGAATCGACGGCAAATTCGCTGCGGCGCTTGCCTTCGCTCAAAATGGCCGTAAGAAATCCCGTCTCTGTCGCGCTGAATTCGCGGAACAGATCCCGCATGATCGGCTTGATCGAATCTCCTGCTCGTCCAAGGTCAAGCAGCGTGCCCAAAAGGGCAAGGTGTTGCTTGAAATACTCCCGGAGCTTTCCGGGCGCCTCGGAATCACCTTCGATGATTGCCTCGATGCGCTTTGCAAAATCCTGCTGTTCGGCGGCAACCACATTACGGAAAACATCTTCCTTTGCCGGGAAATAATAGTACAATGCCGCTTTGCTTATGCCGAGGTCGGCCGCGATTTCGTCCATGGTGACCTTGGCAAGGCCGAAGCGGGCGAAACGCCGGTGGGCCGCTTCGAGGATGTCCGCGCGCTTGTCGTGGCTGTGCTGGTGGTTCATGCCGAAACCCAATCCTGACTATTTTACCAAAAAAGTCGGACGTTAAAATAGTCCCTGCATCGTGGTCGTGCAAGCTGTTTGAGTGAAACGGTCAATCGCTGCGGGAAAAGCTGAGTGCGGCAAGCCCTACGAAGACAAGTCCCGCCAGCGCGATAAAAGCCACCTCATGGCCGGCAGTGACGGGGATGCCCAGCACCGAAAGATCAAGGCCCATGGCCTTGCGAAGCAGCGGGTCCATGCCGCCGCTCGGCAGAAGGATCTTCTTGAAAAGGTCTACGGCATATGTCAACGGGTTAATCTTGACCAGAATGTTGAGCCACGGCGGCATGCCGCTGAGCGGGAAGAACACGCCGGACAAGAACAGCATCGGGAAGATGATCACCTGGACAACCACCTGGAAGCCCTCAGAGGTCTTGAGCAGGCTGGCGATGATGAGGCCCAGAGACGACAGCGTGAACGCCACGAGAAACATGGCCGGCACGAGCTGCGCGACAATAAGCGGCGTGAGTTTCGCACCCGCAAACGGCGCAAACACGAGCATGAGAAGCCCCTGGATCACCGCCACCGTGGACCCGCCGAGGATTTTGCCAACGGCTATTGAAACGCGCGATACGGGCGACACCAGGATCTCCCTGAGATAGCCGAACTCCCGGTCCTGCACCACCGACAGCGCGGAAAACAGCGACGTGGTGAACACGGTCATGCCGATGATGCCGGGAAACATG
>Ga0182027_10012326_pt1 | contig 12012 bp, 9 predicted proteins | sample 712E1DmetaG_FD_121300 | JGI IMG/M metagenome (GOLD analysis project Ga0182027, IMG submission 121300) | Permafrost microbial communities from Stordalen Mire, Sweden - 712E1D metaG (Illumina Assembly) | ecosystem: Environmental > Terrestrial > Soil > Wetlands > Permafrost | place: Sweden...
GCGCCTCAGGCAAATGCAATGGCGGCAGTTATAAAACCATTGATGTCAAATCAGCCCACTCCATGGTTGCTTTATATTGCAGGAGCATTTATATCAATAATTTTAGCCATGTTAGATGTGTCGGCTTTGGCATTTGCACTAGGGATGTATTTGCCTCTTGAACTAAATACACCTCTTTTAATAGGTGGATTGATTGCACACTATGTATCCACAAGAAGCAAAGATGAGGCGCTTAATACGGCAAGACGTGAGAGGGGAACATTGATCGCTTCAGGATTTATTGCCGGCGGCGCATTGATGGGCGTTGTCAGCGTTATATTAAAATCAGCCGGGTTCAACTGGTTCATGACCGCATGGTCGGAATCAAATTCTGCCGAAATTCTTGCGTTTGTTATGTTCTCGCTTCTCTGTTTATATACAATATGGGATTCAATGAGAGGAAGCAGTGACAAAAACCAGTGACGAGTGACGCGTAACAAGTGACAAGTTTTTAAATTATTGATTGGTTTAATTGTTAAGGAAAAGATCTCAATTAAACAATTCAACAAATAAACAATAATAATCAGATACTCGTCACGCGTTACTCGTGACGCGTCACGATTTTAAAAAGGAGAATACATGAAAAAATTAATAAGTTTTCTAGCAATCAATTTGGTGTTAATAATGATATCAAACTTAAGTGCTCAGCAATTAGAGCGTAAAGACGTCCCAGATAAATACAAATGGGATAATACCATTCTTTATAAAAATGTTGACGAATGGCAAAATGACCGTGAATCAATTGAAAAGCAACTTGATAAGTTGAAACAGTTTAAAGGGAAATTAGGCGAAAATGCCGATAATCTTTATTCTGCTTTAAGACTGTATATGGATATTACAAAAAGTTATTACAAACTTGCAGATTATGCAGGACGACTTAGTGATGAAGATCTCCGGATCGGCGCTAATCAGTCGTTAAATCAGCAGCAGACAACTTTAGGTACAAAGTTCGGCGAAGCCTCTGCATATATAAATCCTGAAATCTTAAATCTCGATTCTGAAAAAGTGAGGAAGTTTTTTGAGGAAAAGAAAGAGCTGAACGAATTCAAATTTTTTGTTAATGATATACTCCGCCTTCGCGAGCATACATTAAATGCAAGCGAAGAACAAATTCTTGCAAGCGCGGGAATGATCACATCCACTCCCGCCGATGTATACGGAATATTCACTAATGCCGAAAAACCAAATCCTAAAGTGAAGTTATCAACAGGCGAGGATGTTGAATTAACATCTTCTTCTTATGGAAAATACCGGACGGTACAAAATCGTGCGGACCGCGAACTTGTCATGAAATCATTTTTTGAGAATTATGATAAATATAAGAACACGATTGGTTCAAACTTTGCCGGCAAAATCAGAGGCGATTATTTCTATGCAAAAAACAGAAAGTATAATACTGTTCTCGAAAGTGCGTTAAATGCCAATATGATACCAACTTCCGTATATGATAATTTGATTGACCAGATACATAAAAACCTTCCAACACTTTATCGTTTTTTGAAGTTAAAGACAAAAATGCTTGGAGTTGATCAGCTTCATTATTATGATCTTTATACCCCGCTTGTTAAATCGGTTGATTTTAAATTTACTATAGAAGAAGGTCAGAAACTGATTCTTGATGTACTCAAACCAATGGGATCAGAATACGTAAATACAGTAAAGAAAGAATTTACCGAAAGGTGGAATGATTATATGCCTACGACCGGCAAAAGAAGCGGGGCATATTCCTCAGGTGCGGCATACGATTATCATCCTTTTATTTTAATGAACTGGACCGATGATTATGAATCTGTTTCAACCCTCATTCATGAAACAGGACATACCATGCACAGCTATTTCTCAAACAAATATCAGCCGTTTGTTGATTCTCAATACCCTATTTTTGTTGCTGAAATTGCTTCAACGGTCAATGAAACTCTATTAAATAATTATATGGTTCAGCATGCTAAAAGCGACGACGAAAAACTTTATCTCCTTGGTTCATATCTCGACAATTTGAGAACAACAATATTCCGGCAGACTTCTTTTGCGGAATTTGAACTCGATCTTCATAAGCTGATTGAAAAAGGAGAACCTCTAACAGGCGAATCGATCAGCAAGGTTTATTATGATAATGTAAAAAAATATTACGGTAATGATGAAGGAGTTTGTACTGTTGATCCTTATGTTGCATACGAATGGGCATTTATACCGCACTTTGTAAATTCAACTTATTATGTATATCAATATGCTACTTCTCTTATTTATGCTACTGCCTTTGCAGAGAAAATATTAAAAGAAGGACAGCCTGCAGTTGATAAGTATTATAACATACTTAAAGGCGGCAGTTCCGATTATCCAATTGAGTTAATTAAAAAAGCGGGAATTGATCCTCTTTCTTCCGAGGCATTTGATTTGACAATAGCCAAAATGAATAAAGTGATGGATCAGATGGAAGAGATACTGAATAAGAAGAAATAATATTTTTACTATAAGAGACGGGGATTGTTCCCCGTCTCAGTTTAATATAATCCCAATCTTTGGCAGTATCCAATAAAGGAAAGTCCCTTTATTGGCAGTTCTTTAGAAAATAGTATTGCATCAATATTTATTTGGTTATTAATAGTTTTTTAGTCGACTTAAAATTATTTGTTTGGAGAGTATAAAAATAAACTCCGCTAGCAAAATGAGTTGCATCAAAATTTACTTCATAAGTGCCCGGCTTTAATTCTGAGCTGATAAGAGTCTTTAATTCTTTGCCAAGCAGATCAAATACATTAAGTTTAACAAAAGCTGCTTCAGGTAAATTAAATTTTATTTTTGTTGAGGGATTAAAAGGATTCGGGTAATTGTTATATAACTTATACTCTGTTGGAAGTCCGGCAATATTTCCGACAGAAGTAACGCTTGCCGGATTACCCGGATTTGTTACAGAACTTAATGCACCCGGATTTGATTGTCCGGAACGCCACGCTCCGTCCGGGTCGTTTAATTCTTGACCGTTTGTTTTCCCGTCACCGTCGGAATCAAGTTTTGCTAAAGCTGGTCCCCAAAATTCTTCATGTCCTCCTACACTTACTAATTTTTCAACATCCTGCCCAAATTTATTTCTCGGTCCGCCGCCGAACGGATCAATATGACAATTTGCGCATGTAAATTTGTTCCCGTTTGGTATTTGTCCTGGTCTCCAATCGCGTGCATTTATACATGATATGAAAACAAAAATGAACAATATCGATAAATATATTTTATATTTTTTCGTGATGTTACCAGCCTTTCGAAGAATTATTATGTAATTGAATCAATACCAAAAATGGAATTGTAAAACAAAAGCGTCGTTTTTGACTTCCGGATTTTCAATATTAAATCTGTACTGTGGTCGTATTTCCACAAAACTATATGGAAAGAATTCAAATCCAACAATAACATGTGAATGCTCATCATTTACAACATCAAGATTAGGATCAAATCTATCATAACGCACAACCGCTTCGAGTCCAACGATTAATTGATAAGACGCTTCAATCATCAAAGCCGAAGACTTAGTGTTATTTGAAATATATGTATCTGCTATATCATATTCTCCCATCAAAGTAAATTTCTCAAAACCAAGTCCGGCAAATCCACCGTATAGCTGTGTCGGTAAGACTAAACGATTACCTGAAACAGGGTCGCTGAATTTTGTCTTTGTTGAAAGATAAGAACCACCGAAAAGTAAGCCAAGTTTCCCGATCGAAGGAGTAAATTGAAGTCTTGCAGTAAAATTAGGATCTGTTGTAAGAATACCGTTGGCTTTATTTCGTCCGACACTTGCTGTAAGCAAAGTAATATCTGAAATATTTGCCCCTATTTCGACTCCGTTTTCAAGATAGTAAGGGTTATAAATTAATCCCTGAATAGTTCCCGTAGAAAATAATAATCCGAAATCACCACCCCTTGTATAAGCGGTATGGTCATCCAGATGAATACCAAAATTTGGAGAGAATGATCCGACTTTAATATAACTATCGTTAGGCAGAATTCTTGCGACGCCGTAGCCTTCCCAGAGAGAATTCACAAGATCATAACGAGAAAAAACATTAATTTTCTCGGAAATTGCCGCATTCAGATAAATTGAACCGGTCATATCCTGAAAGTCAGTTCTGTTTTTCTCCTGTGAATATAGAAATTGAGTTCTGTAATCAAAACCAATCGAAAGATTGTTCGAAATTTTCGGTGAGATTGGGAAATCCTGATCCCTAGGTGAGATCATACTAAGAATATTTTTTCCAAACATCACACCACCTTCAGTTCTCATTTCTCCGCCTGTAGGATTATAATGGCAGCTGCTGCATTTATCATTATATCTTAGAGCAAATCTAGGTAAACAATAACTTTGCATAACCGGTAAAATAATAAATGCTGAAAATAAAAAGTATTTTTTCATTATCATTTTGTCCTCAAATTATTTAATTATTATGAAAAGCTTTTATAATTTATTAGAACCTACAATAATAACTTTTACTTCAATTTTTTCAGCGACTCTGTTCCCAACAAGTTGATTGTCAACATTGTAGTCGGAGAGATTTAACTTGAATTTGGCGCTAATCCCCAATAAATCGCCCGGAGCTTTTTTTTGTGTCTGGTCATTTTCTTTAAGATATATAGCCTCTGCATCCAGGACGATTTCTTTAGTGACACCATGAAGAGTAAAATTGCCTTTTGCATTAAAAGCAAGTTTATTATCAGCTACTTGTTTAAGATCTGAAATTGATATTAATTCAAAACTAATATCCGGATATTTCGAAGCGTCCAGCCAATTCGCACTTTGAAGATGATGATTGCGAAGTTCAATTCCCGTATTAAGTGATTTTACACTTACGGTAAATTTACTTTTAAGGGTTTTTTCAAAATTGGAGTTATTAAAAGAAACAGTTCCTGAAATTGAGCTGGCTGTCCCATTAACGTCTTCTAGAGAGGTGGAACTGGAAAAAGAAATTTGGTTTTCCGTAATTTTATCGTTAAAAACAAATTTTTGAGTGTCTTCAGCTTTTACTTTAAAGCTTTGAGCAGAGATAGAATAGTTAATAATAAATAAACCGCATAATAATATAAAAATATTATTCATAGCATACCCTTTCAAATGTATATAAAATTAGTTAACCCTATAAAGGAGAATTTAGTTCATATTAATTTTTTTTCTTTTGAATATAAAGAAGATGAAGGTGGATAAAATAATAGTAATAAAATCAATTGCTAGAGTTAAATCCAATCCCCAAACAAATTTTTTAACCCATTGTTTTTCCGTCCATCCAAAAAGTTCATCTTTCTTTTCGATTAAAACTTGTGTCTTAGTAAATATCTCCGAGCCTGAAGAAATCCATATAATAAATGTAATTATTATAATACTTACTGCGGAAATCAAAACATATTTTTGTTTTTTATTCATCCTAAACCCCTAGTAATTGAATTAATTGTGTAACACATAAATATTTAAAAAGGTTTATTTGAAGAACAATTTATCGAATCAAATTGAATTAACTAGTCGAAAATTATAATAACTCATCTTTATAAGTTTTCGATGCGGACTATTTTTCCATCTGACATTTTCAACTTACGCTTTAGCTATATGAACTATTCATTGTGCAAGAATGTTTTGTTCTTATTCTACGAATTATTTATCTCATCTAATTCAGAAAGGACTACGTCAGCCTAATATTCACAATTTCTATTTCCTGTTTTCTATCCCAAACAATCGCATTTAAAAAGTAAGAAAATTATTATTTATCAATATAATATGATGAATGAAATAATATCATAAATCATTTCATTTCAAATAAAAAAGTGAGGACTAATATGAAAGTTCTACATATACCAATGTTGATTTTTATTATTGTAATCATAATAATTACCAATGCACAACCTGCTTTCGCAGATCCTTCTCAAAGTGCTCAAATTGTTTTTACAGTTGCTCTTAATGCCGCTAATGAAAGTTCTACCGATACATCTCATGCAACAGCAACTGGGTGGGCTATACTCTCAGGTGATCGAACAACTCTTGCTTATAATATTACATATGCTCATTTAACTTCGAAGTTTTCAGGGTCTCATTTTCATCTTGGTTTTACGGGCGTTAACGGACCTGTTATAAAACCAATCCAATTCAGCGGTAATTCAGCCAGCGGAACATGGACTAGTCTTCCGGATAGTGTTGTAGCCGATCTTCTTAACGGTCAAATTTATATCAATATACATTCAAGTAATTATCCGGGTGGTGAAATTAGAGGACAGGTAATGCCGGCCAAGGGAATTCCTTTGACAATTACTCTTGATGCAAATCAGGTGGCTACCTCTGTTGATACGTCAAAAGCAACTGGAACCGGATGGGCAGTTTTAAATACAGTCGGCGCTGCGTCTACTCTTACATACGGAATTACAATTGCCGGTCTTACAACTAAACTCTCCGCTTCGCATTTTCATATAGGCGTTGCAAAACAAAATGGTTCTGTAATAGATCCGATCTCGTTTAATGATAGTTCTTCCTACGGGACATGGACAAACATTTCGGATGCAAATTTATTAGCACTTATCAAGAACGGGGTTTATGTTAATGTTCATACGCCAAATTATCCTTCAGGCGAAATTCGCGGTCAGCTGAATGTGAGCGGACCAATTTCATTTACTGCATCGATAGACGGTACTCAGGAAACACCCCATATCACAACAAATGGGAATGGAACCGGATGGTTTATTTTAAATCCTGATTCTTCATCGCTGGCATATCGTGTCACTTATGCCAAATTATCCAGCAATTTTACTGCTTCACATTTTCATTTAGGTGCAAAAGGAGTAGCAGGATTCGTCGTTGAACCGATTACCTATAATGGGAACACAGCCTCCGGTGTCTGGAAAAAAATACCCGATAGTTTAGTAACAAGCCTAGTGAAAAATAATTTATACGTGAATGTTCATTCCACAAATCATCCGGGAGGTGAAATACGAGGGCAAGTTATGCTGAACCCCGGGGTAGCGTTAATTGCCTCTTTAGACGGAAGTCAGAACGTCCCAACTGTATCTACCATTGCATCCGGAACAGCATGGTTATCCCTTGTAAATGATACGTTAAATTATCAAATTACAATAGCAGGTTTGATGTCAGCTTACAACGCCTCACACTTTCATTTAGCAGCTAAAGGAGTGAATGGTAACGTTGTCGAACCGATTACATTTTCCGATAGTACAGCAACATCTACATGGGCGAATTTAAGCAGTACTGATTTATCGGCTCTTGTAAAAGGAAATATATATATCAATATTCATACTTTTAATCATCCTGGCGGTGAAATACGCGGTCAGGTTATTGCTTCTGATTTTGACAGTGTTACATCAATTCTTACCGGTGTTAAAAACGTATTAGGATCAAATTCGATTCCGGTCAAATATGAACTTTATCAAAATTATCCTAACCCGTTTAATCCTACGACAGTTGTAAGATATAATATTCCTGCCGGCGGACTCGTATCGTTAAAAGTGTATGATGTTCTAGGTAGAGAAGTCGCAACGCTTGTTAATAAATTCCAACAAGCCGGAAATTACAATGTTGAATTCAACTACGCGAAACAGCTCTCAAGCGGAATTTATCTTTACAGATTGAACGCAGGCAATTTTTCTCAAACAAAGAAAATGATTTTACTAAAATAACGGCAAATGTCGGTACGGTTAATCACATAGCCGGCATTATGATTAAAGTAAAGGGAGAAGCATAAAAGGAATATCTCATTTAGGCGCTCTATTTAAATAAGGGGATTAGGATCCCGGTTGCATTTGATTTTATTAGGAGAACGAAAATACTTAGGAAATTCTTAAAATATTATTCCAGGCTATTTTTTCAACATCTTTTTATTTCATTTGCAACCGGTTTCGTCTTGTATTAAATTTGATGGGAATTATCGAATAATAAATTAACTTTAAGTCAACAAACTATAATTTATATGTTCGATTCGATTAAAGAAGCATTTTCACGTCAATCGGAATATTTTGATGAGTACGAGGAACAAAATCAAATTCTAAAATGGATGCGAAAGGTTACACGTACTCATGTTTCAAAGTATTTAAAAAACAAGGATAGAATTCTTGAACTTAACGCGGGAACGGGACTCGATGCGGTCTATTTTGCTGAAAAAGGAAATAGAATTCACTGCATTGATATTTCAGAGGGGATGCTTAAAAAGCTTGAAGAAAGAATAAATGCCGGGAATTTGGCATCTTTAATTTCATTTCAGGTTCTATCATTTACTGAACTTAACAAACTTGGGAATACTTCATTCAACTATATTTTCTCAAATTTTGGAGGATTGAACTGCATTGAAAATCTTAAAGAAGTTTTTATTCATTTTAGTGATATTTTACAACCCGGAGGGAAAGTCACATTAGTTATAATTCCTCCTATTTGCCCATGGGAACTTGCTTTATTATTCAAAGGTAATTTTAGAACCGCATTCAGACGGTTGCATAAAAATGGAATAACAGCAAATGTTGAAGGGATAAAATTCACTTCATACTATCACAGCGTTTCAAAAACAATTGATGCTCTTGGCCCGGATTTTAGAATAATTGATCTTCAAGGACTCGCTTCTGTAAGCCCCCCTCCTTACATGATCAATTTTCCGAAAAGATATCCCAACTTTTATAAAACTTTAACACATCTTGATGAAAAATTATCTCGCCGGTTTCCTTTTAACCGTTGGGCAGACCATTTTATTTTAACTGTTGAGTATAATCCGAGGCATTAATTTATTTCTAATTAATTATCAGCCTGCTGTAAATGGAAAGTCGTATTCCGGTAAGTAGCCTTTAATTGAATTCATTAACTCGATAATTCCTTTCGTTACATATTTTCTGATTGAATTGATCGAGATTAGGTCATAATTCTGCAAATTAATAAAGGGTTGTCTTTCAGCGAAATCGGTATCAATAAAAACAATTATTCCATGTTTTATGATTACTAAGATGTTTTCGGGATTCGAGCTGTAAAAACTTTTCCATTCAATTATATTTTTACTTTTAATTACAACAATATCAGCCGCATTATCAATCGACAGAGAACCGGAGGAATTAATATTCCATATTTTAGCTGCTGTTTCAGTTATGCTTTTATACAATTCTTTATCGCTTAAGAAATTCATATTTCTTGCAAGTCTGAGGTGATTCCAAATATTCCAATCCGCACTTAAAGTTGAATCCGTGCCGAATAGAATATTTGCGTTATTCTTTAACTTCGGAATCTCCGCCGTTTTGTCATACAAAAATAAATTAGAATCCGGGCACCAAACCAGAGCTTTAAATTTTCTGCTTTGCGTATCGTCCAACGAAATCCCATGAACACCAATAATATCTTTTCTAAAGATATTCCATTTTATCAATTCATTAATTTCGTTAATCGATTTACGGTTTTTTCCTTCACCGGTATGAATTACAAACGGTCTACCGTTAAATATTAAATTCAATTTAAGCCGCCAGTGCTTCTCAAGTCTGACGGAATGCAGATAATTATCTTGTGCAAGAACATCAGGCATATTTTTATAATTATGAGCCCGACCAGTTCCATGGTGAATTACAGCGGTTACTCCACATATTAGATTTTTATAAAGTCCCCACTTAAATCTTAAATCATAGGGAACCTTCAAGATCCTTTCAATTTGCACCTTGTTCATTACATGAATATCATTACCCCAATCAACATAATCATCATATACTCTATTACCGAGTTTTGGGAAAAGATTAAACTCAAGATGATCATGGGAGTTTATTAAGCCCGGGAAGGCTATTGCATCGTTAAAATTAAAAATATTTTCTTGCATGGATTCCGGTAAATATTTGGTATATGTATTAACCGAACTGATTTTCGAACCGGTTATTTCAATTTGCGAAGATATATCGTTACTGCCGATTATGTGAACATTATTTAATAGCATTGCGCCTGCTTAAATGTATTCCATAAATAAATGGAATTCCCTTAAATTTTTCATAAACATTAAGAGCATTATGTTTTATATAAAAGTGCTTTACTTCATCATCAATATTTTTTTCAATTAAACTAACAGTTTTAAAACCATATGGAGAAAGTTGTTCTTCAATTTCTGTAATCGTATGGATATAATTTTCAATTGTCAGTGATTTATTATTATGATTAAAGGTCCTTGTTCCTCCTTTAGAAAGCAATGCGGGATGAAAATCGGTTATGATAATATCCGATTCTTCTTTTATTACACGGTTCCATTCAGCAAATAGTTTTTCGTTTTTTTTTATATGTGCAATCACCAGGGTAGAAACAACAATATCACATTGATTATCATTTAAAAAAGGTAAATTGTAGTCTCTGATGAGATAAGTCTTTGCAGACTCGTACTTTGTTTTTAATATTTCCAGCATTTTAGAAGAAATATCACTCCCGATAATTTCTTCCGGTTCGTATTTCAGAAAAAGAGACCAGTTTCTTCCCGTACCGCATCCGTAATCGAGGATCACTCTTCCCTTTAATTCTACATGCGATATTAGTTCACTCAAAATAATATTATCATAGAAGAGCATTAAGTTATCTTTCTCTTTATCATAAGTATCAGCCCAAATATTATATGCGTCAACAGGAGAATATATTCTTCTTCTATTAAGAAAAGATAATATATTTTTCATTCTACATAGAATCCTTCTATTTCCGGTTTTCGATATCGTAACCAATATTTTTGCAATAATTTAATTTCGTAGGGCAAAGCATATAATTTGGTTTTATATCTAATCTTTGAAATGATTTTTACGGTTTTTCTTTGCAGTCCGGACAATTTGATATCCGAAACGGTTGGGTAATATCCATTCAATACGGTTTCAAAGTTCCTGATTTTATTGACCATCTCTTCTGTAAGCCAGGGCGTAAGAGGATTCTTTCTTAAATCAAATCTTTCCCAATGCGGATTAATCCAATCTTCCAGTTTTTCCGGAAACTTAAATCCTTTATCGGAGGCTTGTTTAAATAATTCGGAGTCCATGGTGGGCATCGGACTATAAATATAAATAATTATTTCCGTCTCTTGATTGATTTCTTTTATTTCGCGAATAAAATTAATATCGTCATCTATTTGTTTCTTAACAGCTTTTTCTGAATCTGCAGGAAGTCCTAACACAAAGGAATATTCGGGAATAATATCAAATTGTTTCAATCGGGCAGCAAATTGCTTAATCTGTTCTTTAGTTTGAGTCCCGCCTTTATTCATCTGCTTTAATACTTCATCGCTTCCGCTCTCAGCGCCGAAGAAAATCATTCTGCATCCTGCCTCTCTCATTAATTCAAGAGATGAATCTTTATAATTATTTACAGTGTCTATTCTGCCCTCACCCCACCAAATCATATTTTCTTTCTTGATCAATTTGGAAAATTCGACAGTTCTTTTTTCCGATACGAAAAAATTATTATCGTGCATTTCAATTGCATTACCATAATAAACATCTTTTAAATATTTAATATCTTCATAGACTTTTTGGGCGGATCTGCCTTTCCAACGTGCATTATAGATTGGGACAATAGCGCAAAAAGAACAAGAAAAGGGACAACCCACGCTTGAATGGTAAGCGATTGTTTTTGTTCCCAGAAAAGTTTTTCCGAGATAATATTTAAGCGGATAAAAATCATTCAGCTTATCATAAGGAAGAACCGGAAGACTATCCTGATCATATAATTCATCCTTAGCAGTACTAATTATTTTATTATCTTTTAGAAAAATCAGATTGTTTATATAGTCAGGTTGTTCATTTCTTTCCAACGCATTAATAAGTTTAGGAAACGCAATATCTCCGGGTCCGTTTATGATGAAATCTACATAACCGGAATGAACAACTACATCGGGTTGATTGGAAGGAAAGTATCCGCCCCAAATAATTATTACATCTTTATATTTTCTTTTTATTTCCCGGGAGATAGGAATTGCCTGCTGTAATTGAGGTCCCGGCATTACGGTAATTCCA
>Ga0182027_10012327_pt1 | contig 12012 bp, 8 predicted proteins | sample 712E1DmetaG_FD_121300 | JGI IMG/M metagenome (GOLD analysis project Ga0182027, IMG submission 121300) | Permafrost microbial communities from Stordalen Mire, Sweden - 712E1D metaG (Illumina Assembly) | ecosystem: Environmental > Terrestrial > Soil > Wetlands > Permafrost | place: Sweden...
AGGGATGCCTCTCGGCCAGCACAAAAGGTTCGCTGCCAATCTCCATACTCTTCGTGTAGCCCTCCCAAATCGCCGCGCAAATATCGTCCGGGACGACGGCCATACCACCGCGCTCAATGGCCAGCCAGGCGCTGGCGGCCAGACGCACCAGATCCAGCGTGTAAGGCAGCGGATACGCCTCGTCGAAATCATTGATGCCCCACACCAGGCGTCCCTCCACGTCGCGCCAGGTGCCGAAATTCTCCACATGCAAATCGCCCACCGCCAGCACCGCCGGCGCGCCGGCCGCCTGGGGACAAAGCGCGGGGAAGAGCTGCATCCAGCGGTAGAACGTGGCGCGCAGAAACGAAAAGGCGTCGCGCGTCATCGCCTCGTGCTTGGCGTCCAGGTCGCTTTGGACCAGGCGGAGGTGTCCGGCCAGCCAAGTTTCGTACTGCCGGGTTGCCTGCCGGATATTCATGGCGGGGAGGATGCGGGAGTGCGGTTTGCTTGTCACTTGAAAATACGCCATTATTTTTGCTTCTATGCTTGCAATTCAACCAGACGCCTCATATAACGTCGTTGCAAAGTTTGCGATCCGCGATGAAAACGGACCGCGTAAAAAATAAATGACCCCAAAAAAGTTTGTTATGAATACACCCATGCGTTTGCTTGCGCCGGTTTTCCTTGCCGCCCTCGGGATCGCTCCCTTGTGCGCGCAGTCGCAAAATCAGTACCCGTTTCAGAACCCGAACATGCCCCTCGAACAGCGGGTGGACAACATCCTCTCCCTGATGACGCGGGACGAGAAGATCTCGCTTCTTTCCCAGTCGCCGGGTGTGTCCCGGCTGGGGATTGTGTCCATGCAGCAGGCCGAAGGCCTCCACGGCGTGAAGGCGGGCGGTCGCGGCAGCAGCACCTACCCCCAGTCCATCGGTCTGGGCGAGACTTGGGATACCGAAGTCCTGCATCAGGTCGGCAACGCCGAGGGGTACGAGTCCCGTTACAACAGGCAGCATACCGCCGCGCCTGCCGGCGGCCGCGGGGGCAGGGGAGGGGGCGCTTCGCTGATCATCCGGGCGCCCAACGCCGACTTGGGCCGCGACATCCGCTGGGGCCGCACCGAGGAATGCTACGGCGAAGACCCGTTCCTCAACGGCAGCCTGGTCACGGCGTTCGTCAAGGGGATGCAGGGCGACGACCCCAAATACTGGCAGGCCGCCTCGCTTCTCAAACACTTCCTGGCCAACAGCAACGAGAAGGGCCGCTCCGGCTCCTCCTCCGATTTCGATGACCGGCTCTTTTATGAGTATTACTCCGTCCCCTTCCGCATGGGCTTTCAAGAGGGCGGCGCGATCTGCTTCATGGCCTCCTACAACGCCTGGAACAAGATTCCCATGACCGCCAATCCCATCATCTCGAGCGTGGTCACTCCGGTCTGGGGCGTCAACGGCGTGATCTGCACGGACGCCGGTTCGCTGGGCAACATGACCCGGGCGCACCGCTATTACCCGGATGACGCGCACGGCGCCGCCGGGGCGATCAAGGTTGGCATCAACCAGTTCCTGGACCAATACGACACTCCCACCCGAGCCGCGCTGACCCAGAATCTGTTGACCATGGACGACATCGAGAAATCCATCAAAGGCACCTTCCGCACCTTTATCCACTTGGGCCTGCTGGATCCGCCCGAACTCAACCCCTACAGCAAGATCGGCACCGAGGACACCGCCCCCTGGCTCACGCAGAAGGCCAAGGACTCCGTCCTTCGCGCCACGCGCGAGTCGGTTGTCCTGCTCAAGAACACCGGAATCCTGCCCCTGGACAAGGCCGCCGTGAAATCCATCGCCGTCATCGGCCCGCGCGGCAACGAGGTCGTCAAGGACTGGTATGGCAGCACGCCCCCTTACACCGCCATCACCCCGCTGGCGGGCATCAAGAGCAAGGTCGGCAGTGGCGTCAATGTCCAATTCCTCTCCGGCTCAAATGCCACGGCCGCCGTCGAGTTGGCCAAGTCCTCGGACATCGCTTTCGTCTTCGTGGGCAACAGCCCGGACGCGGGCGGCTGGATGAAGATCAACGATAATAGCGAGGGGCGCGAAGGCATTGACCGGGTGAGCATTGACCTTCCCGCCTGGCAGGAGAACCTGGTCAAGCAGGTCTATGCGGCCAACCCCAAGACCGTCGTCGTGCTGGTTTCCAGCTTCCCTTACGCGATCAACTGGGCGCAGGCGAATGTCCCGGCCATCGTTCACCTTGCCAACAGCAGCCAGGAAATGGGCAACGGCCTGGCCGATGTCCTGTTCGGCGATTACAACCCCGCCGGGCGGACGGACCAGACCTGGCCCAAGACGCTGGATCAGGTTCCGACCATGATGGATTACAACATCCGCAACGGCCGGACCTACATGTATTTCAAGGGCGAGCCGCTCTATCCGTTTGGATACGGCCTGAGCTACACGACTTTTGCCTATTCGAACCTGAAGACCAGCGCGCCGTCGTTGAGCGCGAAAGGCTCGGTGGACGTGAGCGTGGACGTGAAGAATACCGGCAAGGTCGCCGGCGACGAGGTGGTGCAATTGTATGTCAAACACATCGGTTCCTCGGTGGATCGGGCGAACAAGGAACTGCGCGGCTTCGCGCGGGTGATGATTCCGGCGGGCGAGACCAAGACTGTGACGATCAACCTTCCGGCGAGCCGGCTGGCTTACTGGAATGCGGGCGCAAAGGCCATGACGGTCGAAAACGACAAAGTGCAGCTTATGGTCGGCTCGTCGTCCGCGGACAGCAAGCTGGACAAGACCATTGAAGTGACCCAGTAAAGAAACCCCGAAGAAACCCCGCCGGGCCTCCTTGGCCCGGCACAATTGATTGTCTGTCATGTTCACATGACAGACAATCGCATTATCTATGAATACACCCATCCGTTTGCTCGCGCCGGTTTTCTTTGCCGCCCTCGGGATCGCTCCCTTGTGCGCGCAGCCGCAGTATGAATACCCGTTTCAGAACCCGAACATGCCCCTCGAACAGCGGGTGGACAACATCCTCTCCCTGTTGACGCCGGACGAGAAGATCGGGCTTCTGGGGCAGCGGCCGGGCGTGGAGCGGTTGGGGATTCGTTCGATGATGCAGACGGAGGGACTCCACGGCGTCATGGGCGGGGGCGCCACCAGCACCACCTACCCGCAGGCCATCGGCTTGGGCGAGACTTGGGATACCGAGATTCTGCATCAGGTCGGCGCGACCGAGGGTTACGAAGCCCGCTATATCGTCCAGGCCACCAACAGACCCGCTACCGGCGGCGGCAGGCGCGGCGGCGGCGGTTCGCTGATTATCCGGGCGCCCAACGCCGACCTGGGCCGCGACATCCGCTGGGGCCGCACCGAGGAGTGCTACGGCGAGGACCCGTTCCTTAACGGCACCCTTGTTACCGCGTTCGTCCAGGGCATGCAGGGGGACGACCCCAAGTACTGGCAGGCCGCCTCCCTTCTCAAACATTTCCTGGCCAACAGCAACGAGAAGGGCCGTTCCGGCTCCTCCTCCGATTTCGATGACCGGCTCTTTTATGAGTATTATTCCGTTCCCTTCCGCATGGGCTTTCAAGAGGGCGGGGCGATCTGCTTCATGGCCTCCTACAACGCCTGGAACAAGATTCCCATGACCGCCAATCCCATCATCTCGACTGTGGTAACGCCGGTCTGGGGCGTCAACGGCGTCATCTGCACGGACGCCGGTTCGCTGGGCAACATGACCCGGGCGCACCGCTACTATCCGGATGACGCGCACGGCGCCGCCGGGGCGATCAAGGTTGGCATCAACCAGTTCCTGGACCAATACGATGTTCCCGTCAGGAACGCGCTGACCAATAATCTGTTGACCATGGCCGACATCGAGAAAGTCATCCGAGGCACCTTCCGCACCTTCATCCATCTGGGCCTGCTGGATCCGCCCGACAAAAACCCCTACGCCAAAATTGGCAGCGACACCACCGCCCCGTGGACCACGCAGAAGACCAAGGATGCCGTCCGCCTGGCCACGCAGGAGTCGGTCGTCCTCCTGAAGAACACCGGGATTTTGCCCCTCGACAAGGCCGCTTTGAAGTCCATCGCCGTCATCGGCCCGCGCAGCGACGAGGTGGTTCGCGACTGGTATGGCAGCACTGCCGCCTATACCGTCACACCGCTCGCAGGCATCAAGGACAAGGCCGGCAGCGGCGTCAATGTCAAATTCCTCTCCGGCTCAAATGTCGCGGCTGCGGTCGAGTTGGCCAAGTCCTCCGATGTCGCCATCGTTTGCGTGGGCAACAGTCCGAACGCGGGCGGCGCATGGATGAAAGTGAATGATGACAGCGAAGGGCGCGAAGGCCTGGACCGGGTGCATATCACCCTCGGCAGCGGGCAGGAGGAACTGGTCAAGCAGGTGTTCGCGGCCAACCCCAAGACGGTGGTCGTGCTGGTTTCCAGCTTCCCCTACGCCATTACCTGGGAACAGGAAAATGTCCCGGCCATCGTTCACCTTGCCAACAGCAGCCAGGAAATGGGCAACGGCCTGGCCGATGTCCTGTTTGGCGACTACAATCCCGCCGGGCGGACGGACCAGACCTGGGTGAAGTCCACGAACGATCTTCCGACGATGATGGATTACAACATCCGCAATGGCCGGACCTACATGTATTTCAAGGGCGAGCCGCTCTATCCGTTTGGATACGGGCTGAGTTACACGACCTTTGCCTACTCGAACCTGCGCAGCGCGGCGACGTTGAGCGCACGGGGCTTCGTGGACGTGAGCGTGGATGTCAAGAATACCGGCACGCGCGCCGGGGACGAGGTGGTGCAATTGTATGTCAAACACGTCGGGTCGTCCGTGGAACGGCCAAACAAGGAACTGCGCGGGTTCAAGCGGGTGATGATCCCGGCGGGCGCGACCAAGACCGTCACTATCACGCTTACGGGCAGCCGGCTGGCATACTGGAATGTGGCCGACAAGGCGTGGGTTGTCGAAAACGACAAGGTGCAGGTCATGGTTGGCCCATCGTCCGCGGACACCAAGTTGGACAAGACCATTCAGGTGACACAGTAAGAAAAGGGTGCAGGATAAAATTCTTCACCTTCCCGGTAGGGCAGAGCTGCCGCTCTGCCCTGAATTCTTGGGCGGCGCAGCAGCGCCGCCCTACCGGGTTTGGTGGAGACAGTTTGGCGGAGAAAGTTAGTCAAAAAGAAAGGTATATTTTTATGCGTATCGCTCATTTAATTGCGTTGGCAATTGCCATTCCCGCATTCACCGGCTCTGTTCAGGCCCAGGCCGCGCCGAAAACCGAAGCTTACACATGGAGGAGCGCCAAGATCGTCGCCGGCGGGTTCATCACCGGCATCGTCTTCTCGCCCGTGGAGCCGGGGCTGGTTTACTGCCGCACCGACATCGGCGGCGCGTATCGCATGGACAATCAATCCAAGAAGTGGTTCTCCCTCACCGATTGGGTCGGCCCGCGCAACAGCAACCTGGGCGGCTGCGACAGCGTCGCGCCGGACCCGGTGGACCCGAACAAAGTGTACCTTGCGCTGGGCACCTATTTCGCCAGCGGCAACGGCGCCATCGCCCGCTCGTCCGACGCGGGGAAGACTTTTCAAGTCACCTCAATTCCCGTCCCCATGGGCGGCAATCAGGACGGACGCGGCATGGGGGAGCGGTTGGCCGTGGATCCCAACGACACGAGCGTGCTCTACTTTGGATCGCGGCGCGACGGCCTCTGGCGCAGCACGGATGGCGCGGTGACTTGGGCGCGTGTGGCATCCATGCCGGTCACGGGCGGCAACGGCAGCGGCGGCATTACCTGGGTCATCTTCGACACGCGGAAGGAAGACGCGCCGAAGCAGCCCACCAAGAGCATTTTCGCGGGCGTGGCGGCCGGCGGGACGTCGTCGCTGTATCATTCGGCGGATGCGGGCGGGACCTGGCAGGCGGTTTCCAACTCGCCCAACTTCATGCCCCACCGCGCCGTGCTGGAACCCAACACCCACACGCTCTACGTCAGTTTTGGCAACGGCCCCGGCCCGAACAGCGTCACGTCCGGCGCGGTTGCCAAATACGACATCAACGCCGGCAAATGGACGACCATCACGCCCACCAATCCCGGCAACGGCGGCTACGGCGGCCTTGCGATTGACCGGCAACATCCTTCCACACTGATGGTGTCCACGATTGATCACTGGGGACCCGCCGACGACATCTTCCGCTCGACCGATGGCGGCGCGACCTGGAAGCCCATCGCGGCCACGACGGATCGCGACACCTCCTTTTCGCCCTACATGGCCAACCTGTTGCGCGGGCATCGCTTTGATTGGTGGCTGGCGGCGCTGGCCATTGATCCGTTTGACTCCAATCACGCCATGTACGGCACCGGCGGAACGATTTGGGGCACGCATGACCTGACCGATTTCGACGCCGACAAACACACTAAATGGACGATTGCCGCCGACGGCGTGGAAGAGACTGCCGTTCTGGCGCTGGCCAGCCCGCCGTGGGGCGCGCACTTGATCAGCGGCGTGGGGGATATCGGCGGCTTCACGCATGTGGACCTGGATGTTTCGCCCGCTTCCTACCATACCAATCCCAGCTACAGCAACGAGGGCAGCGTCGAATTCGCCGACGGAAAACCGGTCGTAGTCCGAACCGGCAACAGGGGAGGCAACGCGGGCTATTCCGAGGACGGTGGAATGACTTGGCGCCCCATTTCGTTGCCCGGCGCGCCGGCGGACGCGGGTGGCGGCGGAAGGCGCGGCGGTCGTGGCGGCGCCGGTGGTGGTGGCGGCGGGGGTGGAGGCGCCGGCTCCTTCATTACGGTTTCCCAGGACGGCCAAACGCTTCTGGCCTCCGGCGGCGCGGGAGTTTCCATTTCCAAGGACAAGGGCGCGACCTGGACGGCCACCACGGGCCTGTTTGACGGCGCGCGTCCCTTCGCCGACCGTGTGGCGCCCACCACCTTCTATGCCCTTGACACCGCCAATGCGAAGATCTACACCAGCACCGACAGCGGCGCAACCTTCACCGCGAAGGCCGTCACCGGTTTGCCGCAAGGCGGCGCGGCCCGCGGCGGTCGCGGCGGCGGCGGGGGAGGGGGACGCGTCAAGTCCTCGTTTGGCAAGGCGGGCGAACTCTGGCTCTCTTCGGGAGGCGGCCTGTATCGCTCCACCGATGGCGGCGCAACCTTCGCGCTTTCCTCAAGCAACATCAACGCCAACAATTTCGCATTTGGAAAAGCCGCGCCCAACCATGAGAACCCGGCCATCTTAGCCACCGGCACCGTGGGCGGCGTTCAGGGAATCTTCCGCTCCGACGACAACGGCTCCTCCTGGGTCCGCGTGAACGACGACCAGCATCAATTCGGCGGCTCCCCTTCCGTCATGACTGCGGACCCGCGAGTGTATGGCCGCGTCTATATCGGCATGAATGGCCGCGGCGTCCTCTACGGCGACCGGGCAGGCACCAATTGATCAATGCAAGGGCCTCCCGATAATGCGCAGTCAATTACAGGCTAACGCGATCACATCTAAACATTCGACAGTCAGATGTGACCTCATTTGCCACCTGGTTTGCCGTCGGACTCCATCACCCTTGGAGGGTTGACAAGGCGGATTGCACAGCTTAAGATCACAACATGTTTTATCTCCGCAATTTTAAGAACTTCTCAAAGGCGGAATTGGATATCGACCAGGCAACGATGGTAATCGTAGGCCCAAATGGCTCGGGCAAGAGCAACCTGATCGAAGCGGTCGAACTCCTCTCCTTCTTAATTAGCGGCCATCGGCTTCACGAGGTGACTGATATTGGCCGTGAGGGCCAACTTGAGATTCGCGGTGGTTTGGAGGCCGGCGCGAAGATTGGTCAGGATGAGTTCACACTTGGGTATCAAGGCGGGATAGCCATCCAGGGCACCTCATCACCTTTGAATGTCGCTTATGAAATTAGCATAAGAGTGCGTCCGGATCTCCGCATCATTGGAGAGATGCTTAAGGTTGAGGGGCGGCCTATCCCGATGTTTGAAATCTTGTTCCTGGGAGGCGACACGGCATCCGCCGACAACCTAGTCCGGTACGACAACCATGCGAAAGGCCCCAACAAACCTGTCGAACCGATTGCGGCGGACCGGTCGGCACTTTCTCAGTATCCCAGATTTGCACACGGGAACAAAGATCTGGCTGAATCCTTGATGGTAATTGAGGCCGTCGCAGCATCTCTTGCTCCGCCAAACGTCTTTGACCCTATTCCAGGACTCATGCGCCGGTACGAGCGCAGAACAGAAATTCAGTTGGCTCGCAACGGGTATAACATTTCTCCGGTTCTATTCAATCTGCAGATTGACAAAGTCGTAATGAAGCAACAGCCTGGCGGCCCGCTGGAGAGGAGCTTGGCCAACCGCCGGGACGTTCTGAAGCGCATACTTAACCGAATTACGCAATTACCGGATGAGCCCTTTGCGGATTTTGACTTTATCCGAATGCCAAAGGTCGGCGATGTCATGTTCGGCTTCAAATTAGCGAACCGTGAAGACGTGGTTGATGCCCGGCTTCTATCTGACGGCACATTGCGGGCGCTGGCAATTCTGACCGCCCTTGAGACCTCGAAGCGCGGCAGCCGGCTGATATTGGAGGAATTTGACAATGGCGTTCATCCCAGCCGAGTCCAGGTAATGGCGTCCGCACTGTTTGATTGCGCGTCGCGCAATAAACTGCATGTCATTGCGACCACACATAATCCCGCCACGATGAATGCCCTCATTGATGAGCAACTGGACTCGGTGTTGCTGGTTGTTTCAGATTCCGAAGAAAACACCGCACGACTTGTTCGGCTTCAGGAATTGCCAGGTTACGTTGAGCTGATTGAGAGCGGGCGTTTGGGGGATCTGGTAACGCGCCGCATTTACGAACAGCATTTGCGCCCAAATTACGAAGAGGAACGTCAAAAGGGAATAGAGGAATGGGTTAAGAGTTTGCCATGAGCATCGCCGTTTACGTTATTGACACGAGCTATCTCGTCGAACTATTCGGCTGTGGACGTTTCTCTGATAAGACGGCATCACGCACAATTCGTGAACGTTTCGCGGTGGCAAACAAAGCCGGCGGCCGCTTCTTTGTGCCCCTGCCATGCCTTTTTGAGTTGGGCGATCACATCGCTGATGTGAAGCACGATGGATTGAGGGGGCAACTTGCCGGGAAGCTTCTGAACACGGTTCAAGACTGCTTGAAAACAAAGACACCGTGGACAATTACTCCAACAGGGCCGCCGGAGGGCATTCTTCCGTCACTCTTGGACCGATTTGTCCCTTTGGCGGTGAATCAAAAAATCGGACTTGTTGATTCCTTCACGTTGAACGAGGCACTCAGGCTGAAGCAAATGTTCAGAGAATACAAGGCGCGGATACACATTTGGACAAATGACCGGGCATTGAAGGGGCATGAACCCGACGCAGAGTTGAAACCTTTCCTTTGGTAGTACACGCTTCGGACGAACATCCGCATTTGCATGACACCGTAGTGGTCAGTCCCGGCTATTGGTAAATTCTCATTTGACGCTCATCAAGCGTCGCGTCAACCGGGTCGGTTCTCGGGATGATGTCTTTGGCGATTTGGGAAGCCGGCAGCAGCGCGGTTTAGATGGATCACTTCAGGCGGTCGTTCCCCAACTCCAGCCAAAGACGGAGCGCGTGATCCAGCCGCGCCAAGTCATCTCCCTGCAAATGACCGAGAAACTTGCGTGCCAGATCGCCAGAGACTGAAGCCAGGGCGCGCTTGGCAAAGGATGGGTGCAGCAATCCCGCAGGACGCCATGAGCGGATGGGGAATTCTCCAGGCCGTAAACCTTCTCCCACAGACGTCACCGCCATCACCAGCAGGTCATCGGAAGGATATGGAGGATTGATGATCACGGCGGGCCGGAGTTTGGCTCCCGATAGATCGGAAAACGGAAAGGGCAGCAGCACAACCGTCCCGCGATTATAGGTTGTCGTAGTCGGCATCGAGCGGGTTGTCCCAAATCTTTTGGAAAACGGATTCGGAAAGGCGCGCGCAACCGCGAATCATTTCCGCCTCGGTCGAGCCGTTTTCAACTGCAATCACTTTGAGGCGCACATTCGTTTTCAGCGCGACCGCATCATCCAGCACAATGCGTTGGCCGTCAAAGTGAGCGTCCATTGTTTTCATGAGCCTACTCTACGCGCTCCCCGGTCCATTCTCAAGCATGAACCATCTACAGCTTCCACCCGGCGCGGGGGGGCGGGTCCAGGTAGAGGTTCGCCTCGGCGTCGTTGGTGACGCGCATGGCGGCGGCGTCCCATTCGAGCGGCGTCTCGCAACGCAAGGCGAGGGCGCCCAGCAGCGCCATCTCCGCCAACTCGCATCCGAAGTCGAGCGGGCAGACGGTTTCCGCGCCGCTCTTGCAGGCGGCGGTCCATTCGGTGTAATGGTTCGATTCTTCGCATCGGCGCAAGGTCTTCGGCGGGGCCTTGAAGTCCTGGAACTTTTCCTTGGGCGCGAGCAGCAGGGGCTTGGAGGAGCCGTAGTAACCGGTTTGCATGACGCCTTTTTCACCGACGAAGAGAATTCCATCCGAGCGCTGGGACAGGGAGTTTGGCGGGACGCCCTCCGGCGGCAGAGGCTTCATGCCGCCGTCGTACCAATGGACCTTGAGCGGCGGCAGGGTGGCGCGCGCGGGGAATTCCCAGGTGATGACGTTCGCGCTGCCCTGGCATTCGGGCGTTTCAAGGCGCTTCATGTAGCTTTCGCAGCGCGTGGAGCCGCAGCCGTAGATGCGCGACGGCGCGCCCAGTTGCAGTTCCTTGAAGAACATGTGGAAGGTGTGGCTGGCCATGTCGCCGACCGTGCCGTCGCCGAAGTCCCACCAGGGCCGCCAGATTTCGGGGTGGTAGGCGGCATTGAAGGCGCGGAAGGGCGCGGGGCCGATCCAGAGGTCCCAATTCATGTCCCGGGGCGGCGTCTGGGTGTCGGTGGGGCGCGCGAGCGAGCAGGGGTAGATGGGATGGCTGCACCAAATATGCACTTCGCGGATGGGGCCGAGAATCCCCGCCATCAGAATTTCGCTGGTGCTCCGGGCCGCGTCGGTGCCGGAGGCCTGGACGCTGGTCTTGGTGACGATTCCCTTGGAGGCGAGCACGGCCGCGCGCACGCGCCGGGCCTCGGCGATGGTGTGTGTGGCGGGCTTGGCGCAGTAAAGGTGTTTCTTGAGCTGAAGGGCGGCCATCAGAATGAGCGCGTGGGTGTGATTCGGCGTGGCGACAATCAGGGCGTCGAAGTTCTTCGACTCCTTGTCAAACATTTCCCGGTAGTCGTGGTAGCGGACGGCGGTGGGGAACTTGTCCCACACGCCCCGGCGGGCGACGAAATCGTGATCCAAGTCGCACAGGGCTACGATGCGTTCGGCGTTGCAGCCGTCGAGGTACTTGCGGCCCATGCCGCCGCAGCCGATGGCGGCAATGGCCAGGGTGTTGCTGGGCGCGCCTTCGCCGCCGAGAATGCGCGCGGGCGCGAGGAGCGGGGCGACGCCGGCCAGGGTGATGGACGCAATGCCGCCGCTGACGAAGCCGCGCCGGGACATTGCCGGACTGCGGTCTTCGCCCGGCGCGCCAGAGGAGAGGGGTTTCAAGAGCGTTTTCATTCGACGGTTGTGCTGTTGGTGTGCGGGTTACTCGAATCGGTACACGTTGTAGGTTCGCGCCTCGTGGCGCACTTCGAAAACCGAGGTGTCGCCGTTGACATACCCCTGCAACTGGCGGTTGGTTCGCAGGTCAAAGAGCCTGGCGCCCGCCTTCTTAATGACGATGTTGTAACGGACGGGGAAGGGCTGGTAAGACTTGGCGATGAAGGTGCTGTTGTCGTAGGTGAACAGGCAGATTCTGGCCGGGCTGTCCAGATAAACCGGAATGTCCTGCATCATGTCCCGGCGGATTTGGGAAAGGATTTCCTGGGGCAGATGATAGAGGTCGTCGAAGTTCTCGGGAATCGTCAGGATGAAGAAGCGGCC
>Ga0182027_10012328_pt1 | contig 12011 bp, 14 predicted proteins | sample 712E1DmetaG_FD_121300 | JGI IMG/M metagenome (GOLD analysis project Ga0182027, IMG submission 121300) | Permafrost microbial communities from Stordalen Mire, Sweden - 712E1D metaG (Illumina Assembly) | ecosystem: Environmental > Terrestrial > Soil > Wetlands > Permafrost | place: Sweden...
TTAAATTGGGCGCGTCCCAATTTACAGAGTAGGAATAGGGGATGAACGGCAAAGTTAGTAATAGTTAGCAATAATTACACTACTAACGAACTCGTAACACCAAGCGTGAATAGCGCTTGTAAAATATCACTATTCATATATTTCCTACCACTTTCTGGTTGATAATCCTTATCAACGACCAAAACCACCCACGAGGTGGTTTTTTGGTGGACTTTGGTAGAAAATACAAAAGCCTGCTATAATAGCCAATAGAATTTATATGAAAATTGGATTATTCACCGATGCTTATTTGCCGCAGGTAAATGGTGTGGCAACAACTGTAGAAGAATTAAAGAACTCGTTAACCGAAAGGAATCACAAGGTTTCTGTTATTACTTCTCAGTACCCTAAATATAAAGATAAAGACAAAAATGTGTTAAGGCTTAGGTCGGTTAAGCTTTGGAATAATCCGGAGTTAAGAGTATTCTACATGTTTCCGGATAGAATCTTACAAAAGGTTTTAAGACTTGATGTTGACATCATTCATGGTTTTTCCGGTGGTGCTATTCCATCTCTTGGATTGACGCTGGCCAAAATAAAAAGAAAACCCTACGTTTTTACCTACAATACCAGGTGGAATAAATACACACATTACATTTTAAACGGGAAAATTATTCGGCCAAAAGCAATGGAAAGAATGGTGCGGATTTACTGCAATGTTTGTGATCAGATTATTGCTCCGGCTCAATATGTTAAAGAAGAATTGATTAGTTTTGGAGTTAAAAAACCAATTATGGTTATTCCAAACGGTGTTAATACCACCAAATTTAAGCCCGCTAAAAATAATGATTTAAAAGAAAAATTGAGGCTTAAAAAAGACGATCAAATTGTTTTATGTGTGGCAAGGCTTGCTAAAGAAAAGTCATTGGACTTTTTAATTAAAACTTTTACCGAGTTTTCCAAAAGTAATCCAGACGTCTATTTCGTAATCGCAGGGGATGGTCCGGAAAAGGAAAACTTACAAAAACTAATCAAAAGTTTAAAAATTAACAAGCGGGTTTTTCTGATTGGTTGTATAAAATATGATGATATTCCGCAAATTTATAACAGCGCCGACGTGTTCGTCTTTGCATCGCAAACCGAAACCGAGGGAATGGTTGTTCCCGAAGCCATGAGCTCAGGTTTGCCCGTTTTAGCTGTTAAAGATAGGGTTTTTGAACAGTTTATCGAGTCTGGTAAAGACGGAATATTGGTGGAAAAAAATGAAGCAGAATTCAATCAAAATTTGGGAATACTTCTCAAAGATGAAAATTTAAGATTAACAATCGGTAAAAACGCTAGGATAAAAGCGGAAAAATTTTCGCTTGATGAGATTGCGCAAAAATTTGAAAACCTGTATAAACAATTAGCATGAAATTAATTTCGGTTGTTATAGCAGCTTACAACGAAGAAAAAGATCTCCCCAAATGTCTAGCCGCCATTACCACCCAAGATTTCCCTAAAGATGATTACGAAATAATTGTTGTTGATAATAATTCCACCGATAAAACCGCGGAAATTGCCAAAAGCTTTGGTGCAAAGGTTGTTCAAGAGTCAAAACAGGGGAATACACCCGCTGTTAAAAAGGGAATGGATAATGCAACAGGAGAAATAATCGCCAACACAGATGCCGATACAATTGTTTTTCCCGATTGGTTGTCTACAGTCAAGACAATTTTTAAGGACAAAAAGATAGTTGGTGCAACTGGCTCGGCCTATGTTAAAACCGACAATCAGGTTTTCGATTTTTTCTACAGGAAACTTTATGATTGTTTCATCGGCTTTAATTTTCTAATTGGTAAGCCTCACATTACCGGATTTAATATGATTGTCAGAAAAAAAGTTTATGACGAAATCGGTGGAATAAACGAAAAGTTTACAATGAGTCCGGATGTGGATTTGGGTTTAAGAATGGGTAAAAAGGGGAGAGTGGTTTTTTCAACCAAATTAAAAGCCGTAACTTCCTTTCGAAGGTGGCAAACAACGCCGCTTGAGGCATTCAAAGTTTACGCTAAAGGATATTTATGGACAGTCTGGTTTCGAAAACCGCCTCCGACAGCGCAAAAACCCGTGCGTTAATCTTTCAAAATGGTTTCTGTTTTGTTATACTTAGCTTGAGTTTGGCGCGGTGGCGAAGCGGTAACGCAGCTGTTTGCAGAACAGATATACAAGGGTTCGATTCCCTTCCGCGCCTCATTTTTGTGGATCTTTTAAAATCTTCCAGATTTTGAGATAATAGGGAATACTTTTGGGTAGCTAGTTCAGCGGTAGAACGCTTCTCTGATAAAGAAGAGGTGGATGGTCCGACTCCATCGCTACCCACATTTTTAGGTTTATAAAGCCAGGTTGGGGATTTCTAAAATTTCTCTGCTTCTATTACCCATAATAACAGGAATAGGTACAATTCTTCCAAGTTGTATTTCTCTTGCGATTCTTGGATCGTTAACAATATCCCAGAAATTTCTTGCAAGATTTGCTCGTGCTTGCTTATACTTAGTAGGAGAGTCTAGTTCAACTGCTTCCTCGTCGATAGCGTTAGAAATAAACAAAAGATGAGGATGTTCTTTTCCATGCGCGGTCATAAGTGATTCTTCGGTTAAGATATGATCAATAGCTTCTTCTTTCCCAGAAACTACTGCTCCAAAGACTTGATCTTCTGGTTCGTACTGTCCAACAGTAACGTTCAATCCTTCTTCGACACTGATTGCCATATACTGTTCATCATGCTCTGCAAATGGGTGCCTAATATGACTTTCTTCTTTCCCCGTGTGGACTCCGGTTAAAATCTGGAAAGCAGTAAATCTGGCGATAAAAAATCTAAAAGCTTGTTGTTGTTCTGCGGTTAATCCGGCAGTTTCTTGTAAGTTTGATAATGCATTTTCAATTGTCTTGTTGAATGTTTGGTTTTTGAACAATCTGTCAACTAAATCAATTACCGCTGTCTCTTTTTCTTTTAGATGATCAAGGTCGGTAAAGCTATCGGCATATATAGCATGTACGTCTTCAAACTCCCCACATAGTTGTTGGGCAAGAGCAGTAGAGGAGAGTTGTTGTTCTTCTCCGTATCCAACTGTAATTCCCATTGTGTCTACATCATAAACAGCTCTGACGCAAACTCTCTCCAAAGGTGTTTTTCCATTAGCAGTTGCGGTAGAGTTATAGGTATCGGTAATTGCTTCAATACTGTCTTGAAAAAGATTGAAGTTTTCCGCAATTAAATCGCCTGATTTAAATTTATTAGCTTTTCCGGCTCTTTCGCCTTGCCATTTTTTCATTGCTCCGCATTTGGTATGCGCGATCATCCATTCAAGTAAAGGTCCTTCTTGTGCCCGTCTGGCAATTGATTGCTCAAGTGTTTTGTTCTTTAATCTCTTTTTACCATCAAGTCTGGTTTCGGTAGGTAGAACTCCTGCCATAGTCTCGCTCATTCCCGTTAAAAAGGCAAAAATATGCTCGGGGAGTCTTCCGTCAATACATTTTGATACTCCAATTGAGCATTCGCCTTGTAGAATTTCTTCTCTTTCTTTAACTAATTTAAATGCGGCTGACATTAAATATTCCGCGACTTGATTATTTCTGTTTATTATTTGCCTTCCTTGCCGTAAAGCTCTAATTACTAATGTGTCTTTTGGGGATTCGTTTGTGGATAAAATTCCTGAAGCTTCTTGCGAGAGTTCTATCCCTTCGTAAAAGCTATTTAAATAGTGGGTAAGTTGTCCTCCTAAGATTAATTGTGTTTTTTCCCTGAATTCCCCTAACATTGCAATAGCACTCGCTTTTTCTAAGCCAAATACTCGACCCGGAACATCTACGTAAGAGGATGGCCTTTCAGCGCTGCTCCCAGAAGAACCCCTTCTTCCCCTAAGTCTTTCCCACATAAGGCCTATATTATACAGAATAAATCTCCAATTTACAATTTACAATTTACAATCTATAATTAGTTTTATGTCAGATTTGGGCGAAACATTTTTTACATCGATTGGTTGCATGGATGGTAGAGTTCAGGCTCCGATTGCGGAATACGGCCAAAAAAAGTACGGAGTTTTATATCCGGACACAATTACGGAAGCAGGCTTAGTCGGATTACTTGCTAATAACCCCTTGCAAGAATTATTAGACGCAATCAAAAAGAAAGTTTTAATTTCGGTAGAAAAACACCATTCAAAAGGAATTATTGTTCACGGACATCAAAATTGTGCCGGAAATCCAATTGAAGATGAGCTTCATAAAGAGCAGACAATAGAAGCGGCTAAGGTAATCAGGGATTTTGTTTCCGAAGATTTAGAAGTCAAGCCGGTTTTCGTTGTTAAAACCGAAAGCGGTTGGACTGTTGAAGAAATCTAAACGCCTCTTTTCAACAAATTTCCTCTTGCAAAGGCCTATATGATTGATATACTAAAGATATGTCAATAACTTCAGGTTTGGATGCTCTTAGGGCTAGATTTGCTCCGCCAGAACAACCGAGAAGACAACAACAACTGGCAAGACCTGCTGCAAGAAATCCGCTTGGTCAAAGACCGGATCAACAACCGGCAGTAGTAAGAAGAGGTCAAGAAGTGCCTCAACAAGTTGTTAATTATCAACAAGGTGATAGGCTTATTATTGACGGGATGGAATTTAACGTTATAGGAATGGATTCTAAAGGAAGAGTTAATATGCTACCGGTTGTTAGGGGTCAAGGAACTATTGTTAGTAAGGCTACAAGTCCGGAGGAATTAAGGGCAAAGGGAATTATTCCAATTAGATCGCAGGAACGTCAAGGGCAACCAGCGCAAGTTGCAAGAAGACCCGAAGCTTCTGGTCAAGTTCAAAGACAACAGGGTGAACAACGTGTTCCTTTTGCGGATAGTTTTCCAGTTGGAGTTGGAGCTTCTGTTGATGGTCAACGATTGGTATCTACGGGTATGAAGGACGATAGAGGAAGATTGATTTTTAGACAAAAGGGAGGAGATACAATAGCTATTGATCCGTATATGCTACAGGTAAAAGGAGCTTTTCCACTTCCACCTGAACCAGAATCTCCAGCAGTAGAAGCTGTAGGCAAAACGTATCACGTTCGCCCCGGTCAAGACGTTTATGTTTTAAGAAGTTCCGGGGAGATCGAAAGAGGTTGGAAAGTGAAACACATTGATGGGACAACGGGGAAAGTTAGAGTTGAGTCTGTAGATGGACAGGGAAAGTCGATACACAGGGACGACCCTAGGGAGTTTATAGATGATTTAAATAGGCCTACGGTACCGGAAGATATTAGGGCAATTGATTTTGATCGAGCTAGGACGCCTTTAGAAAGAAGAGAAAGGATTATTAACGTTGTGCGAAGGCTTAAAGATGGCGGGCTTGCCGGATCTAAAGGGTTTTCTCGAAGCGATCAATTGGCTACCGACTTGCAAGCTTTATTTGATCATCCTTCCCAAGATGGTATAAACCTTCTTACAGACACAGGAGGATTAAGGGAAAAAGTTAGAGAATTACTTAATACTGAATTGGCAGAACAAGGACCAAGAGGAAATAGTTAAGCTTTGCAAATTTTGGCCTCAGATGATACACTAGGGAATACATTTATGGTACTTTCAGATCGGGATTTAAAAAAAGCGCTTAGTTCGGGAAAAATTAAAATTACTCCATCTCCTGATTTTGCTTCGCAACTCGGCTCATGCTCAATTGACTTACGTCTTGGAAACGCGTTCCGTATTTTTGAATCGGGCGTACACGGCGTAATCGATCCGCGAAAAAACGTTGCTAAAGAATTTACAAAAGAAATAATTGTTAAAGAAGGCGATGCGTTTATTATGCAACCGGGGGATTTTGTTTTGGCAACAACAATTGAAGACGTTGAGATTCCGGATGACTTGGTTGGAAGCCTTGAAGGCCGTTCGAGTATCGGGAGATTGGGAATTATTGTTCATTCCACAGCGGCAACTATTGATGCCGGATGGAAAGGTTGTATTACTTTGGAACTTGCAAATATGGGAAAATTACCCGTAGCGCTATATCCTGATATGAGAATCTGTTCTATCTCTTTTGAACAGCTTTCATCTCCAGCCCAAACGCCTTATCATAAGAAAAAATCTGCCAAATATTTAAACCAGAAAGGTCCCGGCGAATCCAAAATCGACGAGGAAAAAGAGTAAATGGCAATAATGGAGACAGAAGCAAGGACAAGAGTAGCAAATTCTCCAAGAATGCGACATCTGCGCGCTCCTAGATTTAAAGCAGGCCCCGATGAGGAAATACGTTTTAATAAGGGGTTGCGTTTCGGGCAGGGACTAGTGGAAACATTTCTCGGCACTAAGTCAGATTTACGGGTATTAGGGTCGGAAAATTTATACGTATTACGAAAAGTATTGGAGAATGGGGAAAAGAATCCCGGTCAGCGGAAAAAGGTAATTGTCACTCTTAATCACGAAAGCCACCTGGACTTACCAAAGCTTGTAGAGGCGATGGCGTTTGGCGGTGGCGATGATCTTCGCAGGAAATTGTTTATTTTTCTTGGGGACAGACTTACGGGGAGTCTCCTTGTTGATCTTGGTTCTCGTCAATATCCATGGATTAGAACTCCTCAGCCTTATGATGAAAAAATGGATGGGAAATTAACAGAAGCTCAGCTTGACCAAAAACAAGCAGAAGATCACGCCCTGATTAGGGATGCTCGTAGCGCAATGAATTATTTATTTAGTCATGATAGATTTGGTGTTTTAGTTCCGACTGGAACAAGAAAAGCAGGTCATGATGGAATCCCAGCGGTTACAGGTTATCTTAAGGGGACATCTATTTTACCGGTGCACATAAGTGGGACTAATGAAATTCTGCCTCCTGGAGAGTGGAGAGCTCACAAAGGGACAGTAACCGTTAGATTTGGAGAGATGTACTCTTTTAGTGAGATTGAACAAAGTTGTCAGGAATTGCCTCGGGATCAACAAAGAAAGGCGCAAATAGATATGGTAATGGGTCGTATTTATGCATTAGCTCCTACTGTGTAAAACTGCCAATTTCCAAACCTGCGGTCTTTGTGCTATATTACCAACAGATGAAATATCACGTTAGTTTTGACCTCGATTTTAAAAGAAATGAGTATCTTGGCAAGCTTGTTGTCTTGGAAGGAATTGACGGCTCCGGTAAAACACTTCAAGCAAAACTTCTGGCTAAAAATTTAATAAAACAGGGTAAAAAAGTTTACCTTACAAAAAATCCGACCGACAGTGAAATCGGTAAATTTATAAGAAAAGCTTTACAGGGAAAAGTAGAGATTCCGGTGGTTTCCTTTCAGTATCTTTTTTCAGCCGACAGGCAAATTCAGCAGTTGGAATTAATAGAGCATCTTAAAGCGGGAGGAATTGTTATTTCCGATCGATACTTCTGGTCATCCGTGGCTTACGGTATGGCAGACAAGGAAGCGGTTGATTATGAAAACCAGGTGATGATTCAGACAGTTGCCCAAAGTGTGCTTTCTATGTACAACCAATTTATAGTTCCGGATGTCACATTTTATTTGGATGTTTCGGTTAAAACCGGCCTTTCCAGAAGACACGATTCTGCAAAGGAAAAAGAGCTCTATGAAAATGCCGAAAAGATGCAAAAAGTGGAAAAGGGCTACAAATGGCTCTTGCAACAATTTCCAAAAGAATTTATTATTATTGACGGCGAAAAATCTATCGAAGAAGTTCAAAAAAATTTGTTAAAAGCTTTATGATTTTAGGTCCGAAAAAATTATTACAGTTGGTTAAAAAGATAAAATTGGTTGAAGGATTGTCGGAAAGGGAATTGACTAATCCCGAAGGCGCCGGTTTTGACCTTCGCTTGGGTGAAGTTTACAAAATTTCCGGCGATGCTTTTTTGGGAGAAACCCACCGCAAAACCGCCGAGATTACGCTCATCGCGAAGCACGGTAAGCATAAGAGCATCAAGATAAAACCGGGGGATTTTTTCCTAGTTAAAACAATTGAAAAAGTAAATCTGCCGGTAAGTTTATCGGCGATTATCTTACCAAGAACCACTACCTTTAGGTCGGGGCTTTTCTTAAGAACCGGTCCGGTTCAGCCTGGATATCAAGGTGAATTAACCTTTGGTCTTAAAAATGAAGGTCCGATTACGGTAGAAATTGAAATGGGAGCAAGGTTTGTGCATATCATTTTCCACGAAATAAAAGGAGTCGGAGCCGCGTATCGCGGTCAATGGCAAGGTGGGCGAGTTACTACTACCAAAAAAGAAAAACAGGTGTAAAATAGCAATATGGCGAAACCACGACACGCAGAATATCAATATTTAGATCTTGCCCAGGAAATTCTTGACAAAGGGATCAGAAAAGTCGATCGGGGAACCAATATTGTCCTCAAAAGTTTGTTTGGTCGTCAAATCAGATTCGATTTGTCTGAAGGATTTCCTCTTTTAACCACAAAAAAAGTTTATTGGAATGGCGTCATCCACGAACTTTATTGGTTTATGTCCGGACAAACAAACATCAAGTATTTGGTTGATAATAACGTTCACATTTGGGATGATTATCCGTACAAAATTTATAGCGGAAAGGCCAAGAAAAAACTAGTAAAGCCTTTAACTAAAGAAGAATTTATCGAAAAGATTAAAACAGACGCCAAGTTTGCCAAAAAAAACGGCGATTTACCCAGGATTTACGGGGAAATGTGGCGTCATTGGCCAACCCGTAAAAAGGGCAGGACCATCGATCAGCTCAAATGGGTTTTGCAGGAATTAAAAGATGATCCGGATGCGAAAAACTTAATCGTCAATTCCTGGAATCCGGAATATCTTTACACAATGGCGACAAATGAAGATGCTTCGCGTTTTCCGATTTGTCACAATATGTACCAAATCAGTAATCGTAATGGAAAACTTTCTCTTCAGCTTTATCACCGCAGCGCAGATTTATTTTTGGGCGTGCCGTTTAATATTGCCAGTTACGCGCTTTTAACCCTGATTTTAGCTCAGGTTTCGGGATTAAAACCTGGAGAGTTCATCCACACTTTTGGGGATGTGCATATCTATGAAAACCATATTCCACAATTTAAAGAACAATTAAAACGAAAACCTCATCCGTTCCCGACAATTAAAATTGATCCTTCAGTCAAAAAATTAGAAGACTTCAGGCCAGAACACGTCATCTTAGAAGGTTACGATCCATATCCGGTTATTAAAGCTGATTTAACAGTGGCCGGCGGGCTTTTTGATCCGAAAACCGGTAAAATGGCAGAGTAAATATGCAGCCTATTCCGACAATTGGAATCCTCATTTTCCGCAATCATTTTAAGGAAGTTCTTTTGGTTAAAAATAATGAGAGTTCAGATCATCCGATTGGAATTTACTGCATCCCCGCAGGAAGAATTGATCAAGGTGAGACAGTAACTCAAGCTGCAGCCAGAGAATTAAAAGAAGAAACAGGTTTAGAGACGTTGGAGAAAGATTTAGTCAAATTGTCTTATGATTTTGGCGTAACGGAAATTTTACGAAAAAAGGGAACAATCTTTTGTACGTGGGAAGTGTTCATCTGTCAAAAGTTCAAAGGAGAAATTAGGAACGAAAACCCGGAAACAACGCCTGAGTGGATTAAGGTTTCCGATGTGCCAGAACTCTGGTTAGTTGGTAAAACCGCGATTGCAGTCTCTGAAGGTATTAAATTCTTCGATTAGTTCTTGACAAGAAAACATTCGTTTTGTACACTCTCCACGTGTTTAAAATCCAAAAACTAGATTTTTTAATTGCATTTTACATTACCTGCATCATGATTTCGGAACTGATGGGTGGAAAAACATTTCCTCTTCTAACCATCGGAACATTTAATTTAAGCGCCAGTGTAGCAATTTTTGTTATTCCGCTGGTTTACGCGATTAACGATATTATTACTGAAGTTTTTGGGAAACCAAGAGCGCAAAGCATGGTTCGTTCTGGACTATTTATGGTTTTTTTCCTTTTTCTGTTTGCAATTTTAGCAACAGCTCTTCCCGCAACGGCCAGATTTATACCGATGGAAAAAGCCTATGAACAAATTTTTGGAATTTCGATCCGTATTTCCGCGGCCAGCTTAATAGCATTTGCGATTGGGGAATTTTCCGATGTCTTCATCTTTTTTAAGATTCGCCAAAAGTTAGGCAAGAATAATCTTTGGCTGAGAACCAATGCTTCCAATTTCCTGTCGCAATTCTTAGATACAACTATTTTTATAACGTTAGCTTTCTACGCTTTGGATAAACCGTTTATGTCTAATTTCCCGTTTTTGTTAGGCATAATCTTGCCTTATTGGCTTTTAAAATGTTTCATGTCTATCATCGAAACCCCATTGGTTTACGTTGGAGTCAAATGGCTAAAGCGAGGTTCAAAGGAATAAGCACAAAAAAAATTTGTTTTCACTTTTGGTGTGATACAATCCCCGTAGATGAACATAATGACACAAGGAATAATTCCGGCAGTAGCGGTAGTTATTTTTAACGAAGAAGATCCGTCTTTGGTTCTTATAGTTACCCACGGACCGGAAGCGGGCCATCCCACCGGGATCGATGGAGTTCCAGAGGGAAGATTAGAGGAGGACGAAACGCATATAGAGGCTGCGATAAGGGAAGTATGGCAAGAGACTGATCTTCAAATCAAAGCGGAAGATTTGGTGGAAATTGGCCATATTGACAGAATTGAAGTAGAGCGTAAAGATGGTGGGACTTTGGTAGGATCATGTACGGGATTTTTGTGCAAAGGATACGAAGGTACTATTCGATCGGAAAATGGAGAAACTACTCCTAAATGGATACCGATTAATGAAGTTTTAAGAGAAGGTCATTGGCTAGTAAATGGAACAAGAGAGGTGCTTGGATCAGCGCTAAGAGAACGTGGTAGAATAAGTAGAGAAAGAGAAAGATGATTTCAATAATTGTTGCGATTGATTCAAAAAACGGAATAGGAAAAAATAACGACCTTCTTTTTAAAATCCCCGAGGATTATCAGAGAATGAAAAAAATCATCTTTGGACATCCACTGGTAATGGGCAGAAGAACTTTTGAGTCAATTGGCAGGGTTTTGTCCGAAAACACCAGCCTCATTATCACTCAAAATTCCGATTACCAATTCCCCGATTTTGTCAAAATCAAAGAAGAAAAAGCAAAGTGCATCGTTGTTCATTCTCTGGAAGAAGGAATCGAAATAGCCAAAACAGTTTCAGGTTCAGACAACATTGTAATCTTTGGTGGCGGGCAGATTTTTAAAGAAGCACTAAAGAAAAATCTGGTGGACCGGCTTTATCTGACAATCGTTGAAGGTGATTTTGGTGCCGATACCTTTTTCCCGGATTATTCGGACTTCAAAAAAATAATTTTTGAAGAAGAGCACGAATCAAACGGGCATAAATTCAAATTCATCGATTTGGAAAGATAAATTTGCTTTCTGCATCAATATAATCTTAATTTTCCCTCTTGCAATCTTTTAAAAGTTTTTATAAACTGAACTCGTGCGATATCCGTATCTTAAGAAAACTTTCCCCGCAATCTACAAAGTTATCAAAGCCGAAGAAAAACGCCAAAAAGAAGGATTAGAACTAATTGCCTCTGAAAATTATGTTTCCGAAGCAGTATTGGAAGCAATGGGTAGCGTTCTTACAAATAAATATTCCGAAGGCTATCCGGGTAAGCGTTATTATGGTGGAAATCAAGTAATCGATCAAGCCGAAAATTTAGCAATTGAGGGCGCAAAAAAGTTGTTTGGCGCAGAGCATGTTAATGTTCAGCCGTTATCCGGTAGTCCGGCGAACTTGGCGGTTTACATGGCGTTACTCAAGCCCGGAGATAAGGTTTTGGGTTTTTCACTTGATCAGGGGGGACATTTGTCTCACGGGCATCCGCTTAATTTTTCAGGTCTTTTGTATACGATTATTCCGTATTTTGTTGATAAAAAAACCGAGATTATTGATATGGATGAGGTGGAAAGAATCGCCAGAAAAGAAAAACCAAAAATGATTCTGGCGGGTTTTTCGGCATACAGCCGTAATATGGATTGGAAAA
>Ga0182027_10012330_pt1 | contig 12010 bp, 12 predicted proteins | sample 712E1DmetaG_FD_121300 | JGI IMG/M metagenome (GOLD analysis project Ga0182027, IMG submission 121300) | Permafrost microbial communities from Stordalen Mire, Sweden - 712E1D metaG (Illumina Assembly) | ecosystem: Environmental > Terrestrial > Soil > Wetlands > Permafrost | place: Sweden...
AATTCATTTGATAAAATTTAATTAGATATTCATCTAATTAGTTTTACGGTGCTGAGTTTATGACCGAAACCGATATGCTCAATTTTGTCAAAGCCCTGGCCGATACCGACCGCCTGCGGATCATCGGCCTGTTGGCGCAGAAATCCGCCTCCCTCACAGAAATCAGCCAGGATTTGGGTTTTCACCCCTCCGATACATGCCACCACCTGGACCAGCTTTTACAAAGTGGCATGATCTGCCTGACGAATGGAATCTACGAATTGGATTCCGACGCGTTCGAAAAGCTCTCCCGTCGGCAGTTCGAAGGTAAGCCTGGCGCCTATGCCCCCGCAGCCGATTTGGAAAAAGACAAACGGCAGGTGCTGGCTGCGTATCTGAAACCGGATGGGACCATCCGGCAATTCCCGCAACAACCCGCCAAACGGCAGGTCATCCTGGATTACCTGGTCAACATCTTCAGCGTTGGCGAGCATTACAGCGAGAAGGAAGTCAACCTGATCCTGGTGCATTTCCACCCGGATACCGCCGCCCTGCGGCGCGCCCTGGTGGACGCCGGGATGCTTTCCCGTGAAAGAGACGGCTCGCGTTACTGGAGGCCGGCATGAGCGAGGAACTGCTGCTCTTTTTCAAGGCGCTCGCGGATGCCAACCGGTTGAAAATTATCGGCTTGCTGGCGCAGCGCTCATATAGCGTGGAGGAGTTGGCTGCCCTCCTGGATCTGAAAGCTCCCACCGTCTCGCATCACCTCTCCAAGCTGGCGCAAGCTGGCTTGGTGACCGCGAAAGCCGAAGGCTATTACAGCGTCTACCAGTTGGATCGGCCGGCGCTCGAATCCGCCGCCCGGAAAATGTTCTCTACGGAGCAAATCGCTGCGTCGGTTGAATCTGTGGATCTGGGAGCGTATGACCGCAAAGTTCTGGCCGATTTCAGCCTTCCGGATGGCCGGCTGAAAGAAATCCCGGCCCAACGCAAGAAACTGGAAGTGGTATTGCGCCATGTGGGCAAAGCCTTCCAACCGGGTGTGAAATATACCGAGAAACAGGTCAATAAAACCCTCGCCCGTTTCCATGCCGATACTGCCACCCTGCGGCGGGAACTGGTGGGCTATGGTTTTATGAAAAGAGCTGGCGGGGGTGGGGATTATTGGGTGTCTCAGGAAATTTAAGATAAATTGAGATTCATGTATTCTTTACAACGGTTTTTTTGCCGGGAAGCCCGGCTTGCGCGGGTATTGAGGCGGCGTAGCTGCCACCTTGTCCACCACCACCAGGTAGCGTTCTTCTGCCACTCCCGGCAGCGCCACCGGCAGCAGTTGCCGCATTCTTCCTCCCAGCAGCTTCAACGCCAGCTCCGCATTCTGCGCTTCCACCGGACCACTGTGACCTTTTTGAGCCAACATCTTTCCCCCTACTCGCACCAGCGGCAGCAGGTATTCAGCCAGCACCGGCAGGGCTGCCACCGCCCGCGCCACCGCCCAGTCGTAGGTCTCGCGCTGTCCGGGCAGTTGCCCCAACTCTTCGGCCCGGCCGGTGATCACTTCGACCTCCTCCAGTTTCAGCACCTCCACCGCGTGGCGGCAGAAGGCCGCCTTTTTGCCAACCGACTCGAGCAGTGTCAGGTGCATGGAAGGATAAAGGATTTTCAAGGGGATGCCCGGAAAGCCCGCCCCCGTGCCCACATCGATCAGGCGCACAGGCGGCCTGTCCCCCCAGGCCAGCACGCAGGAAAAAGAATCCAGGAAGTGCTTGATGCGGATTCCTTCGCTATCGCGGATCGCGGTCAGATTGAATTTCTGATTCCAGGCCAGCAGTTCATTTTCGAAGGCTAACAGGGCTGCCACCTGGCGTCCTGCCAGCTGGACGCCAAACAGCTTCTGCGCGGCCTGCACAAATTCTTCCATATTGGGAGATTATAACATCTGGATAGAACCGCCCATTTGGATTGTTTTGCGTAAGTCGGATTGCCAATCCGATCTACGCCAGACCGCCAAAAAAAAATAAGGCGCAGACGAAGAGTCTGCGCCTTGTTTTCATTTACAGTTTCAATTTGAGTAATTACTTTGCCTGGGCGTTTTTCTTTGCTCTGCGCCGCTTGACCAGGGCCAGGATGCCCCAGATGATCAGTGCGATCGGGCCAAACACCACGATCAGGATGGGCAGCACCAGCAATATCAAGTAGATGATGAAGTTCACGAACCCTTGCAGGAATTTGACCAGCGCCTGCGCGGCATCGCGTGCCACGCCCTGCGGCTTCCACCCGCCGATCGTGATCGGTTTGATGGTTTCTTCCGCAATCAGGGTCACGTTGATGGCTGCGGTGGATGTGGTCTCATCGATATATTTCATCTGGCCCTGGATCTGCTCGATCTGCCCGCGGATAGTGACGATCTGGTTATAAACGTTCAGCACGTCCTGGGTCTTGGTGGTGCTGTTATTGCCGGGGTTGTTCTGCGCTTGGTCCATGATGGCCTGCAGATCCTGCTCGGCTTTCTGCAGGTTGGTCAACTGGCTTTGCAGGTCCACATACTGGGAGGTCACATCCTGGCCGGAGCGGTTTTCACTCTGCACACTCACCACCCCTGCTTTGATCTGGCTGAGCGATGTATCCAGCTTATCTGCCGGGACCCGCACCGAAATGGTTCCCTGTGGAACGGTATTGCCACTCGGCGTGTCGACCTGCGACATATTCTCGGAAACCAGGTAGCCGCCCAGGGCTTGCGCCATCTGGTAGATGGCATCGCTCTTTTTCTGCGGATCGGCTACCACAATGCTCAAGTCCACGCTCATGGCAACCAGGCGGGCCTGTGCTGCTGCAGCAGTGCTATCAACGGCCTTGTTCGCGCTGATGCCTGAAAGGGTTACGCCGCTTGCCGGAGCGCCGGCCTGTTCGTTCGTGGTCGCGCTGTTGGAGCTTCCATATGCCTGGATGGCTGGCTCTGGCGCTGGCGCCTGGACGGCCGGCGCAGCCGACATCTGGGTGGCGGCTGCCCCGCAGGCAGACAAAATCATGATCAAAACTGCACCGATAAGAGCGATTTTCGTTTTCATGGCATCTTCTCCTTTGGAATGACGAAAGGGTTGGTTTACTTTCTCTAGACGCCTTGCTACCGCTATAAGTTCCGCCTAATAAAAAGTCCCTACCAACCACCCGCCAGCCGCTCGGCATGCCGGGGAGGAAGACCGGCAGCCAGGATGCGCTTTTGCACCGATTTGATATCGTATTCCACCCGGCGCGGTTCCCAGGCTTTTTCCTTGGGGTAGAAAAAGGCATAGGCTGCCCGTGGGTCCCGGTCACGCGGCTGGCCCACCGAGCCGGGGTTCAGCAGCGCGCGCTCTTTCAATTCATAGCGTATCCCAGCTCCCGGCACCTCAATGGAGACATCATCCGTTTCCGCATGGTACTGGAAGACTGCCTGGAAATGCGAATGCCCAACGAAACACCACAGCGTTTCGAAATAAGCCAGGTTTATGCGCGCCACCAGGGTGTTCATCACATATTCCCAGATCGGGTCACGCGGGCTGCCGTGCACCAGGGTGACACTCCCCACCACCTTCGGTTCCTGGTTAAGCGTCTGCAGAAATTTCTTGCTTGCATCCGATAAAATATCGCGTTGCCATAACAGCGCCCTTTTAGCATCGACGTTGAATGTCTCCAGTGCTGAATTGCCGATGGCGCCATAATCGTGGTTGCCCATCATGCAAGTCAGCTTTGGCAGGGCCTGGATCCGCTCGATGCACTCGTTCGGGTCCGGGCCGTAGCCGGCAATATCGCCCAGGCACCATACCTCGTTCACTTTTCCGGCGTCGGCCAGTACGGCTTCCAGGGCGGTGATATTGGCGTGTACGTCGGAAATTACCAGCACTTTTGTCATTGGTTCTCCAGGAGCATCGCCAGATGGGCGACGATGGTCTCTGCCACTTCATCCTTGCGCATCAATGGCAGGGCTTGTTCCTTCGCATCAGGAAAAATCAGTGTAACCTGGTTGGTATCCACCCCAAAACCGGAATCCGTGCCGGAAATATCGTTGGCGACGATCATATCCAGTTTTTTTGACTTTAGTTTGGCGGCGGCGTTCTCCAGCAGGTCACGGCTTTCAGCGGCAAACCCGATCACCACGCGCGGCCTGCTGGCTCCCATCGATGCCACCGCCGCCAGGACATCTGGCGCCGCCTCCAGCTCGATCTGCGGAATTCCGTCCCGTTTCTTGAGCTTGTTTGCCTCCACCTGTTTCGGGCGGAAATCGGCCACCGCCGCGGCCATGATCAGGCCATCCGCCCCGGCCGCTTGGGCCAGCACGGCCTCCAGCATCTCTTGCGCAGTCTTGACCGGGATAAAATGCGCTCCCACCGGCGCAGGCAGGCCCGTCGGTGCGCTGATCAGGCTGATGCTCCCGCCCGCATCCAGCGCGGCCTGAGCCAGGGCATAGCCCTGTTTACCGGAGGATTTGTTTGTCAGCACCCGCACCGGGTCCAGCGGCTCCTGCGTTCCCCCTGCCGTAACAACAATCTTTTTGCCGGCCAGCCGGCCCTTTCTACCGAGCACAAGACGGATCTGGCCGAGCAGTTCCGCCGGCTCCAGCAGGCGGCCTTTGCCCATTAGCCCGGAGGCCATGCGCCCTTCGGCTGGCCCGGCGAAAGTAACCCCGCGCTCCGTTAGTATCCGGACATTATCTTGTGTAGCAGGATTGGTATAGATGCCCACATCCATGGCTGGGGCCACCAGCAGCGGGCCGCGCGCCGCCAGCGCGGTGATGGTCAGCAGGCCGTCGGCGATGCCGTGGGCCAGTTTTCCCAGCGTGTTGGCAGTACATGGGGCGATCACCATCAGATCGGCGCTCTGGCCCAGCCCGACGTGCAGCACATGTGCCTCTCCCCCCCATAGATCGGCATCCGTAAAAGCCTTCCGCCCGGTGACAGATTGGAAGGTCAGCGGCGTGATGAATTTCTCGGTTGCGGCAGTCAGGATGACATCCACCTGCGCCCCCGCCTGGGTCAGCTTTGAGGCCAGTTCGACCGCCTTATAGGCGGCAATGGAGCCGGTAACGCCCAGCAGGATGTGCTTTTCGCTGAAAATTGTCATACCCGCTGATTATACTGCCACTTAGTATCTAACCGAAAATATTTGGAAGGACTGTATTTTGAGATTGTGCGATCGCGTAGCACACCCGAAGGGTGCGAAGCCGTACAATCTCAAAATGCGAACTTTTCCTGAATTTTTGGATGGCTTCTCAATGGACATGCCGCGGTGCTAGCGTGAACCGCCTCGTTTCCGATAGGGGCGCCTTCAATGGCTCGGCTTCCAGCTTCATCACCCGGCTGTTGACAAAGTAATCAAAGTCAAAATTGGTCGGGTCACCCGCTTTTTTTCCGGGGATTGGCATCAGCCGGGCGGTCAGGGGTTTATCCAGGCGCAGTGCCAGGGCGGAGAGGTCCAGCAGCAGCGCGACCATCTGATCTGCGCTGGTATCTCCTGGCAAGGGCACCGTGTCCAGCCCGGTGCCGCAAACGGCCGAATACAGTAGCAGGTCCTTAACCGTCAGTGTGCCATCCGCAGCCCGTTGAGCCAGAACCGCATCCTCCAGCACCGGCAGCATCAATCCGCTGAATCCGGTTCCGGGAAAGCGCGCCCGCTCGATGATCTCTGTCAGGATGGCAGCTGCCGCCAGTGAACCGTGCAGGCCGGCCCTCGGAACGCCCATCCGCTCCATCGCCGCGCCGATCGAGACGGCTTCAGATGGGAAAGGCGCCAGGGAGAAATCGATCCCGCCAAAAATAATAGAAAAGCGTTGGTTGAGCGTATCCCCGATCATAGCCAGTTCCCTGGCGCGCTTTTCGATCTCAGTCGCCAGCGTCCATTGACCATCCGTCACCGTCCGGGCATTGCTAAACGCCTTGACGGCCAGGTCGGCCGATTCCGTTGCGATGGAAAAGGCCGGCTCATCCTGGCTGTGGTATGCCGCCGGGAAGAACGGCGATCCAGCCTTGACGTTGGCCAGCGCCGCAAAGCGCAGGTTGGCGAACCCATCCGGAGTGATGCTTGCGCAGCGGCTCATCACCTGCGCACAGGCCTGCACGGCCGGAATGGAAATTCCAAAGCGGGCATCCGCCATCACGCCCGAGAAAAAGATGTTTTGCGCCGCGGCAATCGCCTCAGGGATGACCGTAAAACTTTCCGGCACTTCCGGCTGGGCGGGTCCGAGTGATGCGTAAGCGATTCCCTCCGCCTTGATGGCCGCCCCAAGGTTTTCCGCCAGCCGGGGTGTCTCGGCGATCTGGTCTGCGCCCAGTATTTGCAGGAATGGCACAGTAGCCAGCCGGAGCGACTCCACTTCGAAGCCGGCCGCCTCACAGTCAGATTTGGCCTCGGCCAGGAATCTTCCGGCCTGCCCTATCTTCCAAACGTCCACCGGCCAGCCAGGATTGCAGAAATACGTAATGGAACGGATTTTCATATAACCACCTCTTTGACTCGCCCCACTGCTCCGCTGGTCAGGCGCACCTTGATGCCATGCGGGTGCGTGGGTGAACTGGTCAGGATATCTTTAACAATGCCTTCGGTCAGTTTGCCGGTCGGCTGGTCCTGCTTCAGGACAATCCGCACCCGCAATCCGGGTTTGATTTGTGCGCGGGTAGGGACTGCCATGTTTCTTTCTCCGTTTTTTTTATTTTGTAGTGTACTTCGTGCCCTTTGTGTTTAAATTCTGGGATTGTTCTACGCCAGCAACCCCTCAGCGAATTTCAAAAATCCCTGCACATCCTCGAAATTACTGACCAACCCGGTGGACACGCGCACGGCCCCGGAAGATTTCCCATCGATGCACAGGCGGAAATCGTCTAGGCTCAGGCGCTGATCGTGGCCGGGACTGGTGAAGCAGGCTGCCAGTTCGATTCTCGAAATGCCCAGGGCGATCTCGCCCGCCCCGGGGTTGCAGAAGCAGCCGGTCCGCAGGGAGATGGCGGCCTGGTTGGCCTTTGCCTCGATGAAGCGATGGTCGATCGGCTGGCCGTCCTTGTCAAAGAAATTGGCCGTGACCGCGCCGCCGCGTTTGGTGGTATCGAGCGGTCCATAGACGCGTGCCAGCGGCACTCCCGTGCTGTGGCGCATTTCCGCCAGACCCTCCAGCAGCCAGCCGGTCAGGCAGCGCACCCGCTCGTGGATGGTCTCGAGGCCGATCGAGCGGATGTGCTTCAATCCGATCTCCACCGCCGGGATGTTGAGGTAATCCAGCGTACCGTCCTCGAAGGCGGCCGGGGCTTCTGCCAGGTAATATTTATCGCCCTGCACCGAGGCCACCGTGATGGTGCCGCCGGCGAACCAGGGCCGGTGCAGCTTCTTCAGCACCTCGCGCCGGGCCAGCAAAGCCCCAATGCCGGTTGGATAGCCGAAAATTTTATAGAATGAGAGCGGCACGAAGTCCGCCTTGTATTTGGAAAGGTCCAGCGGGTTGGTGGGTGCGAACGCTGCCGCATCCAACAGCACATCCCAGCCCAGGGCGTGGGCGCGCTCGATCCATTCCAGCGGGTGCAGCACCGCAGAGAAGTTGGATTGGGCCGGGTAGGCGAACAGGTTGTTTTTCCCGGCAGTTCCTATCTCCAGCGAGGTTGCCAAGGATTCCGTATCCACCCGCATATCCGGCAGCGCCACCGGCACGTAGGTCACCTCGGCGCCCTTGGCGTGGGCATATTCCCGGATCCCGTTGACCGAGTTGTGGTTATCGAAGGTCAGCAGGTAATGCGAACCCGGCTGGAACGGATAGGATTCTCCCACCAGCTTGAGCGCCCCACTGGCGTTCAGGCTAAAAATGACCGTGTACTCGGCCGGGTCTGCGTTAAAGAATTCCAGGATGCTCTGGCGGGTGCTTTCGATCAGGTGGGTGGCTGCCTGTGAAGTGGGGTTGGTGGAATGAGGGTTGCCAAACACGTTTTCGGCCAGTACCTTCTGGTGCGCCCGCACCTGGCTCTCGGCATAAAGGCCGCCGCCGGTGTAGTCCAGGTAGATCTGCCCCAGCCGGTCGAGCCGGGCGTAGTCGCGCTCGCGCAGCTCGTCCAGGTCGTGGGTTCTATCGTAAGCCGGGTATTTCTGAACAAATTCAGCGTAATCGTGCATCTTCAATCCTTTAAATAAACTCACCGCCGAGTACACTAAGAACGCAGAGTTTTTCTTGAATCTCCGCGTACTCCACGATCTCAAAAGTACCTATTTTCTACCGTTCTTCCGAACAAAAAACGTTTATCTCCGTTTATTCCGGTTAAATTTTCTCTCACGGAGTCGCTGTCTCTGTCGCCGCAGCAGCCGGCACGGCCAGCCAGGGGATGGCTCTCGGTGAGGAATAGGCTGTGGTGATGGATGTATAGATGCGGGCGCTGGAAGGCTCAGAACAGCCGGGTTCGTCCGTGACCATGATCGCCATCACGTTTTTATTCTGGATCGCGGAGACATTCTTGTCATACAAAGGCACGTAGCTTTTCGGCAGGAATACCATTTGTCCGCCTTGGCACACCCAGGCTTCGATCAGGTAGCCGTTGTAATTGGCCTCGGTCATCGAAACGGGCTGCCAGAAAATCGTCACAACGTTACCCGCACGGGCGGTGCTGACGACTGGTGCCGGGTATAGCGATGTATAGGGCGTCAGCACCGGGGCGACTACCGGCGGGTCGGTGTAGCTGCCCGTGTTTACTTTTACCAGAGCCGCCTTCACCCAGCAGGGATTGGCGTGGTCAGAGCCCTGCACAAGCAGCCAGCTGGTATCCATATTGCGTCCGATCGCCACCTGCGGGCTGTTCGCCAGGATGTCGTATTTGCTGACATACACCGGGTCGGGGCCGTACAGGCATTGGGTGTGCACCAGCACGGTTACGGTCGGCGGCTGGGGCGTGGCCGTGGCGACCGGCGAGGCGGTTACAGCCGCCGGGGTATTGGTGTCCGTTGGGCCGGGCGTGTCGGTAATGTAAGGCGTCGGGGTCGGCGTGACGGTTACGGGAACATACACGATCTGCGTAACCACCCTGGTTACGATCTGCTGCAGCACGATCACGGTTTGGATGGGCGTCGCAGCCGGGGCCGCATTTGGTAAGCAGGATACGCCGATCAAAACCAGCAAAATTGCAATGATAAAAACTTTATAATATTTTCGCGAAAATGGTTTTGTTTGCATGGCAACTCCTCTCCCTCTAATTGTAGCACTGCTTTACGAATCCTCCACTTGCCTCGCCCTTTAACCTGTGGTATCATCCCGAAACATTCAAATAGCCCTAATCGGCACTCTTATCCAGAGAGGCGGAGGGACCGGCCCGATGATGCCTCGACAACCGGTCGGCGTTAAGCCGAACACGGTGCCAAATCCGGCAGTAGAAGCGACCTAATACGGTCGCCCATATTCTGGAAGATGAGAGGGCAGCCGCGCACTCCGTGCAATTGCCCTTTCGCCAGGAAAGGGCAATATTTTTTAATCAAGGAAAGGGTAACCAATGACAACCACTTTTATGTCTTCTCCAAAACTGCTGTTCACCTCTGAATCGGTAACCGAAGGCCATCCTGACAAACTGTGTGACCAGATCGCCGATTCCGTGTTGGACGCCTGCTTCGAACAGGACCCCATGAGCCGGGTGGCCTGCGAAGTTGCCACCAAGACCGGCTTCGTGATGCTGCTCGGCGAGATCACTACCAACGCCTTCGTCAACTTTGACGAACTCGTCCGCAGGGTGGTCAAGGAGATTGGGTACGACAGCAGCGAGAAGGGCTTCGATGGCAATACCTGCGGAGTGCTTTCGGCCATTGCCAGCCAGAGTCCCGATATCGATATGGGTGTCAGCAAATCCTTCGAAGCCAAGGAAGGCGATAAGGACCAGATCGACTTGATCGGCGCCGGCGACCAGGGCATGATGTTCGGCTATGCCTGCAATGAGACCGGGCAGCTCATGCCCATGCCCATCTACCTGGCCCACAAGCTCACCCGCAAGCTGGCCGAGGTGCGCAAGAGCGGCGCGTTGCCCTGGCTGCGCCCGGATGGCAAGTCCCAGGTCACCATCGAATATGCCTTCGGCAAGCCCAAACGCATTGACACCGTGCTCATTAGCACCCAGCATTCTCCGGAAGTTTCGCACTCCGAGATCGAAGAAGGCATCATGGAGCATGTCATCATGCCGACCATTCCGGCTGAATTGACCGACAAAGCCCTCAAGGTGTACGTCAACCCCACCGGGCGTTTCGTCATTGGCGGCCCAATGGGTGACGCCGGCGTGACCGGTCGCAAGATCATCGTCGACACCTATGGCGGCATGGGCCGGCATGGCGGCGGTGCCTTCTCGGGCAAGGACCCCACCAAGGTCGATCGTTCGGCCGCCTATGCCGCCCGCTGGGCTGCCAAGAATGTGGTCGCCGCCGGGCTGGCGGACCGCTGCGAGATCCAGGTGGCCTATGCCATCGGCGTGGCCCACCCGCTGTCTGTTAACGTCGAGACCTTCGACACCGGCAAGATCCCCGATGAGAAGATCGGCCAGCTCATCCAGGAACACTTCGACCTGCGCCCCGGCGCCATCATCCGTGACCTGGACCTGCGCCGCCCGATCTATCGCAAGACTGCTTCCTACGGCCATTTCGGGCGCGATGATGTCCAGTTCCCCTGGGAAAACACCGACAAGGCTCCCGCCCTGCGCAAAGCCGCCGGGTTGTAGAGTAAAAAAATCAGGGGTCGCCCAAAGGGCGACCCCTGATTTTTTTTGTGTGAGGTAATCAATGATCTTTATCCTCTCCAGCCTGGCCTGTCTGCTCGGGCTCGCCATCGTCACCTGGCTGCACCTCCGACCGCCCATGGACGTGATCGTCTCCCCCGTCCCGCCGCCTCAGGCGGCACCGCGCATCTCCGTCATCGTCCCGGCCCGTAACGAGGAGCGCAACATCGCCCGCTGCCTGGATGGCCTGCTTTCCCAAACCTATTTGGATTTCGAGCTGATCGTGCTGGACGACCGTTCCACTGACTCCACGCCCGCCATCCTGCAACGCTATGCCGCCCGCGATAAGCGCCTGAGCGTGCTCAACGGCGCAGAGCTGCCGCCCGGTTGGGCCGGCAAGCCGCATGCCCTCTTCCAGGCCGCCAAAGCCGCAACAGGCGAGTGGCTGTGCTTCGTGGATGCCGACACCTTTGCCGGGCCACAGGCGCTCGCCTCGGTCTTTGCCAAAGCGCAGGCCACCCAGGCGGACCTCTTCACCATCATGACCGGGCAGGAAGTGCAGACCTTCTGGGAACGTGTGGTGCTGCCGTTGGTCTTCACGGGGCTGTCGGTCGGGTTCTCGCCGCGCAAGGTCAACGATCCCCGCCGCAAGGATGCCATCGCCAACGGTCAGTTCATCCTGATCAAGCGCACAGTCTACGATGCCGTCGGCGGGCATACCGCTTTAAAGAGTTCCATCGTCGAAGACCGCGATCTGGCCGTGCGGATCAAGCGCTCTGGCTACCGCCTGATCGTCGCAGATGGGCAGCAGGTGGCCCAGACCCGCATGTACACCTCCCTGCCCGAAATGTGGGAGGGCTGGACCAAGAATATCTTCCTCGGGCTGAGCGGCTCGGCCGGCTTGCTGATGCTGGGGGCTTTTGGCGCCTCGCTCAGCCTGGTTGCCGCGCTGGCCCTGCCCCTCTGGCTGCTGGCCGGGCTGATTGGGTGGGCGCTCGTGCCTGCTTCACTTGCGTGGTTGGCCGCCGCCGAAGCTGCCCTGCTGTGGGGCTATCTGGTCTTCTGGCGAGTGCGCGTGCTGCGCGTCATGCACATTCCTTCCTGGTACGCCCTGACCATCCCGCTCGGCGCGGCCATCTTTGCCGCCATGATGTTCGCCTCCACCTGGAAGATCCTCTCCGGGAGCGGGGTGACATGGAAGGGTCGCAGGTATGGGATTAGGTGAGGGTTGAAAGGTTTTCACCACGATCCTGCGGAAGAGCACCGCGGGACAGGCGTATACAAAGAGACGGGACGGAAAAGCTTTTTGTTTTCTTCTTTGTGATCCAAGACATATCTCC
>Ga0182027_10012332_pt1 | contig 12009 bp, 12 predicted proteins | sample 712E1DmetaG_FD_121300 | JGI IMG/M metagenome (GOLD analysis project Ga0182027, IMG submission 121300) | Permafrost microbial communities from Stordalen Mire, Sweden - 712E1D metaG (Illumina Assembly) | ecosystem: Environmental > Terrestrial > Soil > Wetlands > Permafrost | place: Sweden...
CGAAAAAATTAAAAATATCGAGCCGTTAGCCGACAAATTGAAAGCGTTTAACTGGGAAGTTGTTGAAATTGACGGACACGATATTGAAGAAATTTATAACGCATTAGAAAATTCAAAAAAATCCGATACGCCCGTGGCAATTATTGCAAATACAGTCAAAGGAAAAGGCGTAAGTTTTATGGAAAACCAATGTGGCTGGCACGGCAAAGCGCCTTGTGATGAAGATTGTCAAAGAGCGTTGGAAGAATTGAAATAAAACATAAAAGTATGGTACTCTTTGTAAGAGTCTATATTTAAAGCGTTAATGCACCCGCTTATATTTTGTTGCTGCAAATGTTTTCACCTCAACCCCATATCGTATTAAAGCACTAATACACCTACTTACCAATCCTTTTTTAGCTCCATCCTTTAAAGCTCCCTCTCCATCCTTTAAAGCTCCCTCTCCATCCTTTAAAGCTCCCTCTCCATCCTTTAAAGCTCCCTCTCCATCCTTTAAAGCCCCCTCTCCATCCTTTAAAGCTCCCTCTCCATCCTTTAAAACCCCGTCATCAAAAATTAAAGATGGGAATTCAAATTTCTCAAGTTCTTCCAATGTTAGACCATGTTTATTTACATAGTTAAAAGAAATCTTGCAATTTTTTCCATATTTTTTTGTCAATATTACTAATGTATCAGAAACACGAAAATGTTTATTTCCCGTAAAGGATGCTTTTATTTCATAAACACCATTTTCCGTTAATATGTTTTGTATTGCTGTAGGACCATTCAAACTTAATGTACTGCTAAAAATTTCTCTCACTGCTGCAGCATTAGGCTGATTCTTTTTTATTAAAACTTGGACAGTTCCTTCAAAATTTGTTTGGTTTTGATTATTACTTGATTGCATAACCGAGATTATTTTCATAATTTATACTTCTTTTCTTTTCTTTTCTTTTCTTTTCTTTTCTTTTATTCAATTCATCTATTAATTTAAAAACAATAAAGATTTTGGGCGGATTGATGGGCTGTCTCGGATTATCGGCAACTCGTTGCTTGGTTTTCCTCGTTGGGACGTACTGGGTAGCTTAAAAGCCACACGGCACACTTGCCGAAACCCGCTGGAGCCATCCTACTTTCTATGCAGTACAAATTATTACATCTTTTTCATTATGAATAGCTGCGGTCAATGATTCTAAAACCATAGCATCTTTGTCATTCGGAAAAAACGCTTGCATGTATTTAATAGCATCGTTTTCACCAGCCAGCCCTTTCTTTATTCCAGAAACAGGATGAAAACTTTCCAAAATCATTTCTATGCCCCTAAATAAAGTCCCACTGTTTTTTTCATATCCCGAAACTTGCACTATTGATGTAAAATTAGGCTTTCCACAAGCCTCCGCTTTGTTTGTTTTTTGCATTAAATTTCTTGTTGCATAATTTGTTTGTAATTGTACTTTCATGATTTTCTCTTTCTTTTTATAAATTTATTTTACTACACATGCCTTAAAAACCGTAAAAAAATTCTTTTGCTAGCAATGCACATTTTTGTTACAATTTTTAATATTTAAAAACAGGTTTGAAAACAGGTATAGTTTTTGATATGATAATTTCATTAAGAGGAGCTTGTTATTATGATTGACAGAACAAAAACAAAATCTATAAGGGGTGCGTACGGAAAAACTCTTGTGAAGCTGGGAAAAACAAACGAAAATATCGTTGTTTTGGATGCTGATTTAGCATGTTCGACTCAAACAGCAATGTTTGAAAAAGAATTTCCCGAAAGATTCTTCAATATGGGGATTGCAGAGCAAGATATGATGGCAACCGCTGCAGGACTTGCAAGTCAAGGTAAAATTCCTTTTGCTTCAACGTTTGCAATGTTTGCAACGGGGAGAACTTACGACCAAATCCGAAATTCCATTGCTTATCCTGAGTTTAACGTAAAAATTGTCGCAACGCACGGCGGAATCACGGTAGGAGAAGATGGCGCGAGCCATCAGGCATTAGAAGATGTTGCCCTGATGAGAAATATTCCTCACATGACAGTTATTATCCCTGCTGACTGTAAAGAGTGCGAAGAAGTCATAAAATACGCTGCTAATACAAAAGGTCCAATGTATATCAGAATTGCACGCACAAATGTTCCTGATGTTTTTGACGAGAATTACAAGTTTGATTTGAAGGGAAAAGTTTTAACTGAGGGAAAAGATGTTACAATTGTAACCAACGGAGAAACGCTCGCCGAAGTTATTGAATGCGCAGAATTATTGAAAGAAGCGGGCATAGAAGCAAGAGTGATTCACATGCCTGTTGTCAAACCTATTGATAGTGCTATAATATTAGAGAGCGCTAAAAAAACCGGCTTTATTGTAACGGTGGAAAACCATTCAATAATCGGAGGCTTAGGAAGTGCCGTTTGTGAAGTATTAAGCGAAAATATGCCAACCAAAGTCTATAGAATAGGCATTAACGATGAATTCGGACAAAGCGGTGAACAAAGAGAACTGATGAAGTTTTATGGACTGACTTCAGAAAAGCTGGCGGAAAAGATTAAAAAGGAAATAGGAAATAGGAAATAGGAAATTGAAGAAATTTTGCTTCGCAAAATTTCAAACCGTTCAACCTTTCGACCTTTCAACCATTCAACTAGAAGGAAACAATGATTCAACTTCGTTCTATAACAAAAAAATACAAAAATAATTATGCCTTAAAAAATGTTAATTTAGATATTTTATCAGGCGAATTTGTTTTTGTAACAGGGGCTTCAGGTGCAGGAAAATCAACCTTAATGAAGCTTTTATACAAAGAAGAAATACCGTCATCGGGAACTGTTATGATTGGCGGAATTAACATTGCGAATTTACCTAGCGACAAAGTGCCAAACCTTAGAAGATGTATGGGAATTGTTTTTCAGGATTATAAACTACTTCAAAACCAATCCGTATATGACAACGTTGCTTATGTAATAAGAACTTTGGGCATCAGCACAAAAGAAATTAACGCAAGGGTTTTAGGAGCTTTGAAAGTTGTCGGGCTTTCCGATAAAATCAAAGCTAAACCAACCGAGCTCTCTGGCGGAGAGCAGCAGAGAGTAAGTATTGCAAGGGCAATCGTCAATGGTCCTCCTCTTTTGATTGCAGACGAACCTACGGGAAATTTAGACCCTAAAAACTCCATGGAAGTTATGCAAATTTTAGACCAGATTAATCAAAGAGGAATTACGGTAATTGTTTCTACGCACGACTCCAACATGGTTGATTACTTCAGAAAAAGAGTTATAACACTTGAAAACGGAGAAGTCGTAAGGGATATTCAAGCAGGTACCTATGAGCAGCAGTAAACAAGATATAAAGAAAAAAGTTAAAAAACATATTCCAAAAGACTGGCTGACAGAACTGCGGATTGTGTATAGAATTACTATGGAAACTTTCAATGATATAAAAAGAACAGGCATAGTTAATTTAGTCATAGTTACCACAATTGCGGCAATATTAACCATTTTTGGAGCTTTGTTCAGAACAACTCTTTCTGTTTCGGCTTTTGCACATGAATTGGGAAACGTTCTTGAAATCTCAGTTTATCTTAAGCCAAATGCAAATGCTCAAGCTGTGAGTAAAAGAATTAACAAAATTGAACACGTGCAGAAAGTCAAAATTATCTCAAAAGAAAAGTCGTGGAAGGATTTAAATAGAGAAATTGACCTTCCTGATGTTGAAAATCCGCTTCCCGATACGCTTCACGTAAAAGTGGATAAACCTGAAAATATTAACTATGTTTTCGGTCAAATTAAGCATCTTTCGGTGGTATCGGATATGAGTTATGCACAAGAACTCGCCAAAAAGATACAATTTTTAAATCAAGTCGTAAATACAACAACAATTCTTGTGGTAATTATTGTTGCAATTTTGACAATTACGATAATTAATAATACAATTCAATTAGTAATACAATCAAGGAAAGACGAGATTGAAATTATGCGTTTAATGGGCGTCAGCAATTGGTATATCAAGATTCCTCTGATAATGCAGGGAGCCTTATACGGTTTCTTGGGTGCAGCTTTTGCATTGATACCGTTAAATATCGTTCAAAATATGCTTAACAATGTTCACAAGTTTTTCCTAATCCCAACTCCCTTGTTCGCCGGAAATTTAGTTATAATGACTATGTTTTTCTTAGGGATTTTATTTGGGGCGGGCGGCAGTTTCCTATCAATCAAAAAACATCTTCAGGTGTAATTATGTTTAATCCAAACGATTTACTTAGTAATTTTAAAGAACTTCCGGCGATGCCGAATATAATCATGCGCGCTTTAAACATTATGAAAGACCCGGATTCAAGCTTAAAAGAACTCGCAAAAATTATCAGTTATGACCAGTCTTTAAGCACAAAAGTTTTAACACTTGTGAATTCTTCCTATTACGGATTTCCACAACAGATAACTTCTATAAGCAGAGCCATTTCGCTTATCGGAATGTCAAAGGCAAAAAACTTAATCTTAACTGTTGCAATGCGTCCGATGATGCAAAATCAGGGCGATAAAGAGCTATGGAAACATTCAATAATGACGGCGATAGGCTGTGAATACATTGCAAAATACTTAAAAATTATGGACGTTGACGAAGCCTTTGTAATCGGATTTTTGCACGACTTGGGAAAGATTATTTTGAATGGAAAAGATGCTCGACTATATGATAAAGTTAAAGAAACAGTGGCACTTAATCCCAGTGCTAATCTTCTTGAAGTAGAAAGGACTTATTTTGGTGCTGATCACTGCCAGATGGGAAGTATTATAACTAAAAGATGGCAGCTTCCTCTTATTGTAAATAACGCCGTTAAATACCACCATACGCCAAGTTTATCTTCTATGCCTACTGCTTGTTCTCTTGTGTATCTTGTAGATTTACTTGTCAAAAATGATTTTGTATTTGAGAACCTAAATCAAGAAGTAATGAAAAATTTAAATATTCAGCCTGAAAGATTAGAATTTTTCCGTGAAGAGATTTTCTCAAAAGCAGACTTATTACTGCAAGAACTTTCAACATAAAAGGAAACATAAATGTCTGCTGAAAGCAATATAATTTTAATAACCAATAATAAAAATGTTGTTGACACTTTAAAGCCCAAATTGGTTTTGTTAAGAGAAATTGACAACATTTTAACCACTACTTACGCTGAAGCAATGACAAATCTTCAAACAGTTGTTCCTGATGTTATTTTAATATATTGCGCATCCGAAAAAGACGCATGTTTGGAGCTTATAAAAAATATAAAAACTACCGAAAAAACAAAAAGCATATCGGTTTTATTACTGGTTGAAGAATATGAGCAGGATTTTATCCTAAATGCTTATGACGAAAATGTTGATGACTATTTGAATGTAAATGCCGATGACGCGGAAATCCTTATGAGAACAATTTGGGGCTTAAAAAAAACGGTTTATATGTCGACAATTCAAAAACAGAAAAGTTTGCTTGAAAGCTTAAGTGTTATTGATAAAAATACCGGTTTTTATACAAACGATTATTGCGAAAAAATCTTTGAAAATGAGTTTAAAAATTTAGAAAAAAATAATGACGAAGACATATTAATGCTGATTTCTGCAAGCGAGGAAAGCAAAACAAAATTAAACATGCTTCAACTTGCCAAAGCTATAAAAATTTCCATCAGAAATTCTGATGTCGTTGTTCACAGCAGTGCCAACAGATTTTTCGTACTGCTTAGAGAAACCCAATTAAAAGGCGCTTTCACCGTTTGGGATAAAATCAAAAGAGCAATCGGCGAACAGTACACGATAAATGCAGGCATAAGCTCAATCAATGGTAAAAATTTTAATGATTTGCAAAAAGAACTTTTGAATGCGCTTGTGGAAGCAACTTCCACCAATCAGGATTTGGTTATCGTAAGCGATGAGGAAAAATCTTCTTCAAGTGATTGGCTTGATAAAATTAATTCTCAAAAGAATTTCAAATTATTCAAACAAGCCTTCAACAAAAAGCTTGAAAAGGTTATCACGCCTATATTTTTTCAGATGCAAAAAATGTATGAGGATAAATTGTTTAAAACTCAAATTGAACAGTATTCAAACGAAACTTTAAGTATGTTTGTGTTGAAAAAAGAAGATAAATTAGGCGAGTTAAAAATAACTTATCCGGGATTTTCTAAAATAAACATCGACATCATTCATCAAGGGCTCGACAGCCCTGAAAACAAACGAATTAACCTTGATTTAACCGAGCTTGATGAAACAAAGTTAACTCAAATTTTGGAAGAGTTTATCGCGGAATTTAAGAATAATTAAAACGGTGTTACGATTTTCTAATTTATATTTACAATTTGTAACAATGAATTTGCCAAGATTTTGCGCATTTCCCCCCTCGCCCTGTTTTCTAGTTTTCGCAGACTTCTGCTCAAACTGAAAACAGACCTCAATCGACTTCGTCGATACCCTCCCTTCTACGGCTCGCAGGCTCGCCTAGAAGACGATTTGCCGCAAGGGGCGAGGTTAGAAGTACGCCAATTTTCAAAAGGTTTTCAATTTTATTTATTTTTATATCAGTTACACATTATGCAGGAAGATAAATTTTTGATATAATTAAAGTAACGGAGATAAATCCAAAAGGCGGGGATGATGAAAAAAATAATTTTAGTTTTACTATTAATGCTGGCAACGTCAACGAGCGTTTTTGCGGCGAAAATTCCTGAGAATGTAAAATCACTTATAAAAAAAGACTTTGCAAAAGCGGATTTCAGATTTGACGGGCTTATCACCATGCCTGACGGAACGCTTTACCTGCCGCTTTTTCCCGCACTTGTTAAAAAGCCCGAAAAACTCGAGGTAGTGACAACAATTCCTGCAAATCAAACTTTAGCGCAGGAACCTGATGTGGTAATTTTAAACAACGATTTTGCACTTTTAAAAGTTTTAATTGACCAAAAAGGTAGAAAAACTGTTTTAAATGTAAAAGAGCCTCCTGTTGAGGTTAAAACAGGTCTGTTGCCGCAGGATATGCTTGTACCGGGCGGGCTTGTTATTCCTGACAATATCAAAGGGATTATCGGGAATCTTCAAATCACAACGGCGCAAGATGCCGGAATCAGAATTAAAGCCGAGCCTTTTTTAGAAAATAAAACGGTAAAAACTTCTAAAACCGTCGGGGATTTAGTTTCAAAAGTGCCTCAGCTTGACAATAAAACGCTTTACATTTCAACATGCTATTCAAAAAATATCCAGGTAGTTCAAGGAGAAGCAAGCCTTCCCGAATACGCACTTTCGCAAAGCTCAATTCCTGTTGATATGCAAGCGACGCCGGATGACAAGTTTTTGCTGGTAACGGCATTCTCTAAAACTTTTGTCAACGTCATTTCCCTTGCTGATGAGCGAATAATTAAACAACTGGATTTAACGACTCCTGCCGGAGAAATCGTTGTTGATAAATATAAAAATCGAGCTTACGTTTCAAGCGAAGAAGATTCCAGCATTTATATAATCGATTTAACTACAATGACACTGAAGCAGAAAATTAAAGTTAAGGGCATGTGCGAAAAACTTTACTTAAGTGACGATGGCTCAAAACTTTTTTACGTTGACAGAAAATCCAACGACGTTTGGGCTATTGAACTTGATAATGAATTTGTTATAAAAAATATCGGGAACTTCCCGAATGTTTCTAAAATTGCTTATGCACAAGGTAAAATTTACATAGCAAGCAGAACAAAAAACAGGCTGGCAATTATAGATTACGTGACATTGGGCTTGATTAAAGAAATAGATGTTGCTCCAAAACCGATTGACATGCTTGTTTACAAAAATAATTTATACATTTTATCGGCGCAAACCAATATTGTTCAAGTTTTAAACATCGTTGATGATGAAATTACACATACAATATATTTAAATACAAACGGATTCTCAACAAAGATTTATCGTGTAAAAAATACCGATATCGCACTTATAACTGATACTAAAGCAAACAAGTATTCGGTTCTTGATTTGGAAAAAAATCAAGTAATCAAAACAAATGTCCTTGAAATTCCCGTGAGCGAAATAGCCGTTACGCCGAAAGTGCGGAAGATAAGCAAATAGCAAATGGCAAACAGGAGTAGGGTGGGCTGAAGCCCACCAGATCATAACAATGAATACAAACACAATAGAAAAAATTGAACAATCAACCACTCCTTTCGTGGGCCTTGGAGGCGATAGCTTTATGGACAAAAACAGCTTAAAAGTTTTGGAAGAATTGGAACAAACTCAAAAAGATTTTTGGAACGTTTCAAGAGAAAACGCAAACTTTTTGAGTATGCTTATAAAAATCTCGGGCGCAAAAAAAGTTGTTGAAGTCGGCACTTCCAACGGATATTCGGGTATTTGGATAGCAAAAGCCCTTAAAGAAACCGGTGGAAAAAGAGGGCATTTAACAACAATCGAATACTATGAAAAAAGAATTGCGCTTGCACAAGAAAACTTCAAAAAATGCGGCGTCGACGATATTATTACGATAAAACAGGGCTCTGCATGCGAGGTTTTGCAAACCCTAGATTACGGAATTGATTTTGCCTTTATTGACGCCAACAAAAGCGAATACATAAAATATTTTGAATTAATTGACCCGAAACTTCGTACCGGCGGAATAATCGCGGCAGATAATATCACTTCTCACGCGCAAAAAGTTGCACCTTTTGTTGAAAAAATTAAATCCGACCCCAATTACCAGGTGGAAATTCTTGATTTACCCGGTGGTATGCTTTTGGGATATAAATTGTGAAATGGGTTATGGGGTTATAGGGTTATAGGTTAAAAAACAAATAGCAAATAATAAATAGTAGGGTGGGCTTCAGCCCACCAAATCAAAAAATGAACTACCTTGCAAAACCGATAACCCTATAACCCTATAACCTTATAACCTTTCTTCATTCTCTACTCGTCACCTTAAAAATATGCGCCAACATTGCCGCTAAAGCGATTACCGCAAAGGTTTTATGGCTTTTGTGGACGGTTTTATTTTTTGAAAACGAAGTGGCAGTTGCCAAAGCCAATCCAGCCACGGCGACATAACCCGTATTTTTAGCACCAAACAGCGAGCCCTTTTTTTGACCTTGCATGTTTATTGATGATACATTTTGTACTGGCATAATTTTATTTTTGTTAAATCCTTGCTTTGATGGGCTTCAGCCCATCAAACGTTACTAAAAAGCTAATAAAGGTTTTTCGATTGTAGGATTATATTTTGTTTCTAATTTAGCTTCACCATTTGCTTCTGCTTGCTTGTAAGCTTCAACAACATTTTCACTAGGAAGAAAAGTCCTTACGCTTGTACCATTATTCATCATTAAAACAGCACCTCCTTTATAGCCAATACCCAGCAACGAGCCTTCTTTTTCTCCTATAAAAGGCAATGTATTAATTGTTGAAATAGCCTTAGTATTAACAATAACGTCGACTTTTTTATCCGGACCTGATATTGTTAATAAACCATTAAAAGATGTAGCATTAATTTTTGAAATGTTCATATTTTATCTCCTTTATTTTATTCTACAATTAATATAAACCCTCTAAAAATATTTTTTGCGGGGTTTGGGAAAAGATTTACAAATTGTAATATAATTGATAAAATTAGCAGTAAAAACGCCCACTCTGCTGTCATCCTGAATTTATTTCAGGATCTATCCAGCATACTACGTTGAGAAGATGCTGAAACGAGTTCAGCATGACAATTATTTATTTGTTTTTCTACCTAGAAAAAAGTTTTTGTTTGGTTTAGAATATGTTGGAAATGCTCTGCGTAAATGCGAACGAGATCTACCTCTCACAAAACGATACTTAATCGTTTTGCTCGGCAGGGTGGTGGTAATTTAATGCTCAGCCGCTAACTCAAGTCTCGCAATGACGTGACCTGTAAGGGAATTAGTAATGAAGTACTCAAAATATTCAGCCGTAATTGTTGGAAGCGGAATCGCCGGGCTTTATGCTGCGCTGAAAATTACCCAAAACAACAAACTATCAGACGGCTTGCTTTTGATTACAAAATCCAATCTCGGCGAAAGCAACTCCAGATACGCTCAAGGTGGAATTGTTGCCGTTTTAAAAGAAAATAAAAAAGATTCCATAAGCCTTCACGTCAGCGACACAATTAAAGCTGGAGCCGGCTTAAGCAATTTTAACGTTACAAAATTTATTTCGCAACATTCAGATTCCGTAATCAAAGATTTGCTTTCTTTGGGCGTGGAATTCGACAAAAAAGAAGACGACAATTTCTTTTTAACCCTTGAAGCCGCACACAGCACAAATCGCATTTTACACGCAGGCGGCGATGCCACAGGGCGCGGCATTGAAAACGCTTTGGTTAAAAAAGTAATGCAAAACCCCGACATAGAAATTTATGAACAATCTTTAGGGGTCGAACTACTTACCGACGCTGACAGCAAGTGCAAAGGGCTTATGTTGTTTAACAATTTAACTCAGGAATACGAGGTTATCTATTCTTCAACGGTAATTCTTGCCTCAGGCGGGCTCGGACAGCTTTACAAACACACAACCAACCCGAGCGTTGCTACAGGGGATGGCGTTGCGCTTGCTTATAATGCAGGAGCGATAATTCAGGATATGGAATTTATCCAATTCCACCCGACTGCATTGGCCCTTTGTGTTAATAATAATATTGACGAAAACAGATTCTTAATCTCAGAAGCCGTAAGAGGTGAGGGGGCAAAGCTCATTGATGCAGACGGCAAAAGATTTATGCAAAAATATGACGAAAGAGAAGAACTTGCACCGCGAGACATTGTAACAAGAGCAATTTTTAACGAAATGCAGGAGCAAAATTTAAACAATGTTTATCTTGATTCGACTCACTTGAAAAAAGAAGTGCTGCAAAAACGTTTCCCGAACATTACAAGAATTTGTGAAGAAAACGGAATTGACATTTCAAAATATTTTATCCCTGTTTCGCCCGCTGCGCACTACTCTATGGGCGGAATTAAAACAAATATTGAAGGCAAAACCTCTATTCGCGGGCTTTATGCGATAGGTGAAGTCGCTTCAACGGGTTTGCATGGAGCAAACAGACTTGCAAGCAATTCGCTTTTGGAATGCGTTGTTTCTGCCTATGAAATGGCAAAAGATTTAACCGCCAAAAACCTTACCCCACCAAAGCAAATTGACGAAACGATTAAAAATATTGTCGATAAATATTCTCAGCCGTTTGAATATTTTGAATGCGACACGGAAGGGTTAAAATCCGAGTTGCAAAGCATAATGTGGGATTACGTCGGCATTTTAAGAAGCGAAAATTCGCTAAAAATTGCAAACGAAAAATTGCAAGTTTTGAAATCCAAATTCCCACCTGACGCAGCATGTACGACTAAAGAAGAATACGAATTAAGAAATATGATTACAGTTGCACAATTAATAATTAACTCCGCTCTGAATCGTAAAGAATCACGCGGAGCACATTTCAGAAGTGATTATCAGGTAACAAAAGATGTTGCACAACACAATTGCGTAATAAAGGGTGAAAAAGAGCCGGTTTTTGTAGCGTAGAGTGAAAAAACACAAAAAATGTAAAAAGGTTATAAGATTATAAGGTGATAAGTTTATAAGTTAAATTTGGATTTAAACCGAACGACAATGCAAAACTGATAATCTTATAACCTTATAACCTCATAATCTATATAGAAAGGTTTTTAAAAAATGCACAATTTACTAATAGAAGAGCACGTTAAATCAGCCTTAAAAGAAGACATCGGGTTCGGCGATATTACAACCGATTTTTTGGCAAGCGAAAATGATTTTCTCTCAGGCAGCCTGAATACACGCGAAGACGGCATTTTATGCGGCTGTAAGGTGTTTGAAAAGGTTTTTAAAATTCTGTCTGATGATGTTGAAATAAAATTTTATTTTAAGGACGGCGATTTTATAGCCAAAGGCGATAAAATCGCCGACATAAAAGGTCCTGCGAGGTTTATTTTAACGGGAGAAAGAACTGCGCTTAACTACATCCAAAGAATGAGCGGAATTGCGACAGAAACGAACAA
>Ga0182027_10012333_pt1 | contig 12009 bp, 13 predicted proteins | sample 712E1DmetaG_FD_121300 | JGI IMG/M metagenome (GOLD analysis project Ga0182027, IMG submission 121300) | Permafrost microbial communities from Stordalen Mire, Sweden - 712E1D metaG (Illumina Assembly) | ecosystem: Environmental > Terrestrial > Soil > Wetlands > Permafrost | place: Sweden...
CTGTTGCGCCCCTACTCGCAAAACGCCAAGCGCGAGGCGTGGGAAGACCTCAAACAGGTTCTCCATTATGCATACGACTGATCGGCACCGCGGCCGTTTCATCACGCTGGAAGGGCTCGATGGGAGTGGCAAGACTTCTCAACTGCGCCTGCTGGCACAACGCTTGCGCGCGCAGGGGCTCGAGGTGATAGAAACCGTCGAGCCGGGTGGAACCAGAATCGGCAACGCGATCCGGCAGATTCTGCTCGATCCGGCGCACGACAACATGGGCTCCATCACTGAAATGCTGCTGTACTTCGCGGCCCGGGCGCAAAACGTCGGTGAACTGCTGGAACCCGCGTTAGCGCGGGGCGCCGTTGTGCTCTCGGACCGCTGGACGGATTCAACCTATGCTTACCAGGGCCATGGGCGCAGGTTGGGCGAGAAGATCGTGGCCGACCTGGACCGGATCGCCTGCCGCGGCCGGACGCCGGACCTGACGCTGTGGCTCGACACGAATCTCGAAACCAGCCTGGGCCGCGCCCGCCATCGCAACACCGAGCAATCGAGCGCCGCGACGCGCATGGACGAACAAAGCCGGGCCTTCTACGAGCGGGTGCTCGAAGGCTACCGGTTGCTGGCGGCGCGCGAGCCGGACAGATTTACTCGCGTGGATGGTGATGGCACGCCTGAAGAAGTGGCCGCGCGCATCTGGGAAGCCTACTCGCGCTGGGTGGACGGCCATGTTTGACCGATTCTGGGGCAACGCCAGCACCGCCAAAACGCTCGCCGGGATGATTGCGGCGAATCGGATTCCACAGACCCTGCTGCTTTCCGGACCGGAGGGCGTTGGCAAGGCAACGCTGGTGCGGCGCTTCACGGCGCGGTTGATGGACACGCAAGAAAGCGGCGCCTCCCGCAGAACGCACGGATCAGCCGAGAAGATCGAGCAGGACGACCTCAGCCGCGAAGAAAACCGGACGCTGATTGCGGAGCGGGAGCGCTGGACAGGCGATCAGCGCACTGAGGATCCGCTCTTTTTCAGCACGCATCCCGACTTCGTCACTTTCTGCCCCGAAGGTCCTCTGCGACAGATCTCGATCCCGCAAATGCGGCTGGTGCGCGAGCGGGCGCAGTTGCTCCCGATGCGCGGCCGCTGGCGCGTGTTCCTGATCGACCAGTTCGACCGGGCCAGCCACCAGGTCGCCGACGCCCTTCTCAAAACCCTGGAGGAGCCTCCTCCGCACCTGATTCTGTTTCTCACCGCGGAAAACCCGTTTGATCTTCCCGCGACTATCCGTTCGCGCAGTGTTCAGTTCCATCTGTCTCCCTTATCGGACGACGAGATGGTTTCATTCGCCGAGTTGCGCGGATTAAAGGACGCTGCCCGGAGAATCGCGCTTTCCGGCGGATCTCCAGGGCTCGCGGCGGCGATGGATCTGGCGGTCTATGAGAAGCGGCGCAGCGCTCTGCTGGTCCTGCTGGAAGCCGCTTCCGGCGGTTCTTTCGCCCAGTGGGTTCAGAAATCGGACAGCCTCATCGCGAGCAAGGCCGAGAAGCTCGACCTGTATTTCAAAATCCTTTACGGACTGCTGGAAGATCTGCTCGTGCTGATGCACGGCGGCGCTGCGGTCCGCAACCAGGACATCGCCGGCGAGTTGCAACGGCTGGCCTCGAAAGTCAGCTTCGATTGGGTCCGCGAGGCCATTCGATGCACCGATGAGCTGATCGGATTGCAGCGCCGGAACGTGCAGAAAGGGCCTTCACTCGATCACATGGTGATGCGGCTGCGCGCGCTGTGAACCTGCAGCGGCTCGTTGTCGTGCGTGGGATTGAGATGCCGTTCGCCCGTGCTGGGGCCGCGAGATCGCACCGTGTCAGAGTTCCATCGCGCCAACATTGGACAGGTGCTGCTGTTGCGCTAGGACGGCGCCCAGCCCGTGCTGGCGCTGGGCGAGCGAGATCTGGATTTCGAAAACCTCCCCATCGAGCTCGAACGGCACTACTGTCCACTCGTTGTGTCCGACGCTGCGCGTCGTGAAGTTGCGGCCGTAGATGACCGTCGGGATGCTCAGCCCCATCGGCCCGAGTGTCTCTTCGAATACGGTTTTCGCGTTGCCCAGAATCATGTTGGCGAGTTCACCGACCGCGTCGAGGACTTCCTCATCGACCGCGGTGAATTCCTGCATGAGGAACAACCCCGAGACCTTCCTGGCCATTTCCGCCGAGCAACGAAACGCGCCCGTACCAGCCCAATCGCCCGCTAGCCCAATCAGCGCCACCACGCCCTCCGTGCGCATGGGGGAGTCCACCTGCCGCGGCTCGCAATCCTGCAGTCTTGTGCCGAGCATCGTCTCGAATACGTTGTGCGCCGCTCCACGGATTGCGGCGACCTTCATTTCGTGTGTCATGAGTCCAGGCTCCTTATGCCTTTCGCAACGAGGAAGCTACGAGCGCAACCCGTGCCTCAGATCAGTCCAGTGAGCTTTTCCTTGATCTGCTCGGCGGTGAAGGGTTTCCTCACATACCCCGCCGCACCGAGTGAGACGGCCTCCATCACCTTGGTGCTGCTGCCCTCCGTCGTGATCATGATCACCGGCACGTGTTTGGTTGTGAGCTGTGCTTTGACGGCGCTCAGGAATTGAAGCCCATCCATGTTGGGCATGTTGATATCTGACAGAATGAGGCCGACGGGATGCAGTTTGAGCACGGCCAGCGCCTCGATGCCGTCGCCGGCTTCGTGGACCTTGCCCATTGGCACCTCCGCCTGGATCAGTACGCGCTGCAGGATTTTCCGGATCGCTGCGGAATCGTCGACGATCAAAACATCCAATGCCATGCTGAGAGGTTCCTTCCGCTCTCTAAGGAGCCTCATCGACACTCCGCCGCCATAGCTTGAGTGAGAGTTCGCCGCCGGTTCCGCCTCAGCCCAGGCTCTCGATCACGCTGCCGGTGGCCGCCAGCGTCGTGGCTGAGCCGCCGAGGTCCGCAGTCCGCGCCCCGCCGGAGGCCAGCGCGGCTCGCACCGCCGCCTGGATCGACGAGGCCATCACGCTTTCCTCCAGATGCTCCAGCATCATGGCCGAGGCCAGAATGGCCGCCAGCGGATTCGCCACGCCCTGCCCCGCGATATCGGGCGCCGAGCCGTGCACCGGCTCGAACAGCGACGGGCAGCGTCGCGTCGGATCGAGGTTGGCGCTTGGAGCCAGGCCGATGCTGCCCGTGACCATCGCCGCCAGATCGCTCAGGATGTCGCCAAACAGGTTCGAAGCCACCACGACATCGAAGCTCTCCGGCCGCCGCACGAAATCCATCGCCGCCGCATCCACCAGCAACGACTCGGTCTGGATGTCGTCATACTCCTCGGCGACTTCGCGGAAAACCCGGTCCCACAGGACCATTCCATAGCCCTGGGCGTTGGACTTTGTAATCGACGTCACGCGCCGCTTGCCCCCGCGGCGCCGCGCCAGATCGAAGGCGCATCGAATCACGCGCTCGCAGCCGTGCCGGGTGAAGACCGCCGTCTGAATTGCCACCTCGGCCGGATGATGGTGATGGACGAAGCCGCCAACCGGTGCGTACTCGCCTTCGGTGTTCTCACGAACCACGATCAGGTCGATCGCGCCCGCCTCGTAACCCCTGAGCGGCGAGCCTGCCCCCTCGTACAGGAACGCGGGCCGGACGTTGGCATACAGGTCGAAGCCGCGGCGGATCGGCAGCAGCAGCCCGTTCAACGTAGTGTGGTCCGGTATGTCGGGATGGCCCACCGCGCCCAGCAGGATTGCGTCGTGGACCCGCAGTCGCTCCAGCGCATCCATGGGCATCATCACGCCATGGCGGAAATAATAGTCCGAACCCCACTCATATTCGGTGAACTCGAAACGCACCCCGAAGCGCTCGCCGGCCGCCTCAAGCACCTTCCGCGCAGCCGGCACGACCTCCTGGCCGATACCGTCGCCGGGCACGCAAGCGATGGAGTAGCGCTTCATGCCACCATGCTAGCCTGAGGTTGATGAAACCGGCGAATCCCTTTTCCCTGGATGGAAAAACCGCCGTGGTTGCCGGCGCCAGCCGCGGCATTGGCCAGGCCATCGCCGAGGCGCTGGCCCGCGCCGGCGCCCGCACGATCCTGGCCTCGCGCTCCTTGCCGAAACTCACTGCCATTGCCCAGAATCTGCGGGCGGAAGGACTGCAGGCCGAGGCCCTGGAACTCGACATCGCCGCGCGCGATTCGCGCCAGCGCTTCGCCGGCAATTTGCCCGATACCGACATTCTGATCAACGTCGCCGGCACCAATATCCGCCGCAATTTCACCGACTACACGCCCGAGGAGTACAGCTTCCTGCTCGAGACCAACCTCACCGGGATCGTCGAGCTGACGCAGACCGTCGGCGCGCAGATGATCGCCCGCGGCAAGGGCGGTAAAGTCGTCATGATCGGCAGCCTCAGTTGCCTGATGGGCATGCCCTACATCAGCGTCTACACGATCACCAAGAGCGCTCTGGCCGGGCTCACCCGCGCCCTCGCCGCCGAGTGGGGCCGGTACGACATTCAGGTGAACTGTATCGCGCCGGGCTTCATTCTGACCGACCTGAACCGCAAAATGTGGGAGCCGCCCGAGATGCTTGAATGGCTGAAAGGCGCGGAGGCGAACCCGCGCCCGGGCACGCCGGAAGACGTCGCGCCATTGGCGGTGTTTCTCTCCTCGCCCGGCTCGGATTACATTACAGGACAACTGATCGCGGTCGACGGCGGGTGCTCGACGACGCAGATCTGGCCGTTCACCCCCCAGCCGTAAGCCCGCGCGCCGCTGCTACAACTGTTGAGCAGCGCCATCGCGGCGCGATCGACCGCAATCCTCACCGCCTGGGCGAAGTACCTGCAGAGGTCGGCCTGCGTGCGCCAAGGCCCAGTCAGCGCTGGGTCGCGATCTGCACCAACTGCAATTGCGGAGCCCTGGGGGGGGCGTTTTCCAGCCGTAGCACGCCGCGCGGGCAGAGTTCCGCGCACAGCCCGCAGCCGACGCACGAAGCGCGGGTGAACGATGCGTTGGTCTGCGCATAGGAACGCACGTCGATGCCCATTTCGCAGTACTTCGAGCACAGGCCGCACGAGATGCACATGTCGTCCTTCACCGTGATGCGATAGCGTCCGGCTTTCTGGATGATGCCCAGCAGTGCCGCCATCGGGCAGAAGAAGCGGCACCAGACGCGCGTTCCGGCGATCGGGTACAGGCCCACGCCGGCCACGCCCGCGAGTACTGAAGCCACGATCAGCCCATACCAGATCTGATATTGGGAGGTGAACGAGGCCAACTGCGGATGCGTGCCTCCTACGGCATAGCTGACAAACAGCAGCGCCGTGAGAACGACGCACAGCACGAGCACCGTATAAACCGAGACCCTCTCGAAGCGCCACCAGGCGGAGGACTTCGTCGACAGATGACGCCACGGCTCGCCGAAGGTGTTGGCCAGCCCTCCGCAGCCGCACACCCACGAGCAATACCAGCGTTTGCCAAAAAAGATGGCCAAAATGGGTACCAGGATAAACGATGCCAGGATCGACCACAGGATGAACGGCCACGGCAGGTGAAAGAGGTAGCCCGGCGTGAGGTAATCCAGCTTCAGCGGCCAAAAATACGAGAAGTAGAACTCGGGCTGCTGCAGGAACGCGAGCAATTGCGGCAGCGAATACGCGAACAGGACTTGCACGATCATGACCGATAGCGTGCGCACCACTTGGTAGCGGTTGTGGCCGTAGCGGCGAATCATGAAGCTGCCGCCAATCAAGATTGCGAGTGTATAGAGAGTGCCGTAGAGGGTCCATTTTGAACCCAGATGGAGCGCGCGGGCCACGGGCGTAAGCCACTCCGTGAAATACAGCACGATGTAGAAAGCGAACAGCAGCGCGCTGACAATCCAGGCGGTCGCGCCGCGGTTCGCGATGTCGTGCGCCAGCCGGGCGCCCGGCGTCGTGCGAATCATGCCTGCGCCTTCCCGGCTGCCGGGTTGGCCGCGCGCCAGCGCTCAAACGCCGCCCGCGCGGGCGTGAGATCCAGTCGCCCGAATTCCACGTCGAATTGCGCCTCGTCGAGCCGGCCCAGCACGTCGTCCAGGGAACGCCGTTCGCCGATCCACCCTGCGAGCAGCTTGTGGTTCCAGCGCGAACCGAGCAGGTTGAATGCCTTCACCGCTCCGCCCTCTTCGGCTAACCGCAGGCTGGCGTCGCGGCTTTCGAACCGGTAATAGAACTCCCGCATCGTCGCGCTGAAACGTCCCACCGCCGTGCATTCGATGTCGAAGAGTTTCGAGCTGTTGAAGAAAACCGGCGGCTCGTACTCGATCGGGGCGCCCAGCATGGAGCGCGCCGCGACGCGTCCCTGCCGCTTGGCCGAATACCACAGTTGTTCGACCACTGGTGCGCGGCCGCTCAGCTCAACCTCTGCGCAATCGCCCGCCGCAAACACCCCAACGAGCGACGTCCGCAGCCCCGCATCGACCACGATTCCGCGATTCAGCCGCGGCGGGGTTGCCACGGATTTGAGCCACTCCACCGCCGGCTCCACGCCAATGCAGACGCCCAATAGCAGGCATGCATAGCGCCGGTTCTGCTCCGTCACCACGGCCGTGACCGCGCCTCGCGCATCCGTCTCCACCGCGGCCACAGTTTCGCCTGTGACGACGTTCACGCCGTGATGACGCATGTGGGCGATCGCCATGGCGGACTCGGCGTCGGACAGCGCCACCGGCCAGTACCACGGCTCGCGGATCAGGAAAGTCACCTCCATGCCGGCCCACTTGAGGCACTCCGCCAGTTCGATCCCGATCAGACCGCCTCCCACCACGACCGCCTTCTCACCGCGCCGGGCCGCGGCCTCGCAGGCCTCCAGATCCTGCATGGAGACAAAATGCACCTGTCCCGAACGCACGCTTTCCAGGCCCTGCCATGGCGGCCGGCAGGGCTTCGAGCCCGTGGCGATTAAGAGCCGGTCCCAACAAAGAGTCCGGCCGGAATCCAGCGTGATTGTGCCTGAGCGAGCGTCCAGGTCCCGCACCCAGCCGCGCACCCGCTCGATTCTCTGGGCGTCGAAAACACCGCGTTCATAAGGCTCCAGGTCCCGCCGCGCCAGACGGTCCATGAAGGCATACATCAGCGCCGTGCGGGAAAAGAAGTAGTCGGCTTCGCCGCTGATCAGGCTGATCGAAGCGCGCGGATCGCGCTCCCTCACGCCCAGAGCGGCCGTCACCCCCGCCACGCCATTGCCGACAATTGCGCACCGCATGGAACTGCTTTTTGATGATCGGGAGAGGACGCTGGCGTCAGAAGGATTGCAGCGCTGCGCAGCGGCCGCAATCCCGCGGGTCACATGACCAGGCGGACCAACTTGTTCTGGCTGGCAACGCCCGCCACCACAATCACGTTCTCCCTCGGAACGCCCGCTTCGCCGGCCAGGAAACGGATCAGCTCGTCGTTCGCCTTGCCCTTCTCGGGCACGGCGGCCACTTTCACTTTGATCGTGCCGTCGTCGAGCACGCCGCCCCACTCAGTCTTCGGACTCTTGGGAATGACCCGGATCTTCAGCGAAAGTTTCTTCGAGGCGGAGAGCCGGGTGCGGAGGGTTATGGAATCCATCGGACCTGCGTGTGGAAGCTGGTAATCGACTTAGCCCCAGATTCTATTCTCCATCTTACTGAAGTGGTTGTGGGAGCGCGGCGCCCCGATATCGGCTTGGCATCGCCAATTCGAGGAGAAATCTCGCGCTGCGGAGCCAACCGGCGTGGCTTCTCTCATCGCCGGAATCGCGCAGGCCCGGTCTTTGCCGGTGCGGCGGTTTCAATCCTGGAACTCGATGCCGGCGATCACGAGTTGCGGCAAAGCCTGGTTCCAGCCCGGCGGAATGGAGTCAAAAGGCAACCGGAAGCCGCGCGTTGCACCCGGTTCGAGGCCTGGCCCGCCTCTGAATCGGACGATCGGCACACGCTCCCGCCGGACCGTCTGGCCACTGGGATCGTAGAAGATGCAATTGATCTCCACCGTCTGCAATGTCCGCATTCCTTTGTTCGTAAGCTTGCCGGTGATCTCGACCAGAGTGCCGCCAATCATGTTCTCCTTGGCCTTCATTTCCACGTCGGCCAGAGCGAGGTTGCGCACGTAAGCTCTGGCTTCGGTAGTCAGCGGCTTGGCCGGTTGCGGCTGCCTCCCGGCACGGATGAAAAAGAACCAGGCCGCCGCGCCGCAAATCGCGGTGAGAACAAGGACAATGACCAGCGGCAGCAGGTTCGTTTGCCGTTTTTCTTGTGCTAGTGTGGGCACTCGTCGGACCTCTCCCCATCATAGACACCGCCGCACCGCCGGCGGAGCCCGCAACACGCCGCCAGTCAGGCTTTGAGCCGTCGATGGTCCAATGAGTGATCCCCACCGCGACGCTCGCCCGGACCACCGGGAATCGCATGCCCGGTGCCGAACCCCGTCGCATGCCTCATGCGAACACGCAACCGCGCCCTTCCTCAATCGGCCTGTGGCCATGATTCGTCCGGGCTAAACTGGGAATCGTGCCCTCCCTCACCGATACATCCCGCTTTCTCGGCCGAGCCCCCGAGCGTTTTGGCACCGCAGAATGGCGCGCGGTGAGCGGCCTCTGGGCCGCATTTGAAATCTATACCCCTGAGACCACGCCGCTGCGCCGGATCGAAGCGCTCGGCGGGTCGGTAGAGGAGTGCGTAAGCTCGCTGGCCGCACGCGACCTGGATCCCCGCAAATACGAGTACATCCCTCTGCGCAGCCCGCTCCCGCTCTGACAGCGCCCACACAACCGGTTGTTCCCTGATTTTCAATGCGGTTGCGGCCACGCCCGTCCAACCGCTAGAATGAGAGCGTCCGGGGCGTGGCTCAGCCTGGTTAGAGCGCCTGGTTCGGGACCAGGAGGTCGGTGGTTCAAATCCACTCGCCCCGACCAAACATCCTTTTATCTTTCAAATAGATACGGCGGTTGGAGAATTCGAACTCCAACCGCCGTTGTGCTATTGTGCCCGGTTTTGCGCCCACCCCGGGCCACGTGCTACGCGGAGTGTGCCGTGTCGGCCGCGGCTGGCGTGGGCTTTGCGCCGGACTGCGCGTTGCGGAAGCGCCCGACGGCATCCCTCACAGTCTGCACTTGTGGATGAACATAGCGGCGCGTCGTGGAGAAGTCGCTGTATCCCGCCCAATATGCCAGCATGAACGGGTCCATGTACTCTGCCCAGCGCGTCAGGCAAGTGGGCCGGAACGTGTATGGAGAAAACGCTGCGACCTTTGCCAGTTGATACGCCCAAATGACGCCATCGCGAACAGCAGGGCATCGACCAGGCCCTGGGAGACAGACCAAACGGATGTGGTTGGATATACAATCGAGGGCGACAAGGGGCCCAAACGAAAATCCTGGAGCATATGTTGACGGTGAACTCGTCATCCCGGATCGGCAGAGCTGTTCTGACCGTGTGGCATGCGCGCTGCGGAAGAACAGCCGCGTTCCGATCCGAGGACGAATTGACAGCATTTCAATCATCGCGGCTTCGGACGATTGCGGGGCACGCCGCGGAAGAGGTGCCTGCGTTTCCGCCGCGACCAGAGTCCCCAGAAGGCGGGCGAACTCCGGCGCCGGATGGAAGAGGCCGCCGGCGGCGACATCGCCGGGGACAGTCGAACTGATGCCAAAGATGAAGTTCGAACTCCTCACGTTCAAGGCAATCCTCTCCAGGCTCTGAAATCGGATGTGCGGAATCGCCGGAATCTTCGACGTTGATCTCTCGACCGAAGAGTTGCAGGCCGCGCTCACGCGCATGGAGCGGTCTCTGGTTCACCGCGGACCCGATGAAGGCGCGGCATGCGTGATCGCGGAAATGCACGGCGGATTGGCTGTGCGGCGCTTGAGCATTGTCGATCTCGAACACGGCAGCCAGCCTTGCTCGAATGAGGACTCGACGGTTTTCGCGCTGCTGAACGGCGAGATCTACAATCACCGCGCTCTGCGCGAGCGGTTGACGGCGCGAGGGCACCGGTTCCGTGGCGAGTCCGACACTGAAGTGGTAGCGCATCTTTATGAGGAGTACGGCGACGAGTGCCTCGATCGGCTGCGCGGCATGTTCGCGCTCGCCGTCTACGATACGCGGCAGCGCCGGCTTCTGCTGGCGCGCGACGGTCCGGGCATGAAGCCGCTTTACTTTGCCCAAGCCCGGCGAGGATTGCTGTTCGCTTCCGAAGCGAAAGCGCTGTTCGCCTCCGGACTGGTGCGTCCGGAGCCGAATCCCGCCGCGATCGATACGTACCTGGCGCTCGGATTCGTCCCCGCGCCGCTCAGCGCTTTTCGCGGACTGGAGACACTCGGCGCCGGTCAATACCTGATCGCCGATGCCGCCGGAACCCCCCGCGGTGCGTTCTGGAAGTATCGTTCTCAGCCGGCACAACCGGGCCGGTCCGACGAGGATTATGGGGCGGAGTTGGACGCCGTGTTGGGCGACGCGGTTCGCTCGCATATGGCCGCCGACGTACCGGTAGGCGCGTTTCTGAGCGGTGGTTGGGATTCCTCGCTAGTGGCGGCTCTGGCGGCGCGCTGCGCCGGGCGCGAGCTGAAGACGTTCTCCATCATTTTCCCGGACGATCCCACCGCCGATGAGGGGCGCTTCTCCCGGTGCATGGCCGGGCACATTGGCTCCGACCACCACGAGATTGAGTTTCGTAGCTCGCTGATGCCCGCACTGATCCCGAAGATCGCTCGACATATGGAAGAGCCCTGCGCGAACGTTCCGGCGGGCGTAATCTACGTGCTGGCGTCGCTGGCGGGCGCCCACGTCAAAACCGTGCTCAGCGGTGAGGGCGCCGACGAACTGTTCGCCGGCTACAAACGGTTTAGCGAAAACCTGCCCTACGTTCTGCGCAACTTTGTCCCGCGATCCCCGGCCCGATGGGCGGCACTACATTGCCCGCACTTCCGTTTGCGCCGTGGTTTGCGGTTCCTGGGCGCACAGGACGGGCGTACGGCCGATGCCGAATTGGCGCGCCTGTTCACGCCCGAAGACAAACGTCTCCTGTTGGACAATTGGTTCCAGGCGGAGGGGCCGGACCTGGGACCCGCTCTGATCGATGCCGATCAGTTGGCCGCTTGCAGCGACACGCTCCAGCGGCGGCTGAGTTTCGAGTTCACAGGACGGCTGGCGAACGCGATCCTGCTCGCATCCGACAAAATGGCGATGGCCCGTTCCCTGGAGGTGCGAATGCCGTTCCTCGACCGGTCCGTCGTGGAGTTCGCTTTGCGGCTGCCGTCGCGCTTGAAGGTGCACAGCGGAAGGGGAAAGGTGATTCTATCCGGGCTGGCGAAGCGCTATCTGCCCCCCGCAATCGCGGCGCGCCGCAAGCAAGGTCTCGCCTACCCGGATGGATTCTGGACGCGCCCGCCCTGCGACCAATACGCGCGCGAGCTGCTGCTGGACGGCGGCAAGAGCCCGCTGGATCGCGGCTACGTCGAGAAAAACCTCCCGCGCTGGCTGCGCGCGCGCGATGCCGGGCAGCAGATCGGCCGTTTGGTTTTCCTGCAAAGCTGGTGGAACGAATTCTTCGCCGCATCCTGGCCATGATCCGGATTCGAGCCAGTCTTCTACCGCGCCCATGCTATCCTTCGGGCCAATGGGACGCCGGCACTACCTACAACGAGCGGGGCTCGCCCTGTGGCACGCCAAAGTTGCCCTGATGTACGCCGCCGCGTTCGTGTGGCGCCGGCTCCTGTTCCGCACGACTTTTGTCGCCATCACCGGGAGCGTCGGCAAGACGACGGCCAAGCAATGTCTGGCCGCCGCACTCGCTTCCCGCTTTCCTACCGTCTGGACCTTCGCGAACCAGAACGATTACTCCGGCGTGCCCCGGACGGTGCTACGTGTGCGATTCCACCACCGCTTCGCCGTGCTGGAACTTGCAGGCAACGGGCGTGGGCTCATGCAGCGATCGGCGCGCCTGGTGCGGCCGGACGTGGCCGTGGTGCTAGCCGTGGCGCGAACGCAC
>Ga0182027_10012334_pt1 | contig 12009 bp, 10 predicted proteins | sample 712E1DmetaG_FD_121300 | JGI IMG/M metagenome (GOLD analysis project Ga0182027, IMG submission 121300) | Permafrost microbial communities from Stordalen Mire, Sweden - 712E1D metaG (Illumina Assembly) | ecosystem: Environmental > Terrestrial > Soil > Wetlands > Permafrost | place: Sweden...
AAGACCTTGGTACTGAAGCAGGTCATCGACCGTTTCGATATGGTGAGTAGGGTCGCCATTGTCGAGAAACGTATTGGGCTCGACGACGACATAACTGTAGTGAGCGCAATTCATCCTGACGAGAAAGCGAAAAAACTTTTCGCCTACTTGCGCCGGACTTCGAAGATGAGTGTGGGGATCGATAGGCCTATTAATCCTTAATGTTTTCATAATTCAATATGTGGTTTTGTTGGTTCGGTTGTTGTTTGTTTTCTGCTCACGATACTACCTCGCGCGAACAAAAAAGCAAGCATCCCCAACAGTTGGAAATGCTTGCGTGTAGGATCGGTGCGCTTTACTTGTACATAATAGCCGCCGCTGATTTATCGAGTTGTTCTTCCATGTGCTTCTGAACGATAAACGTCACCTTGCATGGATTGGTGAAGATCGTCCACGGTTTGAACCAGACTGGATGGTCCGGGAGGAAAATGGTGCCAAGGCTGTAAGCCGAGCAACCAAAGCCATCGGCCCGACTAAAGTCATCATATTCCATGATGCTAGAAGCAATGAGCGGCATTCCAGGAACAGACTCGTGGATCTCCTTCATGAAAGGCCAGTTATGTTTCTGCAATTCCTTGCCTGAAACACCGCCTCCGCCGCCACCGACTTTTTTCTCGAGCTTCCACAATGGGCTACGCACGCCGGGAAAAACCTTCGCCCAAGCAAGCGTATTGAAGGACATCGCTTCAATGATCCCCAGAAGTCCTTCGGCAAGAGCAACTCCATCTTGGTCAGCTGAAGTCTTCAAGATAACCGGATGACGGGAATGTTCCTTGACCGCTTTAAGCTTCCTTATCACCGCTTTAGTATCTTCTGCGGGATGTCCAGTGTTTGGACATGATTCATTGATCTCGATAGCCACTATATTCAACGCATTCAATCGCTTCACCATGTAAATCAGCTCCTCTTCGGTACCGACTAGCGAAACAATGATGTTGTATTTGACGAAATCGAGCTTGGGAGCAACTTTGGTCATCCACCATTCGAAACCCGGATTGGTCAGACCGACTTTGTTGACGGCCCCGCCGATGATGAGCTTGACGCATTCCCATGGCTTCCACCAACGCAGATTGCCTTTCAACTTGTTCTTTGTCAGGCTTTTGATAGCAATGCCAAAGAGCGTACGGTCAATTAGCCCGAGCCAAACTAGCAACCACTCCCACGGCCAGCCTTTGGTATCGAAAGCCAATGCCCCGCTCGCCACAAAATACTGGATCTTGCGACCATTAGAGAACGTTATCATATTTCAATTTCCTTTCCGTTGTTCAAGCTGAAGCCTACATCAAGCTATCGGAAAAATCTAGTGATAAAAATCTATAAATAAAATCAGCCACGCACTGGTTAAGTGCGGGGCTGGTGAGTGATACTTTCCGTGTTTAGTTCAGGTCTTCGCGTCTGTCGAAGCACCTTCTTCCTCGGAAATTTCCGAGGCTATGCTTTCGAAGGCAGCAACCGGATCTTCGGCCTTCGTCACCTGACTGCCGGCAACGAGCTCATCCGCGCCGTCATCGATCGCCTGCTTCGGGGTACCGGAACGTTTTTGTTGACCGAGTGCGACACCCGCGGAACGAGTACCGGGAACTGTGAACCTCATCCCTGGAAGATCAGCGGATTCCTTGAGCATTTTTACTTCTTGCGCGGAACAGACGACTGTCCGCACGCCCGCCTGGTAGGCCATCAATGCGAGCTCGTGAACGATTTGCTCCCGCGTACGGTCCTTGCCGTAGATGCGCCCGATTTCTTCGTCGTCGAGTGAGGTGAGCACAGTGATGGCGTAAATTTCCGCCGACTGTTCTCCGGATTCGCTAAAGGTTGCCCCAACCGCGGCCTTCATCATCGGAATTCCGCCGGAAGCGTGCACCGTGATGATCTTCGCGCCGTTTTTTATGAGAGCTCGAGCCCGCAACGCTACGGTATCCTTGGTATCGTGGAGTTTGTAGTCAACCCACGGCACTTCGGTTCCCGCTTCTTTCAAGTCACGGATGATGCTTGGGCCGTAAGTATCGAGCAGGTCGTGAAGTTTTACGGCTCGAAGCCGTTGTCCAAGTTTCTTGGTGAGTTCGATTGCTCGTCCCCATGATAGGCCATCGAGTGCTAGACAGATTCTCTTCATACTTTTTTCCTTTCGTTTCGTTTTGTTTTTGTTTGCGGATCAACCATGCATTGCGGCACAGAGCCGCGCCCAGTTTTTCTTCACTTCCCATTCGATATTCCCGGCGGCAATGTCCGCCGCGACCGCGGGATCATCCTGCTCATATTCTGGATACGCCTCACGAATGGAGGCGATGACGGGCAGAGCCTTTCCCGTGAACGGGCCGCTCTTGGGCGTGTAGATTGTGTCGTAAATCGGTGAGCGATTAAGCGCGCCGACGAGGAGCACGACGTCCGCGCCGGTAACAGCGATCTCGGACAAGGTGTTGTCGGTATTCTGGAAGTTATTGTAGACATCTTCCGCGACAGCGACACGCTCGCCCTCCTCGAAAATAAACTGGGAGAGGTCCCATGTATATTCCTGTTTCTTTCCCACCTCCGTCGGCTTCGGTTTCCTGTCCGCGTATGCGAACTTTTTGCCGGCAATACGAGCAAGCTCCTGACCGAACGTCCGACCGCCGTGCGGAATTCCGCAGACAGTATCGAATGTGTCGAGCAATCCCTGATTACGGAGCTTGACGTAGACAGCCTCGGCAAATGCATCGACTGCCTCCGGGTGAACTTCGATCCGCCGGAAGTTGAAGTAAATGTCTCCGACGAGGTTCCGTTGTTGGCTGTCTTTCCCTGCGTATGGAACTAGAGGCCCTTTACGCACGGAGCCGTCTTTGGGACAAACATAGACCCCGTTACAGCGTTTTCCGAGATCCAGAAGATTTTCTCCTGGAAGTAGACCACCAATTGGCTTCATTGCTATTTCCTTTGTTTTGGTCTGACAAACGATATGTCAAACAACATTATTCAGTTGGGATACTACAAGCGTTGCCGCTTATAGTCAATCATTCAACCTTCGAATCTTCCAAAGCTTTGATTCCTGGAAGCGTCCCCTGCGCCAGAAAATCCAGCATTGCCCCGCCGCCGGTGGAGACGAAAGTGAACTTGTCTTCGACGCCGAGCTTGGCGATAGCGGCCAATGTGTCGCCGCCGCCAACGATTGATCTCACTTCGCCGCCATTTTCGCCTTTTGTTTTTTTATTTTTGCTTTTTACTATTTGCTTTTTACTATTCTCCGTCCTCTCCGCTATCATCTCCGCCAACTTCTCCGTCGCTTCCGTGAAACCCTTCTCATACACGCCGAGCGGACCATTCCAGAGGATGAATTGTGCCGCGTCTACCTTTTCCTTGAGCGCGGCGAGTGTCTTTGAACCGGAATCAGATATAGAATCTATCGGACCAATGTCGCCAACCTCTTTTTCAATATGATTTTGAACGACTACGTCTACAGGGATCATTATTTTCGGCTGATTTACCACGGCTGATATGTCCGTGGCACCGTCGGAAATCTTGGAAACGCCAACTTCATAGCCCTTGGCCTTCAATGCGTCATTGGCCAATGCTCCGCCGATGAAGACCGTGTCCGCGGTCTTAGAGAATCTCTGAATCAACGGCAATTTCGTGTCGAACTTCGCTCCGCCAAGTATGAAAAGGAACGGATGCGAAGGGTTGAAGGCCGCGCTCAATTGTTTCACTTCTTCTTCAAGCTGAAGTCCCGCATAGCTCGGCAAAAATCCCGTGATAGCGCAGACCGAAGCGTGCTCGCGATGCGAAACGGAGAATGCGTCATTGACGTATATGTCCGCAAGCGAAGCCAATTGCTCCGCGAACTTCCGGTCATTATCTTTTTCGCCTTTATTTTCGCGAATATTTTCCAACAATATCATTTCGCCGTCTTTCAACGCCTCCGCCGCTGCGAACGCCGAGGAAATATTCTTGACGAACGTAACCGGCAATCCTTTTTTCTTCAGATAATCGGCTACTGGAGCTAAGGTCGGCTTCTTTTCTAAACTCCTTACTCCTTTCTCCTTACTCCCTGCTTCCACTAGTCCATCCGATGTCTCTATATGACTAACTAAAATCAGTCTCGCACCCTTATTGCGCAAAAAATCGATAGTAGGCAAAGTTTTGCGGATGCGGAAATCGTCCTTGATGACGCCGTTCTTGATTGGCACATTGAAATCCACCCGTAAAAGAACTTTAACGCCTTGCAAATGAGGGATATCGTTAATGGTCTTCATAGTATTCGTCATTCGTGGCATTCGAATAAGATTCGTTGATTCGGATTATGCTTTATCTACCGCCTTCAACAGCGCGATGAATCCAGGAGTATTCACGCTCTCACGACCGACCAGAAGGCCGTCAACGTTACCCACAGTCATGATGTCCGGTGCATTCCTATAATTCACCGAGCCGCCATAAAGGACGCGCACCTTGTGGCCCGCGTCCGAACCGAAGATGTCCGCGAATATCTTTTTGGCAAAAATGGAGGCCTCACGGATCTCCTTGGGCGGCATGGCATCTTTGGCGCCGATGGCCCAGATAGGCTCATACGCCAGAATGATCTTGCCGACGGATTTCGCCGGAATGCCGGCAAAAGTATTCTTGATCTGATTCTTCAGCGTATCCAGATATTTACCGTCCTCGTCGCGGACTTCCTCGCCTACGCAAACTATCGGAATGAGCTTGGCTTCCAGAACAGCTTTCATCTTTTGCGACACTCTCTCGTCCGTATCTCCGCCTTTGCGCTCCTCCGAATGGCCGACTATGACGTATTCCGCGCCGATGTCGCGCAGCATGGTGGCGCCGACTTCCCCGGTGTACGGACCCGTCTCTTCATGCGAAGCCGATTGCGCCCCCAGATGGAAATTCTTCACGGACTTGCGCGCTCCGCATGCCGCGATAAAAGGAAAGGGCGGGCATATGACCGTCTCCGTCGCCTTCAATTCCGGCGCCGCGCGCCTGACCTTGCGAGCAATCTTCTTGGCCTCGGCCAAAGTGCCGGGATTCATCTTCCAATTGCCGACTATGAGGTGTTTGGACATGGGGTTATTTTAGCATAAGAAAATCACTGCACCTCCTGCCATGATAGCGTATTGTAAAAACTCGAAGTCAATGGAAAAGAAGGGGGCGGGCCATACAGGAAATTCGGGTCATAGCTGGCCGGCTGGCTGGTATAGCCGCTACTGCCATAAGAGAAATACCCTTGGCCGTTCGAAGCGAACATGCCGTAGGTCGTGAGAGTCGTCCTTAAATATCCCGGGCATGACGAGGTATAGTAGTAGCGTATGGTTCCACCGTTCTGAGCCACGAGAGCTCCGTCTATAGTAAGGTTATCGGCGCTGGACAGACCTACTAGAAAATTCCCCTGAGCGATGAGCCCTATGGAATCTTGTCCGTCGAAATTGGTGTATTTCAGATTATTATTCACTATGATGTTTTTACCGGTAGCCGGAAACGTTCCGGCGGCTATCGTCACGCGGGATTTATTGATCGTGCCTTCTACCCATACATTGTCCTCGAAGAACAGGAGTCCGTTTGTGGGAATAGGATAATTACCGAGAAGAGTCGACTGTTCCACTCCACTTATTACATTGATACTCCATGTTCCCCAACCGGTTTGACCGCCTGGATAAGAATTACTGCAACCGGTTGGCGCTGGCAGGAGCGAGTTCACTGTGTACAGGTCGAAAGTGTTATTGGTCTTGAGCACGATCTTATAACCGCTAACCCCTGAAGACGATCTGTAGAAACCGCTGGCTATCGCCTGACTCCTTATGGTAGATAGATCAGCGGTAATGCTCGTAAAATCTACGGCTGGCACTGGAAATTGCCGGCCGCCGGCGAAAACATCCGGCCGACTTGGCACTGCCGCCGGAGGAGACGGGTCCGCGGTCGGCACGCACGTATAGACGCCAAAATGCGTTCCCGGACAAGCGCTGTTTGACGCAGTATCCGTGAACGTCGACACCGCGCTAGTCACGATATCGTGAGCGATCGGTTGCGGACTGCCGCTCCAGAAACCGACGCCGATATTGGAATGTATGGGACCGGAAACATTATCGCCGGCGCCGTAATAAACCGGGCTGTTCGTGACCATGGCGTATTGTGCTAATGACGGTATGCCCATGACCACCCTGATGCTCCGGGAAATGGTCGAGGTGGCCAAGGCACCTTTCGATACGATGGTCACTATAGTGGAGCCGGTCATCGGAGGAGTGATGGTAAGCGTATAAGAACCGATGACATTCCCGTCTTTGTCGGTAAATTGATGCGTATACGGACCGGCAACGCCAGTGCCGTCCTGGAAATCCAGCGGCGCGTGAGCCAGATGCCAGCGATAATAGTCGATGCCGGCTTCGGCGACCTGCAGCGCCTGCTCCCTCTGTGCCACCGTGCGCACGCTGGTCAATAGCATCGCTCCCCAGTTCACCAGGCCGATAGTCACCGTTACGGCGATGGCCGCGAAGACAAGGACTGAGACCAATATGTCGCCGTGATTTTTTCTCATAGATTGTTTTTAAGATTGCGCAAGGTAACCTGCGTAGTATAGGTCCTGGGCGCGGGAGATCTGTTGGGATCAGTATCCAGAGTTATGTTGATCTTGACCAGTCGTACCGAGGATACATTCACCGGCTGGGACAATGACGGCTCGTTACCGTCATATGAACCGTCGAAATATTCAAAAACTGCCGTTGATGTCGCGTTCCTGACATTGTTGAGCAATGTCGTCGTAGATTCCGCGCCGGTATACGCGAGCGGTGAGCCCGTCGGCACCAGAGAGGCGCGATAGAGCTTCGTGCCTACGAACGAATATCTTATGCGCTCCTTCACTCCATTGCCATCGGTGTCGGCGAAGAACACGATCGTGTTGGTCGCGGCCGTTTGTATGGCATATGAGCCGTCACTGCTGGGAGAAGTCATGCGGATCTCTCTGGTCATCGTCTTCAGGATGATCTCGGCATCCTGAACCGTAGTGAAAGAGCTGGAGATGGAACCCTGATACGAGAATATGTTGACTTCAAAAAGGCCTACCGCGCCTATGACCGCCACGAATATGGAGAGAGCGATGAGAACTTCAACCAGAGTCATGCCGCGGGAAAAATGAGTCGTATGTTTGATCATGATTGTATATCGCTTATAAGCTAGGCAGCGTGATCGTCTGGCTCTGCCAGCCATTACCGATCGGCAATATGACCGTTTGATTCTGATAACCTGACTTCGACACTATTATCGTATAACCGGGACTGGAATTAACTGGCAATCCTTGGAATATCACTTGTCCCGGCGGAATGCATCCCGAAGTATAGGTGAAACCGACGTCTGAAACATCAGGCGTGTAGTTAGGATCAGTTGAGGAAGCATAGACTAGGTAGCGCGCGTACCTGTTGCCATTGAAAGAGGGATTACTAAAAGAGGAATTGGCGTTCGTGTAATACGCGTTCGGATTATTATTAGGACCGGCGAATAGGGAGTCCCAACCTCCGTCCGGTGTCGAAGAAGGCGCTGTGGCGAATTGGAATTTCACGCTCGTCGAAGCGGACGATTGGCTACCGGGCAGCCAAACGATATTGTAGAAATTGCTGGTCGTACCAGTATCGAAAGTGGATGATTTCAATAAACCCGAAAGACTGTATCCTCCGTAGGTATTGTGGAATAATTTTATATTCCCTCCGGAATCATCGATACCGGAAGCACTGGAGTATCCATGAACCGGGTCTTGGCTGTTACCAGCGGACCAATCGGTTTGGCTGATAGAACCCTGACCGGTTATCAGAGTCTGATCATAACTCAGCCCGGTATTTTTAAGTTCCACGCTTGCGTTAGGTATCGGCAGACCGGAATTATCAACAACGGAAACCATGAGACTATTGCCATTCTTTGGTACAACCACTAGCTGAAGGTTCTGGGAATTATTCGGATTGAGGGCGAACGGGCTTGGCGGGTTTATGCCCGCAATATCGTAGGAAGGGTCGCTATTCGGCGCCACGGTATACGAATCCCATTCCATGGAATTCAAATTCAGACTGCCGGAGCCGTTGGTGACCAGATTATTCGAGTACTTCGGTATGGCGGGTGCGATGTTGTTGCTTATGATCTTGGCTCCCGTCAAGTTGAAATGGAAATTGGGTACTGGTACGCACATGGGTGTGACGCTTTGCACCGACAATGCGCTCAATTTGTCGATCTGGAAAGAGACCGCGGTCAATTGCTGGGCCACTACCGTGGCCGGAGGTTTGGAGGGAGTCGGGTTGGCGCTGCTCGTAGCGTATGTCTGGTCCGTCGAATACCCGGCTTTGGTCACCGTTATGTTGTAAGCGGTGGCGGCAGGCGGCGCATCGACTATCTGGAGCACGCCGGCATTATTAGTAGTGTCATCTATGATTATGGGAGTCGTCGTGGCATATGACACGTGTACCGCGGCGTCTTTGACCGGGTTGCCGTTCGCGTCTATGGCGCTCACGAAAAGGGCGCCGTTAGTCGTAGAGCCTTCGAGGTTTTTAGGAGCGATCTGGCCGGCGACGACGACCGACTGGTATCCTTTGCAAGTCGGACAAGCGATGGCGATCTGGACGAATTTTTCATCAGCCGGCGAGAGGTCATTATTGGTGGTACTGCCAAAGGTGCCATCGAATGGCAGGTCTACGTCACGAATCGTATAGTCGACGTTGAAAGTGATGCCACCACGAGTGATGTTCTGATTGTCCGGCAATGTGCCGTTGGGTATGCCGCTTACGATGCCGATATTGGCATACGGCATATTGCGGATTATCTCGAACTGTTCGTCGGCCAATTCCACGGCAATGACGCGCGACTGGTTATTATTGGCCAGCTGGAAGAGACTGGCGAAAGCGCCATAAACGGCGATGCCAACGACTAGGAAAACCGCCGTGCCGACAAGAACTTCGATTAGGGTGAAACCTCCATTTTTCATTTTCCTTTTTTCATGACTTTATGGACTTTACAGACTTTATGGACTAATTTATTGCATTCGCCAGCGAGTACATCGGCGTGATCATGGACACCGCGAAAAAGCCGACGGCCGCGCCTATGACTAACATGAGGAATGGCTCTATGACCGTGGACATATCCTTGGTCTTCTGGTCCACATCCTCTTCGTAATAACGGGCCACGCCCTCGAGCATCTCCCCCATCTTGCCCGTCTCTTCGCCAACAGAGAGCATCTCCGCGAAGAAAACCGGGTACAGCTTTTCATTGTCGCTGAATATCTTGGACATCAGGTCGCCTTTCTTTATGGCTTCTCCGGCTTTTGTTAACACCGCTCGGAAATGGACGTTCTGGACCACGGCCGCGGTTATCGACATGGACTCCACTATATCTACGCCTGACCCTATGAGAGAAGACAGTGTGCGGGCGGTGCGGGCGGTATTAACTTCTTGTACAAGGCTACCAATGATGGGGATCTTGAGCATGACGGCGTGGATTACATTCTTGCCTGAAGGCTGCTTTGACCACCATATATATGCCGCTATGACGATAATGACGATAAGGAGCACCCAAAGCCCTTGATGTTGAACTACATTGCTTATATCCAAAACGACTTGCGTGGTGAACGGCAATTGCACATGCAAGCTGGTAAATGTAGAGAGCAGTGTCGGGATGACGAAGATGAACATCAGGATAGCGATCAGTATCATGGCCGTGAGTATGACCGCCGGATACATGAGCGCTCCACGGATTCGCCGTTCAAGGGAGAATGTGCTTTCCATCTGGGTGGCTACCGCCTTCAACGAGTCCGCCAAAGTACCAGACTGTTCGCCGGCATGAACCATGGATATGAGCAGAGGCGAGAAGACCTTCGGATGATGAGACAATGCTTCAGCAAAAGTCGTGCCTTTGTCTATGTCGGCTATGACGGCGGCCACGACCTCCTTCAGAGCCTTGCTATGCGATTGTTTCTCCAGAACCGAGAGCGCGCGTGAGAGGGCTAATCCGGCCGCCAACATCGAGCCCAGGTTGCGGGCGAAATTTATCTTCTCTATAGTCTTCACCCGCTTGAGAAAATTAAGAGAGATATTCATCTTCAAGCCCTTATGAGCCGCTTTTTCTTCCACGGACACCAATTCGTCGCCGCTCTCGCGGATGATGCGATACAGCTCATAGCGGTCAGCCGCGTCTCTTTCGCTCTGGTAGACTTCCCCGCCCGGTTTTTTTGCTTTGAAAATAAAGTGAGACATGGAACAGTTAAATAGTTAAGTAGTGCCTAGTTAAATGGATCTTTATTATAGCTTAGTTATGAATACATATAGCATCTTCGAAATCTCCGTTGCGCATCCTTTAAGAGTCTCGAATTCCTTCTTATCCACGTATTTCAATCTGAAGGCAAGATAAAGCATGGATTTGACTTCGGCACATGAACCTTTGGCTATGTACAGAAATCTCTTGAATTCTTTATTGCCTTTCCTGTCAAAACCTTCGGCGATATTATTCATTATTGAAACTGCCGCCGACTGAATTTGATCCTTGAATCTGTAGTCTTTACTGTCTTTGAATATCCCATATATCAAAAGGCTCAGTTCTCCCGCCTTCTGCCACGCTTTTATGTCCTCAAATCTTTCAATTTTCATGCATTTAATAACTATTTAACTAGGTACTATTTAACTAGGTACTATTTAACTAGGTACTATTTAACTAGGTACTATTTAACTATTAAACTATTCACTAACCACCCGGAGCACCTCCTCTATCGTCGTCAGCCCGGCCGCGCACTTATATATACCATCCTCCAGCATGGTGAGCATGCCTTCTGATTTCGCCTGCTTTTCCAATTCGGCCGAGGAAGAATTTTTCATGATGAGATCCTTTATAGTCGGCGACATCTTTAGGACTTCGTGGATGCCGATACGGCTCTTGAAGCCATCGTCGTCGCCGGAAGGTTTCGGCTTGCAGAAATTGACATCTTTCCATGTGCCATCGGGTTTTATTATCTTGTCGGCCTTGAGAGCATCCAGCACGCGATTCATGTCCACCAATTTCTCCAACTGGGCGAATTCCGCTTTTGAAAGATCATATTTTTCCTTTGCATCCGTCAAACGGCGCACTAGGCGCTGACCGATGACGACATTCAATGTCGAAACCAGCAAAAATGACTCTACTTTCATATCCAGAAGGCGCGGTATGGCTCCGACGGCGGAGTTCGTATGTAAAGTAGAGAGCACAAGGTGGCCAGTGAGCGACGCGTTGACGGCGAGAGCGGCCGTTTCATTGTCACGGATCTCCCCCACCATGATGATATCCGGATCTTGACGAACCAGAGTGCGTATTCCCTGCGCAAAAGAGAAACCTATGTCCGGTCTCACCTGCGTCTGGTTTATGCGCGCCATCTGATATTCGATAGGGTCTTCAATGGTGGAAATATTCACGTCAGGCGTATTCAGAAGGTCCAACATGGTATAGAGCGTCGTTGTTTTGCCGGAACCGGTCGGACCCGTAGTCAATATCATTCCCGTCGTCTCTTTCAATGCCTGATGAATGCATTCAAGACCTTGCCCATGGAAATGCAGGTACTCCAATGTAAATCCGCTTATGCTCTCGCGCAGGAGGCGCATGACTATCTTCTCGCCATAATATGTCGGCAATATCGAGACGCGGAATGAGACTTTCTCATTGCTCATGTCTACCTTGAAGCGGCCGTCCTGCGGAAGGCGCTTCTCGTCCAACTTCAGATTTGAAAGCACTTTTATGCGCGCCGATACCGACGGTCCGGCTTGGCGCGGAAGCACCATGGCATCGTGAAGGAGACCGTCTATGCGGTAACGCACCAACACCTGTTCCTCCATCGGCTCTATATGTATGTCGGATGCGTTCTGGAGAATAGCGTGCTTGATGAGCGTGTCCACAATGCGCACCACCGGCAAATCGTCCGCCAATTTCTTCAGGTCTTCCGCCGAAGCCGGCTCCCCTTTTTCTTCCGAGATCATCTTCAGCGTCTCCGTCTCTTTTTGGATGATATCGCCGAATTCCGCT
>Ga0182027_10012335_pt1 | contig 12008 bp, 11 predicted proteins | sample 712E1DmetaG_FD_121300 | JGI IMG/M metagenome (GOLD analysis project Ga0182027, IMG submission 121300) | Permafrost microbial communities from Stordalen Mire, Sweden - 712E1D metaG (Illumina Assembly) | ecosystem: Environmental > Terrestrial > Soil > Wetlands > Permafrost | place: Sweden...
AATATTTTCCCGAAGAAATTACATGGGAGGAGCCAAGAGGCGGTTTTTACGTCTGGCTAAAATTACCACCGAAGCTTGACATTATGTCGGTACTCAAAGCAAGCATCGAAAAAGGCGCGGTATTTGTCATTGGAAAAACTTTTGATCCGGCAGGGACAGATAATAGTCATTTCAGATTGGCGTATTCGCACACATCTGAAGACAAAATCGAAAAAGGCATTCAAATTCTTGGTGAATGTCTTAAGGAAGAATTGAGACTATCGAATTGATTGGCCAGTATAAAGGAGTTCCAAAAATCAATCATCAAATGCCAAATAACAAACAAATATCAAATCCAAATGCTCAACGACCTAAGAAATAAAATATTATGTTTTTTTGGGTTTTGATATTAGAATTTATTTGCCTTTTGTAATTTGAGATTTGGAATTTTAGGTATTCCTTTAACGGTTACGCCAAAGGTTTGTTCACGCAAGCAAAAATATCAGAGGTCAAAGTGTTCAGAGATGTTTGATGTTGTTCCAGTTTAGTCTTTATCTGATCGACAAAGTGAGCATCAATTAATGAAGCAAGATTGAACTTAACATTTAACGCTGCGCCTTCGCATCCGGCATGCAGCATCAGTGCGGCAACGCCGGCATCAGAAATAGAGTTTTGATTTCCTCGTTCTACTATGAGCTTGACGAGCTCCATTGCTTTAATGCACAGTCCCATGAGCTTGAGGGGAACGAGTGTTGCCGTTTTCATTGCTTCCTGAATTTCTGCCTCCCGTTTCGTCTTCTGTTCTTCTGTTTCCTTTTGTAATCCGTATGCCGCCATGACCTTGTTGAATGCTAATGTGTCTTCATCGATAATCGCATTAACCTTAGCACGAAGCTCTTCGGATTGCTTCAATGCTTCTTCCATTTCACTCTGCACATCAGCATATTTCTTTTTGCCTAGAGTAAGACGGCAGACCATTGAAGTGAGTGCGGTTCCGAGTGATGCGGCTAGCGCCGCGGCGCTTCCACCGCCGGGAGCTGGAGAGTTGGATGCGATTTCATTGAGAAAATCGGTAACAGAAAGAGAAGTAAGCATGTCAAATCCTATTAGCTAATGCTGTGCTTCGACTGCCTTCAGTACGATGCTGAAAATATTAAATCTGGTACTCTATGATTTTATTCTTTGTGTCGAACGGTTCAAATTGATTTAATCCTAATTTCTCGACAGCGAGAGCAATATATTCTTGTTCGGTCAGTGTTTTTTTATCCGAGTAAAACTTTCCCGCTTTCAACATTGCGGCAAGCGGCGTTAATCCAATAAGCTCACTTCCAGTGACATCGATATCGAGCGCTTGCGCCTGCTTTTTCACTTCTTCATACGCTTCGTGAATAGAGGTAATTTCAAAATCAATAAGATTAATGGACACTTGTGCAATCTTGAATCGCTCCAGGAAAACACCCAGGGCTTTTACGGCTTTTAGCGTGCCTGGAACTTTTATTGTGTCACCCTTTTCATTTTTTACCGGATTGTCGAATTCATCTTTCATCGTGCGCCCGCTCTCACGGATTCGCAATGCAATTTCATGTGCTAACGTAACGTCAGCTGTATTCAGATTGACATTGTAAGCAATAAGAATACTTCGCGCGCCGGTGACGGTAGCGCCGGATTTTGGATTGAAGGCTGCCTCGCCATAATCTGGTTTCCAAGCAGGGTCTTTCAATTTCACCGTTAGCCCTTCGTATTCGCCCCTGCGGATATCGGAAAGATTTTTTCTATGATGTGAACGAGATGCAAACTCATATAAGTAAATAGGGACCTTCAGCTCGGATGCAACGCGCTTGCCGTACAGGTTGGCAAGCTGCACACAGTCACTCATCGTCACACCGCTAATAGGAACAAATGGAACGACATCCGCAGCGCCGATGCGTGGATGTTCACCTTTGTGCTTGGTCATATCGATATGTGCAGCTGCAGTTTTCGTTGCCTGGAACGCTGCTTCCAGTACAGCCTGTGGTTCACCGATAAATGTTATTACTGTTCTGTTGTAATCTTTATCCGGCTCAACGTTGAGCAAGCGAACTCCGGGTACACCTTGAATACTTGCGCTAATGGCATCGATCGTTTCTTGATTTTGCCCCTCGCTGAAATTAGGAACGCATTCTATAAGTTTTCGCATAAAGATTGCTTTCTGAATTAAAAATCCAAATAAGTTCCATGTTTGATAACTTTGGCAACATGGTTTGTTCCGAAATGATAGGCAAGATATCGATAACTTGGAATATCATAAAGGATGATGTCGGCTTGCTTGCCGACTTCGATGCTGCCAATTTTTTGTGATACACCAAGCGCGGCCGCTCCATTGAGTGTGGAAGCAGTAATAGCTTCTTCCGGTGTCATCGACATTTGCGTGCAGGCGATTGTCATCATCATCGGCATGGAATAAGACATACAGGAACCGGGGTTGAAATTAGATGCAATCGCCAGCGGAATACCGGCATCGATAATCTTCCTTGCGGGCGGGTAGTCGCAGTGTAAGAAGAATGATACTCCAGGGAGCATGGTCGCGATGGTTCCGGATTGTTTCAATGCGGCAATTCCTGCACCGTTGATTTGTTCAAGATGATCGGCGGAGAGAGCACCAATTTCTGCTGCAAGTTTTGATGCGCCCATTTGCGTGAGTTGATCCGCATGAACTTTTATATGTATGCCAAGTGACTTTGACTTTTCAAAAATTATCCGGCATTGGTTAACAGAAAAATAACCTTGTTCGCAAAAAGCATCACAGAATTTTGCAAGCTTATGCTGTGCAATATAGGGAAGCATCCGTGTGCAGATGAGGTCAACGTAATCGTCGCAATTATTTTTGAACTCCGGCGGTACTGCGTGAGCTCCGAGAAATGTGGGCACAATATCCATCAAACCTTCCTCGCTTAGATCGTTGATTGCTTCCAGCATTTTGATTTCATCTTTTTCATTCAGTCCGTACCCGGATTTGATTTCGACGGTTGTCGTTCCTTCTGTTAGCATTGTATCCAGATGCCGACAGGCGAATCTCTTAAGTTCTTTTTTCGTCGCCGTTCGTGTTGCCTGGACTGTACTAAGAATTCCTCCGCCTGCCTGTGCGATCTCCTGATAGGTTTTTCCTTCAACGCGCGATGCAAACTCATCTTCTCGTGTTCCAGCAAAGAGCACATGTGTATGGGAGTCAACAAATCCAGGCAGTCCAACTAAATCTGAAGCATCAATACTGTCGATATTCTCGTTCAAGGTTTGTGTGAAATCACCGTTTCGTCCAATCCACGTGAAGAACCCATTTTCGATTAAGACAGTTGCATTTTCGATGATACCGAGATCCTGCATTTCTCTGCCCGATTTAAACGGCATGCCATTCGCGTGAACAGTAACGAGTTGTTTGATATTTTTAATGAGAAGGTCCATACAATGATAAAACAAATTCCAATTCTCTGGTGGAAAGCAAATAACGAAGATAATTGTGAAGAATCGATGCATCCACGAAGCCGATGATGATCACTATAAATCTCCAGAAAGAAAAAGCTACTGAATATTACATGAAACACCGACACTCCAATTTATACAATCTGTCTCGATCCGGACATCCGATCCGAAATATATTTGGTTTTCATGAAGGTATATTATGCTTTTAACGCCGGCTGCCAGAGACAGAGCTCAACGCCTTCTGGTGTAGCAAATTGTGCACGCCAGCCCATCGATCCTACCGGTGCCCTTTTCATTAACACTTTGCCATGGGCTTTGCGGATCGCTTTCAATGTTGTATCGATATCATCAGTTTCGATATAAATATTTATTTGTCCTTTTTTCGGAAGACGCTTGACGATTTCGAACCCGCCGTTGGGATGTTTTCCGGTATGAAACAATGTGTAGTCGATATCTGGTACATAAGTAAATGTCCAACCGAAGACAGCACCGAAGAATTTTTTTGCCTTCTCAGGATTCGTGGTGGGTATTTCGACATGACCAAATGCGTGCATAATTCCTCCAGAGATAAGTTTTATTTTAGTGACATTGGCAATGGTATTGACCATTTCTTTGCATTGTCAATAGCGCGTTTGTATCCAGCATCAGCGTGCCGAATAACGCCCATACCCGGATCGTACGTCAATACTCTTTGCAACCTTGCTTCCGCTTCTTTTGTTCCATCGGCAACAACAACCATTCCAGCGTGAATAGAAAAACCGATACCGACTCCACCACCGTGATGAACGCTTACCCAACTTGCTCCTCCCGTTGCATTGAGGAGTGCATTCAGAATAGGCCAATCTGCGATAGCGTCACTGCCATCGAGCATTTTTTCAGTTTCGCGATTTGGCGACGCAACACTGCCGCAATCGAGATGATCACGACCAATAACGATGGGAGCTTTCACTTCGCCGCTTGCTACGAGGTCGTTAAATATTTTTCCCATTTTTGCGCGCTCGCCGTACTCAAGCCAACAAATGCGCGCTGGTAATCCTTGAAAATCAACTTCCTTTTGAGCTTTATTAATCCATGTACATAATTGTTTGTTTTCCGGAAACGTTTCCATGACTGCTTGGTCCGTGCGATAGATGTCTTTGGGAGCGCCGGAAAGAGCAACCCATCGGAATGGACCTTTACCATCACAGAAAAGGGGACGAATATATTCGGGAACAAAACCGGGAATATCAAACGATTTTTTCACACCGTTTGCCAATGCTTCACCGCGGATATTATTTCCATAATCGAAAACAACGGCACCCTTCTCCTTCAGTTTTAGCAACCCTCTCATGTGGTCAGCGATAGATGCTTTGGCGAGTGCGATGTATTTTTGCGGATCTTTTTTCCGAAGTTCGAGCGCTTTTGCGTAAGTCATACCTGCCGGCACATAACCGTTGAGCGTATCATGAGCGGATGTTTGATCTGTGACGATGTCCGGCAAGAATTTTCCAGCTGCAATTTTTGGAATAATCTCCGCAGCATTACCAAGGAGACCTACGGATAAAGGAATTTTCTTTTCTTTCGCTGCGCGGACTTGCGCAAGGGCATCATCGAGATTATTTGTCATGGTATCAAGATAACTTGTTTCCAGACGGCGCTTGATTCGATGTAGATCGACCTCAACAACAAGACAAGCGGCTCCGTTCATGGTTGCGGCAAGCGGTTGCGCCCCGCCCATGCCGCCAAGTCCTGCTGTCAGTAAAAATTTTCCCGCCAGATTTTTCCCAAAATGTTTCGCCGCCGCAGCAGCAAATGTTTCATATGTACCTTGTAAAATTCCCTGCGTGCCGATGTAAATCCAACTTCCCGCAGTCATTTGTCCGTACATCGTCAGACCGAGTCCTTCCAGCCGGCGGAATTCTTCCCACGTTGCCCATTTTGGCACAAGCATAGAATTGCTGATAAGGATGCGCGGGGCATTCTCGTGTGTCTTGAAGATGCCGACGGGCTTTCCGGATTGGACGAGCAATGTTTCATCGTTCTCTAAATTCCTTATACTTTCTACAATAGCATCGAAACACTGCCAGTTGCGTGCGGCTTTTCCTGTACCCCCATAGACAATCAACTCTTGGGGTTTCTCGGCAACTTCCGGATCGAGATTATTCATGATCATCCGTAAAGCGGCCTCCTGAATCCAGCCCTTGCAGGTAATTCGCGTACCGCGTGGTGCGCGAATTGAACGATGTTGTAATTTCATAATGCCGCCTTTCGATACGTACGAAAGTGTTGTACTAGAATGAAAAGTAGAAGGAAATTTAACCTACTCGGCTTTCTTATCACACTAATGATTTCTTAAAGCGTTCAAATGTTTCTTTGGCGTTTAAGCCGAACTTTTCCTGATGAATAACACACCAGTCCCAAAGTGTATCTAACTGATCTTGTGTTGGTTCTGACGATGGATTAATGCGTAATTCAAGGCCATTCCCATCCCACGCTATTTTGATCCATCCATTTCGCTCCGCTTCATCTTCGGTTACATCAAGTTCATGGCAGACCTTTTTGTGTCCATGTTGATCACACGGCAGAAATTGTCCGTTGTGACGGATCCAGCCATTCCGACGAATAAGAGTATTACGTGTTATCACGATTCCTCTGTTTACCAATTATGCTTTATAACCGATCTTACGCAAAAAATCTTTACGCCATTTGATATCGTTGTCGGTCTCAATGCCTTTTGATTTTTCGCCGTCGATGATGCCGAGAATACCGCGGCCTTGCTCGGTCTCAGCAATAATGACTTCCACTGGATTTGCAGTGGCGCAGAATATAGTGCAGACCTCGGGAAGATTTTTTATCGCGTTCAGAATATTTATAGGGAAACCATTTTCCACAAATAGAATAAAGCAGTGTCCGCAGGAAAGCGACAGTGCATTCTTCTTTGCCATCTCAATGAGTGCATCGTCATTGCCCGTCCAGCGGACAAGCGCCATGCCGGATGATTCACAAAACCCGAGGCCGAACTTCATCTGCGGATTTATTTGCACGATGGCTTCGTGGATGTCTTCCACCGTTTTGATGAAATGCGATTGTCCAAGAATAAAATTAGTTGCTTCCGGTTTTTCAATTTTTATTGTTTTGAGTTCCATATGTTTTCCCTGTTTTATATTTGAATTATTAAGAGATTGTTTCTACCGGAATAAGAAACTTTAAAATTCCAGATCCTGGATGAATCGGGATCGATATCTCCACCAACGCTAAACTGCATTTCTTCATTTCTATCTCCACTTTTCTATTTCCACCGATAAACAGTGAGATTGTTTCAGATAAATATGGTTCATGTCCGATAAGAAACACTGAGGGCACTTTCAGCTTATTCAGCTGATCGAATAACCGCCGCGGGTCAGTCCCATTCATGAGTAATTCACTAACAGTAATCTGCTGATTATTGATGTACGAAAGGACGATGGAAGCTGTGTCATGTGCGCGTTTGAGTGGACTTGAAAGCGCTGCATCGATAACGACATTCATTCGTTGCAGAAGTGAGCCGATCAGTGTCGCTTGGCGCATTCCTAGGTCAGTCAGCGGGCGTTCACTGTCGTCATACCGCGAATCGGAAGAAGCATCACCGTGTCGGAGGAAGAAAATATGCATAGTCGTGTTGCCAGAATTCTGGAAACTACGTGCGCAAATCGAAAGAGCAGAGAGATTGCTCTATTATGGTTTTGTCAAATTGTATTGCTGAATTTTTGTGTACAGCGTTTTGAGACTGATGCTAAGAATTTGCGCTGCAGTGTTTTTGTTCCAACCTACAGTATTCAGTACGCCTGCAATATGAAATTTTTCGATTTCGTGTATCGAAACAGCACTTCCGATCTGCGGGCTCCCTGCCGTGAAAGCGGGTTCTTTGAAGAGACCAGTGCGTTTACCGATAGGGAGAGCAATATCTTCGACACCGATATGATTGTCTTTACATAAAATACTGGCGCGCTCGATGACATTTTCTAATTCACGTACATTGCCGGGCCAATCATATTTCATAAGCAGTTCGAGCGCTTTTGGTTCGATCATTTTCAGTTCGCGTGGACGCACGCGATTCTTCAAAAAATAATCAACGAGCAAAGGAATATCTTCCGGTCGTTCCCGTAGCGACGGCACCGACAGTGTAATGACGTTTATCCGGTATAAAAGATCCTCACGGAATTTCCCTATACCGATTTCGTCGTGCAAATTTTTATTCGTCGCGGAAATCACGCGTACATCGGATTTAAAATTTTTATTGCCGCCGACACGCCTGTACTCGCCTGTTTGAAGAAATCGTAAAAGTTTCGGCTGTATCATTAAGCTGATCTCGCCAATTTCATCAAGGAACAAAGTACCTCCGTTGGCAATTTCAACAATGCCCTCCTTCATTGCGTGCGCGTCGGTGAATGCGCCTTTCTCATGGCCGAACAATTCGCTTTCAAGCAGGTTCTCCGGAATTGATGCACAATTCAAAGCAACGAATTGTTGGTTTTTGCGTGCACTGTTTTTGTGCAGGAAGGTTGCAATAAGTTCTTTGCCCGTGCCGCTTGCACCCTGGATGAGAACGGAAGAATCGGTTGGTGCAACCTTCGCTGCTATATTCAACAATTCCAGCATCAGCTTGCTTTCGCCGACAATATTGCTCGTAAATGTATGGCGGGCAAGTTCAGACTTTAAAATTTTATTTTCAAGACTGAGTCGCTTGCGCTCTATTGCGCGTTCAATAACAGCAAGAAGCTCGATTCCAACATAGGGTTTCGTGATGTAGCTGTATGCGCCCAATTGCATACACTCGACCGCAATCTTTACATCGTGAACACCTGTCAGCATTATAACCTGCGTGTCGAAGGAATGGTCGCGTATAAATTTTAGGACCTCCATGCCATCCACACGTGGGAGTTTTACATCCAGCAGAACGAGATCAAATATTTGCTGCTGCAGAGCGTTGATGGCAAGAACGCCGTCTTTTGCGACTTCTACGGTATATCCTTCATGGGTGAGCAATGATTTAATAAGCTGAAGGAATGGTTCTTCATCATCAACTGCAAGGATTGAAATAGTCTCAGTTCTCATACTGCCTTTTGAATGAAAAAAACCTTATCGGAGGGGAAGGGCAAAATGGAATGTGGCTCCTTTGCCAATTTCCGATTCAACCCAAATTTTTCCATTGTGAGCTTCAATGATACGCTGCGAAATAACGAGTCCTAGTCCCGACATTTTATTTTGATTTGATTTTCCGGAGACAAGATCGCGATAGCGATCGAAAATCAGCGGCAGCTCTTCCGATGGAATGCCTTTGCCGCTGTTGAACACCGAAACCATTACATGATCTGTCGGTTGTTGTCCTTCTTCCAGCACGAGGGCAACCTTTCGTACTTGCACAACGATGGCTCCTTGAGGCGGTGTGTGGGTGACAGCGTTGCTCATGAAATTTTTCACCACCTGTTCAATTTTTTCGGCATCATATTCCAGCGTCGGCAAATCAGGTTCTGCATAGAAATCGAGGGTGATGTTGCTTGATTGAATAGGAACATGGAATTCTTGTGTTATATTTTGTACAGATGTTCCCAGACTGCTTATACCTTTATTCAATCGTACGCGCCCGCCTTCAAGCTTTGTCAAATCCATCATATCTGTTAAAAGGTCAATCACTTTGTCGATAGAAGTAGTCATGTAACCGAGCAATTCTTTCTGGTGATCGCCGAGCGAACCAGCCATTCCTTTGAGCAAGTACCCAATGCTTTGACGAAGGCCGGCAATAGGATTGTGAAGATCGTACAGTAAGCGGGCAGTGTGCTCAGATTGCAAGCGGCGTATACGATCTTCAGCATCACGTGCGCGGATAATTCCTTTGAGTTGGGGGACAAGTTGGTCCATATCAATAGGTTTGGTGAGGTATTCCTTGGCACCAAGCTTCATCGCTTCAACAGCCATATTCACATCACTCATCCCTGTCATCATGACAACTTCTGTCTGTGCTGAATTTTTTTTGATGTAGCGTAGAACCTCTAAACCGTTGGCACCGGGCATTTTGATATCGAGGATGGCAATATCAAAATCTTTCTCCTGCACTTTTTTTATCGCTTCGATGCCGTCGGCAGCTTGTTCAACATCAAATCCCTCATCACCAAGCCATGCGGCTACGGTTATACGGAGCGGGTCTTCGTCATCTGCAATCAGGACTTGAATTTTTTCTTCACTCATAAACGGCGGTTTTGCAGAGTAATGCACTTTCCATTTCAGCGCACGTTCATTAATGATTGCGGCGGTGAAGCTGGAAAAATGTTTATTCTATGAGGCACTAACTTTTGTAATTTCTACTATGGGAAATAATAACCAGATTCGCTTGAAAAGTCAATTCCTTTCTCCCCGTATGGTTTCAAAGAAAAGTTGAAATTGACACCTTGCACCACTACATTATACTACAAGTTTCTATCAAACGATCGGTTTATAATGAAAACCCACATTCTCGACGGCATCCGGCTTACTATTCCCGAAGTATTTGATATTGCATATGAAAACGCTCATGTGAAATTGAGTTCCGCTGCGAAACGAAAAATTTTGCGATCAAGAAAACTTGTTGATCAATGGATAAAAAAACGAGAAGTAGTGTACGGTGTTACTACTGGATTTGGAGAATTCGCCAACGTACGGGTCAAAGCAGAAGATATAGAACAACTTCAAGAAAACCTTATCTTCAGCCACGCAGCAGGTACCGGCGATCCATTACCGGCAGAAGTAGTACGAGCAATGATGGCGTTGCGGGCTAATGCGCTCGCGAAAGGATTTTCAGGAATAAGGCTTTCGACAGTCGAATTGTTGATGGAAATGTTAAACTGCAATATGGTTCCGGTAATTCCCTCGCAGGGATCCGTTGGAGCAAGCGGCGATCTCGTTCAGCTTGCGCATTTGGTCCTGGCAATGATGGGGAAGGGAACAATAGAGCAGAAAGAAAAAGGAAAAAGCACGAAGTATAAACTTATTAATTCTCAGAAAGCACTGCGGAAGAATGGACTGCAACCAGTACGACTGACGGCGAAAGAAGGGCTTGCTCTTATTAATGGTACGCAAATGATGACGGCGTATGCTGTGCTGGCAGTTCATCAAGCGAATCACTTAGCAAAGATCGCAGATATTGCCGCATCGATTAGCGTGGAAGCCCTGCGCGGGAGCGACACCGCGTTTGATGAACGGATTCATAAACTGCGTCCTTATAAAGGTCAATTGGCTGTCGCAAAGAATATGCGGAGATTAATGCATGGCAGTGAGTTGCGCGAGTCACACCGGCGCAACGATGAACGTATACAGGACGCTTATTCGATACGATGCATTCCGCAAGTGCACGGCGCCTCGCGCGATGCAATCGAGTATGTATATGATAAAATTTCCATAGAAATAAATTCTGCGAATGATAATCCGCTCATATTTCCGGAAGATGGTATTCATCTTGAAGGAGGCAATTTCCATGGTCAGCCAATGGCGCTGGCAATGGATTTCCTTGCCATTGCGTTGTCAGAGCTCGCAAATATTTCTGAACGACGCATTGAGCGATTAGTCAATGGTTCGCTGAGCGGCTTACCGCGTTTTCTGACACCAAACGGCGGACTGAATTCCGGTTTGATGATTGGGCAGTACACTGCCGCTTCACTTGTTTCAGAAAATAAAGTGCTGGCACATCCAGCAAGCGTGGATTCCATTCCAACTTCTGCAAATCAAGAAGATCACAACAGCATGGGTTCCATTAGTGCGCAGAAGGCATGGCGTATCCTGAAGAATGCCCAGACAGTGCTTGCCATCGAATTATTGTGCGCAAGTCAGGGAATGGACTTTGCAAGAACGTTGAAAGATAAAAAACCATTCAAAGCCGGTGCGGGAACAGAAGCTGCGTATCAATTTGTTAGAAAGAACATCAAACACCTTCATCGAGATAGAGTGCTATACAACGATATTCAAAAGGCGCTGGGATTAGTTTTGGATGGAAGCATTCTCGCTGCGGTAGAAAAAAGAATCGGAATATTGGATTAATGAAACAATGATAACCTTCAAATAGAAAGACGATTTATGAAATTTAAAAAAGAATTCATCCGCACCCTGCCAAAAGTTTTGCTGCACGATCACCTCGATGGCGGCGTGCGCCCGCAAACAGTCATTGAATTGGCAAAAGATCAGAAGTATAAAAAGCTTCCAACGTCAGATGCCGGTGAATTGGCGGAATGGTTTCATCGCGGCGCTACCCGCGGAAGTTTGTCGCTGTTCCTTGAAGGATTTGATCATACGTGCGGTGTGATGCAAACGGAAGAAGCGCTTGAACGCGTAGCGTATGAAACGCTGGAAGACATGAAAAAAGATGGAGTTGTGTACATTGAGTCGCGGTTCGCACCAGTATTTCATACCGGCAAGGGACTTGATCCGCACAAAGTGGTTACAGCAGTATTGCGAGGGTTTGAACGCGGGAAAAAAGATTTCGGAGTTCATTACGGACTGATCATTTGTGCAATGCGGCATATGGATCCATCTATTTCATTGGAGATGGCGGAGTTAGCAGTCGATTTTCGGAATCGCGGTGCGGTTGG
>Ga0182027_10012336_pt1 | contig 12008 bp, 19 predicted proteins | sample 712E1DmetaG_FD_121300 | JGI IMG/M metagenome (GOLD analysis project Ga0182027, IMG submission 121300) | Permafrost microbial communities from Stordalen Mire, Sweden - 712E1D metaG (Illumina Assembly) | ecosystem: Environmental > Terrestrial > Soil > Wetlands > Permafrost | place: Sweden...
GGATCAATGTCAAGAGCTGTTGAATTAGCAAAAGAAATTGCTTCTTACATAAGTAAATCAGTTGCAGGAAAAGTATATTTGATTTTTTTCAATACTACTCCAAGGTTGTTTGATGCAACTGGGAAAAAATTGGAAGACATCAAATTAGATACAAAATACGTTAAAGCAGCTGGGGGAACTTCTTGTGGGTGTGGAATTAAATATCTACAAGATAAAGGAATAATTGTAAATGGAATTGCTTTAGTTTCTGATGGTGGGGATAATTCTAATCCTTATTTCCATGATGCATATAAAGCATACTCTAAAAAACTTGATATTGAACCTACTGTTTACTTTTATCGAGTTCCTGGTGATTCAGATAGGGTATCTTCATATTGCAAAAACAATGGAATTTTTATTGAATTGTTTGATATGACAACCAAAAAGGTTGACTATTATTCAATTCCAAATTTGGTGTCTTCGATGAAAACTTCCAGATATAGTTTAATGGATGAAATTATGGACACACCATTGTTAACATTTAACCAAGTTTTTCAAACAAAATAAAATAAAAGGAGAAATAAAAGAAATGGATATTAATTCATTAAAGAATTTTCAGGTAAGGTCAAAGGGGTTGGATGATTTGATGGGGATCAGAAGTGATCTTAAAAGTCTTGCAGCCAACTTTGATGATCTTAAATTGCCCATTCCTGGTTGGATTTCAACAAAACTCGATGAACTTGAAATTGAAGTTAAATCTCAGGTTCGAGCTGATAGGTTGGCAGAAATAAGTAAATTAAAATCTCGAAGAGCTGCTCTTATGACAGCAGATGAAAAACGACAAGTTCTTGATGCGCAAATTACTGCGATGGAAGAATCAATGAAATAAATTTCCTTTCCTTGCTGCGTCCGCTTGGAATATAAAAATAGATAAGGGACCTTCTCCCCCTTGTCTATTTTTTTGTTTAAATTTTTGCATCTTCCTTTCTAAATTTGACAATTTCTTCAATTTTTACTTCCATAGCTTTAAGTCCTAATATAGATAAAGAACCTAATGTTATATACCCACCTAAATATTTATTACTAGATAAATCTAGATTAACAATCCCTTTAGTTCTTTTTCTTTCTATAGAATATCTTTGAGATAATTCTGATTCTAATAAAAACTTTCTCATTCTTAATCTGAATGTATCTATATACATAGCTCTTCTTAAATTACAGATTAAATGAAAACTCTCCTTTCCTGTAAACCTAATTTTAATATTTTCAACAAATTGACATTTTGTTTTCATATATCTTTCTATATCTATTACAGATCTCTTTGCTAAATCAAAATCTTCAATATCAATATCTATTATTCCAAAATCTGATGTTCTACCAAAATTTGAATGTATAGATATTGTTCTTCCTGTAATTACTTCATCGTAGTTTCCATAATTTAATCTTAAAAATCCAGTTGTAGTTTTAGCTTTTCTCATAACAACTACATTATTTAAACCAACTGCAAAAAAGAAAGTTAAGTTTTTTCCTATTACTTCCCTTAGTAATTTTTGTTTAACTTTTTGATAATAATCATAAACTTGTCCTTCATTTAATCCTTTAGGATAGAATTGATTTTGTATTACAATAGTTTCTGGATTCTTTGGAATTGACATTTTTATTCACCTTTTTTATTTATTTGTTCTTTAGTTATGGTTGAATTTACTATATATATTAATAAGTGTAACGAATTCATTATGTTTTTATAGGAGATTTAAAATGGGAAAATATAAAAAATTCGAAAGAAAAAAAGAAGTTTTATATCCTTATATTGTAAAAGTAATTAATACTAGAGAAGATGTTATCAATCATGAGCGTCTTAGAAAAACAATTAACGATTGGGATTTTGAATCTTATAGAAAAACTTTTAAAATTTTAAAAGGAGAAGAACCATGTCAATAGAGTGCTCATGCGGAAATCCAAGATTAGGTTTTGATTGTGTTTGTGAATGGGTTAAACAAAATCCAGGTGAAAACGATTATACCTGTGAATTTTGTGGACTTTATTCAGCATCAAAACCAAAGTGTAACAAATGTGAAAAAGAAACCTAAACTAAAAAAGAAAGGGAAAAACCATGAAAGAATGTAAATGTATTTTAAATAAACCAGTAAACCAAGTTAATTTACCACCTTATCCAGTTTCAACTTCAGAAGAAAATAAAATCTTTTGGAAAGGTTTTTTAGAGATAATGATAAAGCGATCTGAAAATCAAAAAACTTAAAAGGTGATCATATGTTGAAGCTTATTTGCGAAGATTATCAAAAAGATTTTTTCGGAATGTATAGGGTTGGTGTTTTAATTAATGGAAAACCTTATAATTATCCTGAGGTTACTTCTATAGATTTCTCAGAGTTCATGAGATTAAAAAGAAGAAATCCAGGTGAAGCTTTAAACATATTAAAAAAATCAGAGGTTAAAAAAAGGAGAAGACCCTATGACAACTAAAGAAAGCACTAAAGAAATTCAAGATCTCATTGAGTTAAACGAGATTATTGACATGGTGACATTTGAAAAAAAGGTATCAACCCCATTAATAGAAGGTCTTCAAAATATTCTTTCTACACCTATAATGTATTATATGTGGGTAAATGGAATGAATATTTGGGCCTCTATGATGAAACAGTCAATTGACTTGTTAGGTTGGTCTGGAGATACCACCAAACTTATTAAATAATCCCTAGATAGTGTTAAAATTATGGAGGTCTAAGAAAATGCTTAAACTGCCGTAAGTTAAAAACATAATATTTGATAATAATACTATTATATCGCCGGCTGTACAAAGTAGGGCCCCAAGATTACCTAATAAGGATTGGGGTCCCTACTTTTTTTAAATTTCAATATGTCTTCAATTATTTTTTACCTGTTTTTATTCAATATGAACTAATTTCTTTTTATCATATATTGGTTTTTTCCCATAGATTGCAATCCCAATACTTTTAGAATCTTCAGTATACCATTTATCTTTTAATTCATCTATAGTCATAAAACCTTTATGAAGATCAATAATAGAATCTTCAAAATATATTTCATTTTTTTTGGAACTATATTCAAGTGCTACTACATAATGACCACCACCCCAAGCAGTTAACAATAAAATCACTGGTATTTTTCTTTTTAAAAAAGATTTTAATTCTGAAGGTATCATTTCTTTATATATAACTTTATATCCCCTTCTTTCAAAAAATTTAGAAATTTCTTTAGGTTCTGTTCCGTGTCTTTTTGTTTTTAATTTTTTAGCTAATTCAAAATCATTCAATAATATTCCTTCATAATATGCTAATACAAATTGTGTTGCAGATACCCCACAGTAATTAGATTTAAGTTGTTTAAGTTTAGGATAATCAAATAATGACATTTCATTTTCCTTTTATAAGTTTAATTTTATAACTTCTACATATTCATAAGGTGGTGGAATAGTCTTACTAGGATCATGGTTTCCACAATGCTTTCTTTCTTCTAAATGAAGATGATGTATTTTAATAGTCATTGCTGGGTTTTTAAGAAAATACCCTGCTTTCTTTAATTCATAAGCAAACCTATTATCACACCCAAGTCTCCCAAGTTCAAAATCAGCTTGGATATTAAGAATGTTTTTAAATATCCAAACATCTTGACTATATTTACGAAATTGTGGACCTATTAAAACACTTTGTCTATTTTTATTTACATCCCATCGTGAAAGAGCAAAGCACTCATTTTCTTTTAAAAATTTTAAATAAGATAAGGTTTCATCAAAGTAAATATCAGAATTAGATATTATACTTATATCAGAATGAAAAGCACTAATTACTTTTAAATAATCATTATATGTAGGTCTTTTATTAATTCTAACACCTACAATTTTTTTATCTATAGGAAAATCTTTCTTATCATCACAAAATAAGTATATCTTTTCAATATATGGATTTTTTAGATTGTTATTTAAGCAAATTTCAAATTCTTTATCTCGTTCTATATTTCTTGTGGTATTACCACCTCTATTTGTTTCTTTATACCAATTAGTAAAAAGTTGTATTCTCATTTTTCCCCTTAAACAATACCATGAGATTTAGTATATATATCTGCTTCTACATTTCTTTTTATAACCAGAGGGTGATTTAAAGGAAATATCATTTGTTGTCTTTTTATATTTGACATCCTATTGTTTATTTTATTTGTATGTGTAGACTCGCTACCAAATCCTATATTTGAAATTAAATTAACAGAAGGTAATATACTTAACATATTATATTTCCATAATAAATAGTTAAATTGATAATCCCAAGTATTTATTTTTCCTTCATAAACCGAATTTAAAGTATCAGTCCAATATTTTAATTCTTGTTCATCAAATAATTCATTATGCCAATTAGTATTTTTAATTATAGACCAATCTTTTAACATAGGATCATAAAGATTCCAGACTCTTTTCCAAGATGCCCAACCCCAAACATGGATATATTTAGAATAATAATAACTATATGGAGATCTAACATTTCCATTTTGAAAATTATCTCCACTAATTAATCCAATTCTAGGATTATCATTATACTTATTAAGAAGCTCTTCGCAATATTGGAAAAATGATAAATTAGGTAAACAATCATCTTCTAAAACTATTCCTTTATCAACCAATCCAAAAAACCAAGTAATAGCTGAACTAACTGCTTCTTTACACCCAAGATTTTTATCTCTAAATAAAAGCTTAAGATTACAATCCCAATCAACTTGTTCTATAATTTTTCTTGTAATATTACATTTTTCAATTTCATCTTTATTTCTAGGACCATCTGCTGCTACAAAGAGTTGTTTTGGTTTTATTTTTTTGATTTCATTAAATACTCGTTGTGTAATATCAGGTCTATTAAATATTAAAAATAGAACTGGTGTATTAAACAATTCTGTATTTTTTGCAACATCTAATGGTTGTTGATCTTGCTCACAAAGAACCTGTAAAGCTTTTCCGAGTCTGGCAGCTTCTTTATCTAAAGAAAAATTTTCATGAGCAAAGTTAACAGATCTTTCTCTAATTTTAGGATCTTTTTCTATTTCTGATAATGCTTGACAAATAGTAGAAGCAAGAACATATGAATTATTTGGAGAATATAAAAAACCAGTTATCCCATCTTGTAATATTTCTGATGTTCCTCCAGAATTATGAACAACTGGAATACAACCACAAGCTTGAGCTTCTATTATTACTAATCCACAACTTTCAATTTCTGATGGTAAACAAATAATATCGTGCTTACGATACATTTGAGGCATTTGTGCATTTTCTATTTCTCCATGAAACACAACCCCGCTCAAATTTTTTTGTTTTAATTGCTCTTCATATACTCCATCTTCTCTCCACATTTTAGAACTTCCATAAAGGTGCAATTCAGAATTTGGATATTTTTCGCGAACTTTTACAAAAGCATCTAAAAGAATATGAACTCCTTTATGTTTAACAATTGCTCCAGAAAACATTATAGAATGTTTTAAACGAGTTGAGATATCAGGATAAAAATTATTAACATCAATTGAATTTTGAACAACTCGTATTATCTTAGGATTAACCCCATTTTTTATTAATGATGCTTTATGTTTTTCAGATAAAGCTAATACTGCATCAATAACTTTAAAATATTCTCTTGTGATTGAGGTTAAATCCCAGCAATGTTGGTGTAATAACCATACTTGATTTTTAGGTTTAGTTATTTTAGAAAAATTTTTATGAATATCAGTAGCTATAAATACAATATCATATCTATTTATAAAAACAGATAATCCATCTATAGTTTCAGGAAATGGTAGAATTAAACAATTATCATATATTTCAATTTCTTTAACAAAATCTCCAGTTAAAACAGAAATAATATTTGGATAAAGCTCGCTTAGTTTTTGAGCTAATTTTATTATAGACACACTAGTTCCTGCCCAAGGATGATCAGAATTATGCAATCCCGAATAATAAAAAAGTATATTAATATTATCACTCATTAAAACTATTTCCCCTTTACATTACCCTTCCTATTAATAACATATCTCCTGTAAAAGCACCTTCTCCAAAATATATAATAGATATTCCTGCTATAGAAAAAATTAACTTAATAGCTTTTTCATTAAAAATAAAAAGATGTTCATCTGCTTGAAAAAAAGGAAAATCTTTTACTCCATCAGTATAACCTGGTGTTTGAATCATTATATATTTTCCTAACTCTTTCATTCTCATTAAAGCTTTAAATGGTTCTTGAAAATGTTCAAATACATCAAACCCACAAACAATATCAAATTTTTCATTTATTTGAATATTAGGAAAATCTCCCCATATCATTTCTACATTAAATTTCTTTTTTGCAAATTCACAAGCTTCTTCAGTTAATTCAATACCAACACATCTCTCAATTCCATTATTTTTACAATAATGAAGGAATCCACCATGAGCGGCACCTACTTCTAAAATAGAGTTTCTTTCAGGAATTATCTCTAATAATTTTCCCCAAAATGGAATTCTATTTCCAAAATCATCAATAGCTCGTTGTTCAATTGGAGGAAATCCATAATAATTTACTTGTCTATCATGCCAATAATTTGCATAGTTATAAAAATTTGGTTCTAAGTCTTTTGTTGAAACAAATGTTTTACAATAACTACATTGTAAATAATCTTTAAATTGACTTTCAATTACATCATTTTCACACCAACATTTTTTCATATAAATCTCCAATTATTTACAAGTAATGTTTTATCCCAAATATTTGGAACTTTAGATGTAGCATAATAAAATTTTGGTTTTGATATAAGTTTTGGAATAACTTCCACAAAATTACAAAGTAAGCTATCTATACAATGAATTTCTTTTGAATTTTTCAATACTTTAATCCAATCAAATACACAGAAATCTTCAATAGGTTCAAATATAATTCTATTTTGAGCGCTTGAATTTATTTTACAATCGGGTGTTAGATGTGTAACTATATAATTATGGTCATATTTAGCAGCTATTTTATCATATAAATAATTTTCTTTTTCTTTATTTCTTTTCCATACAAGATTCCATCTTTCTCTTAATGGAACATCTGCTAATAAATATTTAGGAATAATAAAACTCTGCCAAGATGATTGATTATCTATCCACCATTTATGTAATGGGGTGCTAGATCTTATTCCAAAACTCATATCAATTATTTTATCATAATCAGTAGATATTTCAGTTACAGGTTTACAATAATCTATAGGTCTAAAGGTTATATGAAATTTTTTTGGACAAAACCATTCAATATCATATTCATTAGAATACCATTTTGCAATAGGTAAACAAATTAGAATGTCACCATTTTGTCCTGGTTGATCAATTAATAATTTTTTCATCTTTTTTTGGAGTTAATTTTTCTACCTCAACTTTTAAAGTTCCAATTATTCCTTCTTTTTCTTGAACTATTCTTTGTAACATGCTAATTTCTTTAGACATATTTTGTAAAACCATTAAAACTTCTTTTAAATCTAATTCTTGGTCATAAGATCCTTGAAGATTATATCTAGTTAACCTATTTGTTAACTCATTCAATTTCTTCAAATTTTGTTTATACCAACTTTGTTCTACCATTTTATCCTCCTGTATTATGTGTTGATGCTCCTGTTGTTATTATTCCACTAAAAATTCCAGTAAATGAAGACCCAACAATTGCTTGGTTTTCACTATCCACATTAACATTTGCTTCTCCTGAAACTATAACCCCAATATGTCCACAATGACCCATTACAATATCTGAAACTCTAGCCGCTCCATTGTTTTCAATTTGCTTATCTTCTGATCCTGTTATAACAACCCCAATCATAGGAATTGATAAAAATGGGGGGTGACCATAACAAACCCCTGTTCCTATACTAGAAACTATTGCTGATGCCGGCATAATTTATATCCCCAATTTTCTATATGAAACATTTTGTAGTTTATTTAATAAATTTGAAGATTGTCCTTTAATATCTGCTGTAGCCATTATTTCAGATCTTATTGAATTTAATGCAGCAGCTTTATTTAATATTTGTCCTCCACCTTGAGCCATTAAAGATTGTATTTTTGTAATTCCAGAAGCTAATTTAGGATTATACAATCCCGTATCAGCTAAACAATTCATAACACTACCAAGAAAAGCAGCTCCTTGTCCAAGAATTGCAGCGCATGTTCCAAGCGCTTGATTAACATCTCTCATTAAATCATCTAAACCACTTATATCAACCATTAAAGCTAAATCTGCAATTGCATCTAAAATACTTTGTTTTAATAAATTTACTACAGCTTTAATTCCATCTATAATTATTCTCATAACATAAGCTTTTATTCTAGCAAATATTCCTCCACTTCTTATATCCCTTATAAAATTACAACCATCTCTTAATGTAGCTGCATAATCAGTTGAAGAAGCACATGCTGATGCTTTCTTCATCATATTTTCTTGTATATTATTATAATATGAAGTTAAAGATGAAACCGAATTATTATATATAGTTTGAATTGATGGAAGAATATTAGATGTAATATCATTCATAATAGCTAAATCATCTGAATCTAATGGGTTTAATGTAATTAATGAAGAGCTTACACCTCCATAACAATATGTAAATTCTTCTAATAATGCCATAATCTACCTCCTTTGTAAAAGACTAAAGGGATTAATAATTTAATCCCTTTAGTCAATACGAAAACAATTTTTATACTATCCTTGATAAAGTTGAGTCCAGGTTTTACCATTATCTACTGATTGATCCAATCTAATCAATTTAGTTGTTGTAGGTGTTGGAGTTGGAGTCGGTGTCGGTGTAGGAGTTGGTGTAGGAGTTGGTGTAGGAGTAGTTCCCCAATTAGAAGTAACATAATAAGCATCATATCCACCAAGACTGCTAAATACTGAATCGAATACAGCAAATGGCATTAAATAAGTTCCGTTTTTACCCCAACTTGTTCCCCATGAATTTTGACCAAAAAACATTTTAGAAGTTTGATCATATCCAAAAAGAAAAGTTTCATGTCCTCCAGCTACTGCACTCTTAGCCGTAACATTGGGTAATACTCCAGTAATCCCAATATCTTCCCAAGTGTTAAACCAAGGAGTTCCAATAGTTACAAAATTTCCAGCAGCCAAAGCAGAACAAATACCCGCAGAACCTCCAGTAACACGAACATATGTTAATATAGGAAATTTAGCAGCTAAAGGAGTATCTTTAGAAGGAGGAGATGTGGTATCTAAAATATCAGTATAAGGCCAATATTCTTCTAATAAACATCCCATTTTTAGTAACCAACTCATACAATCACCTGGTTCTGCTCCAGCATCTTGTGTTAAAGTTCCTTCTATATAACGAGCTCCATTATAAATCCAAGTAGGAGAAAACCATTCTTTATAGATACCTTTTTGTTTTGCTAATCCTGTTATAATACCACCAATACCAAAACCAGTGCATGAACCTTCATTTCCTTGATCCCTTACAGCAGGACAATATGAAGCTAAAGAAAACGTAGTAGGAATTGTTATAGCTTTTGCTGAATGTAAATAATCTTTTGATAAATAATCTCTTGAATCATATTTATCTTTTTTCCATGTTAATTTTCTAATCATATCTTTCTCCTTTTTATAAATTTTTACCACCCAATAAGGTGTGGATTATTTATTATTTTATCATAAAATTCATCAAATGACATTGAATCTATATTCTGGTCTAATTCCTCAAATTTTATTAAATCTAATTTATTTTTATTTAAACGATTTTTAGTAAGAACATTACAAACAGACCCAGCAAGTCCACCACAATGCATAGCTAATTTATATTTTAACCCTAATATATAATCTTTTCCACCACTTCTTTCTTCTAATATTTTCCAATACATTTGATCATCTTTATTATCAAACCCAACTAATTTGGAAAGATCTAATAAACCAACATCTGAAAAAAAATTAGGTCTTACACACCATAAACCACTTCCTCCCAATTTCCCTGTATATGCTACTACATCTGCTATTTTAACATTTAATTCTGTTGTAAATCTAATTCCACCTGGAATTTGACTTATAACTTTTATATTTGTAAGTCCTAATTTATTAACATCATCCCAAGCATTCTTTAAAACTTCATCAAATCTAGGAGTTACAATTATATCATTATCAAGAATAAGAATAAAATCATAATTATCTTTATTTGGATCTTGTTGATGTTGTAATCCAAAAAAATTACATGCTGAAGCTTTTGAAAAAGCATGAAATGTTGAATCTTCTGTTGTAAAGCAAACTTGTGATATTAAACCTGCTTTATATAACATACACCAATACATAAAATGTTCTTCTATTTTATGATTACTAGCATTATCCCAGACATATATTTGGTGTGGTAATGCCGAATGTTTTTTTAATGCTGTTAAACATTTGCACGTAACCGCGATTCTATTACGACAAGTCAAAAAAATTTTATACATTCAATAACCTTTCAATTTTTTCTACACATAAATTAATATCTAATGAATTATAACATTTAGAATAACCACTTAAAGCATTTTTACAATGATTTAATGAATGTATAAAACAGGGTGAGCAATCAGACTGACAATCAACCCAATCTCTCATGTTTTCAGGATATGTTTCTAATCTTATATTTCCAGTAAATGCTCCAAAAATTCCAAAAGTTTTTATTCCTAAACTAATTGCAATATGATTTAATGCTGAATCTGTAGCAATACAAAGTTTTGCTAAACTTGTTAAAGCAATTGTATCTGCTATTTCCTTTGAATGTGGTGCAAAATTAAAAACTTTATCTGGATTATTTAGAGTTTTTATATAAATACCCAATGTTTCTTCTCTTTGATTAATATCTGTTAAAATAACATTATATCCTTTTTTAGTTAATTCGTTTATTAATTTCTTAAAAACATCAGGGTTAGGGTTTCTAATAGGAGAAGAAGATCTTATTTGAATTAAAATAAAATCTTTCTCCTTCACTTTCCATTCTTCCAAAACAGCTTGGCATTCAAAAACAGATTCTCCATTTGGAGTTTGTTCAGGAATTAGTAATTCATCTGGTAAATTAAGTCCTAACCACTTCGTAAACAATCTATATGCATTCTCTTTTTCAGCTTGTTTGGTTCTTTCAATAACTCCTTCAAAAATAGCATGATAATCAGAATGAATCATATAATATAAAGAAAATGGTAAATCTATAACTTGATCAATATATTTCCAATTTTTAACCATAGATTGATATTGCGGACCACAAGCAAAAAATATTTTACAAGTTGGGTATTTTTCTTTTAGATATTTTAAATTTGGTTGGATAAATAGGAGATCTCCTATTCCACCGGTTCTCCAAATAAGAAGGGTTTTGTCTGTTAAATCTTGTCCAATATAAGGTTTATACATTTTATTAAATTTTAAACCAGATGGTTTTAAAATTCGTTGGTTAATCCTAGTATCAAAATATAACTGATGATAAATCCCAAGAGCCATAATATATTTTACATTCTTTTTTAATTCTTGAGAATATTGATAGTTATTTTGTTTAAATTGAACAGATTTAACACATTCAGCTATAACAATATTTGGGTTGGTTTTTCTTAAATCATCAATGGTTTCAACCGTAACAATATTACTTAATTTTACACCAAGATCACTAAATTCTGAATTGCTAATATTTCTAAAATTCCTATTGGGTAACCCCTCCATAACAATTCCCCCTTCACTTTTACTAAAAAATTATTTTACAGCTTCTTTTCCTTTTTCAGCAGCCCAACCTTTTTTAACATCTGTAAAGAATTGTTTCTTTTTATCTGGAGGTAATTGAAAAGGTGACTTAACTCCATATTTTGCAAGTACAGTTTTAAAATAATCATGATAGGCGCTTTCCGTTAAAATAGAAATATAGCTATCAACAACATTATCTAGTTCTTCAAGTTTCATATTATTACACCTCATATTTTATTTTTTGTTCTTGAAATTTTAAAGATTGATTAAATTATTTTTCAACATTAGACATAATTTTTA
>Ga0182027_10012337_pt1 | contig 12008 bp, 9 predicted proteins | sample 712E1DmetaG_FD_121300 | JGI IMG/M metagenome (GOLD analysis project Ga0182027, IMG submission 121300) | Permafrost microbial communities from Stordalen Mire, Sweden - 712E1D metaG (Illumina Assembly) | ecosystem: Environmental > Terrestrial > Soil > Wetlands > Permafrost | place: Sweden...
CAATTTCGAGGCTGCGAGGTCCTTTTCATTCGCCGAGAGTATCGAATCCTTGTTCTTCAGAAGCGAGTCCGCCATGCGCATGAGAAGGTCGTCTTTCTGGTGCGTGCCCATCTGCGATAGGCTATAGCTAGCCTCCTTGGCTTTGGCGCATTTTGAAAGAACGTACTTTTTGATGTCCATAGAGAAATCTGGCGCTTGAAAAATTTATATAGGTGCGCCGAAGGGCTTGACGGCGGCTAAAGGAGATGCTCATCTCAGCGCGCATGTAGCGTGGAGCGCGGAAGAACCTGTCGGTTCGCGGCTATAAGGCAGAGGGGAACTGGCGAAGGCTGCTTTTGCTGCTGCGCGCGGGGCGGGAATGAGAAATCGGAGAAGAACGCATCGCGGGGTTTTATGGAAGATGTGACCTTCGGCTTATCGGGCTCGAGCTTGTTTCTCGTTATCGCCTCCTTGGCAGCAACGCGCACTTCCTTGTCAGGGCAGTTGGATAGGCGGAGGATATAGTCCGCGATTGCGCCCGTGCAAAGCTCCGGGTTTCGCGCTGCGGTTTTTATCGCGAAAAGGCGGGCATCCGGAAAAGGGCTAGACAAGCAGGACTGTATCACCACGCGCATTGTGTTGATGTCGGCTTTCCTCTGGCAAGCGACGACAAGGCAGAGGAGCTTTGATTCGGAGTCGTATGTTCGGACGAACCTTCGCGCGCCTGAGAGAACATCTTCTTTTGGAATATCTGTGTTGTCGATTAGCTTCTCTATCGCGAAGATTCCGATATCGATCAGGTCTATAATCCCTATTTTGAAAAGCTCGTCTATAGCGATAGGCGTCCCTATTTCAGCCAGGATGCCGGCTATCTTCTGCTTCGATTGGCCATTGCAGAAGTTGTTGCATATTATCGACCCGAGCTGCGCTACCACTACGGAATCGTTCTTTCCGAGTTCGACGGCTATCGCGCGCTCACGAATGATTATTTTTATGAGCTCTGAACGCCTTGGGCCACGTGGAAGGCTTTTGGAGAAATCGTGCGATAGGGCTATAGCAAGAAGCCTAGCGTCTGGTTCAGAAATCTGTTCCCGTTGGTCGTCGGGTTCCACGCAATGTTAGTGCGCGATGGGGATTAAAATGGTTTCGAAACAGTTCGCAGAAAAGTATGCACACGAAGCTATTTCACGAAAACTAGGTTGCCCCGGTATATCGCATCGGCATGGCAGAATCCAAGAGCCGACTTTATCTCCGCGCTTTTCATGCCGCGGATTTTCTTGAGTTCGCTGCTTGAGTAGTTCGATATGCCGCGAGCAATCTTCTCGCCTGATTCATCAGCTATCGAGACTATGTCGCCCTGCTTGAATTCGCCTGTGACTGAGGTTATTCCAACCGGAAGAAGCGATGCGCCTTTGTCAAGGAGCGCTTCTGCCGCGCACTCGTTCACAGTTATTCTTCCCCGCTCGCCTGACGCGTAACCAATCCATTTCTCGCGCTCGGAAATCTTGCGCGAGGCAAGAATAGCGGTGCCAGCGGTACCGGAAAGGGCGGAGGTTAGGGCGTTTTTCACCTTGCCGCTTGCGATTACCACTTTGACGCCTGAATCAGCCGCGAGCTTAGCTGACTTTAGCTTGCTTAGCATGCCCCCTCTTCCCAAACCGCTTTTTCCGCAGCAAGCAGCCTCTATCTCAGGAGTGAGTTTGCCTATCTCGCGTATGAGTTCTGCCCCCTTGTTCTTTGGATTGTCCGTGTAGACGCCAGGAACATCGGTGAGGAGTATAAGCATGTCCGCTTCTATCCCGCCTGCGACAAGCGCACTGAGCTCGTCGTTGTCTCCGAATCCCCCTTCGAGCTCGCGAACGCTAACGGTGTCGTTCTCGTTTATTATCGGGATGACTTTTCGCGAGAGCAATTCCCCTAACGTGTTTCGCAAGTTAAGGTAGCGCTGCCTGTTAGTGAAATCGTCATTTGTGAGAAGCACTTGCGCGACGCTCTTCTTTCCTTTGAAAGCCTCGGAGTATGCATGCATGAGGATAGACTGACCGACTGCAGCTGCAGCTTGCACCGCCGAGAGGTCGCGCAGTTTCTCTTTCAGCCCTAGTTCTTCCATTCCTGCTGCGACTGCTCCGGATGTAACTATGATGAATTCGTTGCCAGATCCGCCTTTTCCAGAGCCCGAGCTAGCGCAAACTTCCTTCGCGATTTCGTTTATCCGCGAGCGGTCGAGCTTCCCGTTATCTCCGGTAAGGACGGCTGTTCCGAGCTTTAGCACTATTCGCATCATTACACCTGATGAGCTTGGGCTGCGCCTAAGTATAAAAGAGTTCCGCAGCTGCGTTTCGCACCTCTTTTGACGGCAAGTAGGCTATTTCCGCAAGACTATATTTTTAGATGATATGGCATATGGGTTAAATCTGATATGACAAATCGCATATAACGACTCAGAAGTTATTTTTTGGCGAACACTTTCGCTATCTCTTCGAGCAATAGCTCGCGCACGTGCGCCTTCGAAACAAAACCTGTGCCGGGATAGTATGATTCGAGTTCTGTTTTGACAGTGTCAGGAAGCCCGACGGCGCTAACTACAATGACAGGAATCTTCAGGCTGCGCTTGCTCATCTCTTTCAGCACCTGCCGCCCCGACATCTTCGGCATCATGAGGTCGAGCAAAATAAGGTCGAAGCCCTTCATCTTCGCCAAGCCTTCCTCCCCTCCGAGCGCTACCGTTGCTTCGTAGCCGGCATCATCGAGCAGGAATTGCACTCCGCGCGCGACATCCGGCTCGTCTTCGATGATGAGGATTTTCTTTTTCGTTGCCATAAATATCACCCTCTTCGAAACATATTCATCTTAGCAGCATATCATTTCCCGAGCTGGGATCTATCCAGCAGGGAGGAATATCGTGAATGTCGTCCCTTTCCCGAGCTTGCTTTTAAACTCTATCCTGCCGCCATGCCCCTCTGCTATCTCTTTGACAATCGTGAGCCCGACACCCGTCCCTGGGGCGGATGGGTCTGCCTTGAAGAACTTCTCGAACATGCGCCTCTGCGTCTCTTCCGACATGCCAATGCCCGAATCAGAAACGGAGATTGAGATGAATTTCTCTTTTCGCTCAGCGGTTATCGCAACAGAACCCTCGCTCGTGAATTTTATCGCGTTGCTGACAAGGTTGGTAAGGACATAAGGGAGAAGCGACGGGTCTCCTAAGATGACGAGCGGTTCGTTCCCTCCCTTGACTTCGAGAGCGACGCCCTTTTTCTGAGCGATAGGCCCGTACACATCTATTACTGATTCGATGAGCTTCTCTACGCTCACCTTCTCCTTCTTGTATTCAGTCATCGTCCCTACGCGCGATAATTCGAGCACATTCTCGATAGAACCACGAAGGCGGACGGCATTTCGATCCACCGTGTCCATGAACTCGTTGAATTCCGCCTCTTTCCCCCTCGCGTGCGCGCGCCTAGCCAGTTCGGTGTCAAGCAGGATAACTGAGAGAGGGGTCTTGAGCTCATGTGTGATGTTTCGCACGAATTCGTCGCGCGCCTTAGAAAGAAGTTCTACTTTCTCTACTTCCTGCTTGAGCGCTGCCGTCCGCTCCGTGACTTTCTTCTCAAGCTCAGCTTGCCTGCCCGCGCGCTCCTCCTCAATCTTCTTGCGCTCGGTTGCGTCACGCAAAATAGCTGTGATGCCCATAACCCTGCCTGACTTGTCGCGCTGGAAGTTGTCCTTCTCCTCGAACCAGATGACTTTGCCGTTCGGGGTGACTACGCGGAACTGCGAGGTGGTTTTTATGCCAACCATCGCCTTCGCGAAATCGGCGAGAAGGCCAGCGCGGTCGTCCGGATAGATGAAATCGATGAAATTTTTGTTCAGCACGTCTTCGGAGCGGACACCGTAGAGCGAGAACTGGGGGCTTATGTACGTTATCTTGCCAAGCATGTTGACGGATATGATGACGTCCTGCGTGTTCTCCACTAGGGAGCGGAATTTCTCCTCACTGACGCGCAATTCCTTCTCCGCCTTCTCGCGCGCCTCCTTATCGCGGAAATTTCTTAGAGTAAGAGCGAGATTGCTGGCGAACTCTTCGAAAAGGCTGACTGTGTCGGTTGAGTAGGCGTCGGGCGTTTCACTGTATACTGTGAGCGAGCCGAACACGTCTTTTCCGAGAACTATTGGGATGGCGACAGACGAACGGAAGCCTCTCGCGAGCGCCTCGTCTCGCCATGGCTTGTAGCATTCATCAGTCTCTATGAAACGGACGAGATTTGGCTTGCCGGTGCGGAAAGCCTTTCCGGTGGGGCCGCAGCCCAAATCGGATGAATCGAACGCGACTTTCACTTTCGAGAGATAGCCCTTATCCGCTCCGGCTTTAGCGATAGGAATAACAAGCTTGCTTAACTCGTCCGGCCTGCCAGCCCACGCGAATTTCGCGAGCTTGGTCTCCACCACGAGCTTGCATACCGAATCGAGCGCCTCCTGCTCGCTTTTGGCGGATATGACCGCCTTCGTCATGCGATAGACTGCCTCGAGCTCGGATGAATGCATTTCGCGCTCGACTGTTGAATCAGCGGCTTTTCCCACGGGTGTTTCTCTCCGAGAAGCTTTAAAATTATTGAGAGGGAGAGAAATCGCATGAAAGATGCTAGTTCTTCCGCTGAATCGCAGCTTGACGGCGTACTAAAGCTAGCGAAGGGTTTGGGAATCGACTCTTGTGAGGCATACTGCTCTTATTCGAAATCCACGAGCATCGCGACAGTCGGAACGCTCCTAAAAAGCAAGGAGAAAGATGTTCGCGAAGGGTTCGCGGTGCGGGTTCTCGTAGGTGGAAGGCTCGGCTTCTCGTTTTTCGATGAGATGAAGAACGCAAAAAAGGAGCTTTCGAACGCGAAGAAGCTCGCGACGTTCTCGCCTAAGAATGAGTTCTCGTTCGCGAAAAAGCAGAGGTATGGGAAAGTGGATGCGTTCGACAGAAAGCTCGCGGAGTTTGATGAGGAGGGAGGAAAGAGGCTCGCGCTGGATTTGATTTCCGGGGTGAAGAGGCACGCGAAGCCTACTGAGTGCGGAGTCGATTTCGGGGAGTCCGGCTGTTCAGTGATGAACAGCGAAGGGCTATATGCTAGCGAGAAAAGGACGGGAATGAGCGCGTTCTGCCAGGCGAATTACAACGGCAACAGTTCGTATGAGGCGTATTCAGGCATAAAGCTGCTCGAGGATGCACAAGGGCTTGGCGCGCGCGCGGGAAAAATAGCGAAGGAGATGGATGGCGCGAAGAAGGTTTGGAGCGGAAAAAAGCTCATCGTGCTCGAGACAGAGGCAGTCGCGTCGCTTTTAGAGAGTGTCCTCATGCCTTCGATTAACGGCGATTGGGCGAGAAGAAACATCTCTAAGTTTTGCGGAAAAGAAGGGGAAGAGATAGCGAGCGGTTCGCTTTCCTTGCTGGATGACCCGTTCTCCGAAGGCGCGGGAAGGAGCGGATTCGACGGGGAAGGGGTCGCATCGAGAAAGCTTTCGCTGATTGAGAAAGGCAGGTTCCGAAATTTCTTATTCGACAGGAAAACCGCTGCTCTGGCAAGAATTGAGAAAGAAGGAAATTGCGGAAGGGGCGATTTCGCATCGCAGCCGCACATCTCGGATTCGAACCTCGTGGTTGCGCCAGGCAAAGTGAAAAAATTCGAGGACGAATATGATTCGTTCCTGCTAGTTCGCGCGTTCCACGGAGAGCACACGGCGAACGCGATAAGCGGCGATTTCTCGGTTGCGCTTGATGTCGGGTGGGAAGTCATTAAGGGAAAGAAGACGCCTGCGAGAGGAAATCTCATAGCCGGGAATATCTTCGAACTTATCAGGCAGGTGGAAGCGATAGAGAAGGACGCGAAGGTTTACAGCGATTTTATCTCGCCCAGGCTCGCATTCGAGGGAGTGCAGGTAGTTGGCTAGCAATCCGCCGCGAGCTGAAGGAATGCGAAAGAAGGCGGGATTGGTTTAATAATTTTCTAATTCATATTTTTAGACATGCCACAACCGCCTTATAGGCGTAGTCCTGAAAAATATGCGTTCCTAGTGAAGCAGCGCACGCGCAATAAGGCCCTCACGTACAGCGAACTCGCGGAGAGGCTCAACAAAAAATTCCCAGAGCCGGAGCGGCCTGCGGACAAAACCACAGTAGAAAAGATGCTGATCACGCTCTATCGCGAGAAGCCTGAGCTGAAAAAGCAGAACCAGCAGCCGAAATATGCTTGGGATCCTGAGAACACCGCGCAGCTGATAGCCATAAGGAAGGACAACAAGGTGCTCACAGTAGAGCAAATAGCTGAATTGCTCAACAGGCGCTGCCCGAGAGATGTTTTGGCAAGCTACGAAGCAGTCGAATCGAAATTAGGCCACCTTTACAAGAACGAGCGTGGCTTGCGAAAATACAAGAAGCCGAAAAAACCGTATGACTGGGGCCCGAAAAAGAAGAAAGAGATCTATCTTATAGAGCTCAAGGAAAAGCACCCGGAATGGAAAACAAACCAGTTCGTGCGTAGCCTCAACAAGAAGTTCAGGAAAGGCACGAAAGCCTCGGCAAGGACTGTGACCGACAAATTGACGGACATATACAAGATTCGCCCGGACTTGGTGAAAGAGCAGAAAGGCGAATATTATGTTTGGACACCCGAGAAGGACGCGCTCGTGACGCGGATGAGAAGGGAAAACAAGGACACTGCCGTGGCAGAGCTTGCGAAAGCGTTGAATGCGGAATTCAAAGAGGGAAAACGAGCTGAGGAAACTACAGTACAGCTGCGGCTGACGAAGCTGTTCAAGAAGGACCCGTCTATACGGAAATCTGCGAGAACAGGGCATTACCGCTGGCCTAAGGAGCAAACATCGAAGCTTGTGAGGCTGATAAAGGAGAACCCGGGCTGGACCGCATGGCAGTTCGTGAAGGAGTTGAACTGCAGTTTTCCGAAACTGCCGAAATTAGATGAGAGGAACGTGAAGAACAAGCTCACTCAGATTTATCGGAAGAACCCGAAACTGAAAGAGGCGAGGCAGAAGGGCTGGCGCGCATCGCTTAGAAGAGAAGAAACACCCTGGCATGAAAACGACGACAAACAACTCACGAATGAGGCTGTCTCGCGGATATTGAAGGATATGTTGAAGAGCCATAATCCAATCGCCATTTCTGCGGGAAAGGTTAGAAAGAAAGATATCATCAAGCAAACGCACTCCTTCATGCGAAGCTGAAGGAGTAACGGACAGGCGAAGAGCGCAGCCGAACAGAATAATCATCATTAAAATAGTTGATGCCTCACTAGATGCGGGAGAAAGCCAAATTCAAGAGCGATAGCATGAAAAAAATCGAAACAACCGCAGACGTGCGCGTGCCCGAGAGGCTGATAGACCAGATTATCGGCCAGGCATATGCGGTGGATATCGTCAAGAAGGCCGCGCGCCAGAAGCGAAACGTCCTTTTGCTTGGAAACCCTGGGACGGGAAAGAGCATGCTCGCGCAAGCTATGGCTCAGCTCATGCCTGCGGAGAACCTCGAGGATGTCCTAATTTACCCTAATCAGAATGACGAGAACAAGCCAAGAGTCAAAGTCGTGAAAACATACCCGAGCGAGCTCGAGATACGGAAGAACCCGGAGATGCAGGCACTCTACAAACGCGCTCTTCCGAAGAACCAGAATCCGGCACTAGCCGCAATCGAGCCAGTTTTCTCTCCGGAGACAGGGCAGGGGAGAAGGATAATCGATTATAACAAGAACCGAATCACGCTCCAAACTCGCGGCATCGCGCCTACTACGCTGATTTTCCTGGTGTTCCTCGGATTCCTAATCATTTTCTTGGCTACAGATGGATTCAAGGGGCAGGACAAGTGGTTCCTTCTCGCGATAGTTCTCGGAGCGCTAGGCTTCTGGCTTTTCTACCGCCTGACCACGCAATTGGGAAAGAGGATGGCTGGGTTTGAAGCAAGTGCCGATCCGAAACTCATCATAGATAATTCAGGGAACCGGAACGCGCCTTTTGTAGACGCGAGCGGCGCGAAAGCAGGAGCGCTTTTCGGAGATGTGAAACACGACCCGCTTCAGTCGGGAGGGCTAGGGACTCCACCGCACCTTCGTGTTGAGAGCGGCTCTATCCACAGAGCGAACAAGGGCGTTCTTTTCATAGACGAAATCGCCTCGTTGCGGCCGAAGTCGCAGATGGACCTGCTCACTGCCATGCAGGAGAAGAAGTTCTCGATAACAGGCCAAAGCGAGATGAGCTCAGGCGCACTAGTGAAGACAGAGCCGGTTCCGTGCGATTTCGTGCTCGTGGCAGCTGGGAACGTCATCGATTTGGGCAGGATGCACCCGGCATTGCGCTCAAGGATTAGGGGAAATGGTTACGAAGTATTCGTGCAGGATTCGATGGAAGATACTGAAGAAAACGAAAATCGGCTCGTGCAGTTCATAGCTCAGGAAGTGAAAAAGGACGCAAAGATTCCGCACTTCGATATGGGCGCGGTCGAGCAAGTCATCAACGAAGCGCGAAGAAGGGCGGGAAGGAAGAAGAAGCTCACGCTGAATCTCCGAGAACTGGGTGGATTGGTTCGGGCAGCAGGAGATGTAGCAAGAGAAGAGGGCGCAAAACTCGTCACTAAAGAGCATGTGGCGAAGGCGAAGGTGCTCGCGCACACGCTTGAGCAGCAACTCTCGGACAGAGTGCTCGAAGTGAAGAAGGATTACAAAGTATTCGCTAGTGTAGGAGGAGCGGTAGGGAGAGTTAACGGCCTTGCTGTGATGGGCGATGGAAGCTCGGGCTTAGTGATGCCGATAGTGGCAGAAGTGACTCCAGCCAGCTCTCGTTCGGAAGGAAAGCTAATAGCCACCGGAAAATTGGGCGCGATAGCTAAAGAAGCTGTTGAGAATGTGTCCGCCATCATCAAAAAGCACATCGGAAGGGATGTTTCGCAATATGATATGCACGTTCAGTTCTTGCAGACTTATGACGGAGTGGAAGGAGACAGCGCAAGCGTGGCTATCGCAGTTGCCGTTCTTTCCGCGATGGAAGGGATAGAAGTGAATCAGGCGCTCGCAATGACTGGCTCTTTATCGGTCCGCGGGGAAGTTTTGCCGGTAGGCGGAGTCACCGCGAAAGTTGAAGCGGCGATAGACAGCGGAATCACTGAAGTTGTGGTGCCTAAGTCTAATTTTGACGATATTTATCTTGCTCCAGAAGTCCGGAAGAAAATAAAAATCACTCCTGCAAGCACACTTGTAGAAGTTTTATCGCGCGTGCTGCTTGACTCGCCCGCGAAGAGAACGCTTATTGGAAAGATGAAGAACGTCGGGAAGAAGAAGTGAGCTAAGCGCGGGATTTGGCAGGCAAGCAGAAACTCGGAGAATCCTTGTTCTTTCTTGATTTGGCTATAGAGATAGCCATATGTTTTGTGATTCGACCTATCGCTTCGAGCGAACGCTCGCGCGTATCGTTATCTATCCGAATCCCGGGGTTCCTATATACGAAATCAGAGTACCCGGTGATGTCTGCTCCGATGAGAGGCCGCGAGCTTGGAAGCCAGTCTATCACGCGGATTAAGCCTTCCATTTCCTGAATAGGAGAGTCTGTTTCTCCAGGAAACTGCGTGTTGATTATATCGCTGGAATAATCGAGGTCGATGCTGGTGTAGATAGGCCTGGCGCGAGCGGCTTTCGAAGGAGAGACTTGCTTTTGCAGAAAATCCCGTGCCGCAAGGGCGCCATCCCATAGTTTCCATGCGTTCATCAGCTTGCCGGCAAGGCCGATTCTGTCTGGTGAAAGCCAATAAGCCCTCTGCACCAAGTTCGCGTTTGCAATTTGATTCACAAAAGTCGCGTACAAGTAGTTTTTCCCTTCAACGGTTGATCTGTCCTCGTGCAAGTCCACGTGGAGATAATCGAAAAAATTCCCCACCAGCTTGTTTATAGATGAAACTATATCGAGAGTCAAATCGTGCTTGTACCCGTCGCCGTTTATTATGATGAAAGGCGATGAGAAGTCGACGCAATGAGGAAGCTCGCCTCTTGAAATATCAATTGAGACGATGCCGAATTTCTTTTTGAGGAAAGCCGCAACGACTGCCGCATTCTTATCCTCGATAGCGTAGAAAGTCAGCTTATCGAATGGCGGTTTAGACATGTTGTAGTTTATGAGTCTTGATGCTTATAATTTTATGCGGAAGAAATAGTTTATTGCCTAACCACAACTTTCTCCCCTACGCTTGCGACCGAATCAAGCGAAATCGAGAATTTCTGGCCGAAATGCGACTGGACCACGAGCGAGGCGTTCTTCCTGTCCACACCCATGATTTTGCCGATGTAAGCTCCTACCTCGCTCAGCACTTCCTTGTTCTCGAGCTTCATGCGGGAGATGATGTCGATTTTTATGTCGCGCATGATAGTGAGCGAGATGAAGTAGATGACTACGCTCCCGAGTATCGTGATGAGGATGTCCTGGAAGCTCGTGTAATCCGAGAACGTCAATTTCTCCGCGGTTGTTTCGTTGACTATCCAGTCCGCGGCAGTGAACAATATGAGGAAGAGAAGGACAACGTTGATGAGATATGTACCGTACTGGACCACCTCGATGCGCTTGCGCTCGTTCAACGCATCGATTAGCTTCCCTATGTTCACTAGAAGGACGGTGAGCAGGAGCGGGACTAGCATCGTCTGGATTGTTTTCGTGATGATTTTGTCCTGTGTTATGAGCTCGGTTTTGTACGCGAGGGACGTTACATCGCTTTCAGATGTGAGTTTAGTGTATGTCTGAAATCCGATGAGAAGGGAAATTATGACGAGAGGGACCGCTGCAACGAACATTATCGAGCTGATTTTCTCTATAGAGAAACGGAAATCGGAGAGCGAGTGGGCGATTATCTCCTCTATGCCCAGCGATTTCACGACTAAGTATAAGCCTATCACGAACGCGACTGGCTGCCAGCCCAAGCCGAAGTAACTGGAAGCAGCGAACATCAGAAGAATGACCGCAGGGACTCCGAAAATCAAACGAGCGTAATACGGCTCCTTGAGCTTTTCTAGGATGACAAAATACGTCTTTTCAAGCTCCTTCGCCTGCTTCATAACGACGATTTTGACGGAGTCAATTTTCAGGCGGGAGCGGATTATCGGGAGCATCTCCTCGTCGCTCGCCCCGTCCGATATGAAGATGCATGATTCGGCGGGGAATTGCGCTATCACCTGCTCTAGCTGCTCGCTGATTTCCTTATCAGCCGTATAGCCGAGCTTTCTGCTGCCAGTCAGGGTTGCTATCTCTACATTCAGTTCGGTCCTTAGCTCATCGTATGTCTTGATTGCCTCGAACATCGAATTGGCGTCCGTGTCCGTCGGGTCCTGCAGAGCCAGCTTCGTTGCTGCCGCGAGGTTGGCTTCCCTGCCTATGACCGGGCCGGATATCTTGACCTTCTCGTAGAGGTCGTTGTCGCGGTCGACGCAAATGATTAGCTTCGCCTTCTGGAGCATAAGGAAATTACCCCGTAGCGGTTAAAAAAGCCATCGCTTGCTGGCTGATCCGCTGCCAGGCAGGCTTGGTTCGGCCTATCGTGCGCCGTTGGCCTGCAGCTTGAGGAATGCTGTGTTGTTCTTTTCAGGCAGCCCGAGTGGGATAAGCGATGCTGGGCAGGCGAGGTCCTTTGCAGACGGCCGCAGAGAACCGTTGGCAACGCTCGCAAACCACTCGTTCTCGGCTGCGCGGAGGCGGTCTTTCAGGAATGCGTTGCTGGTTAGGTCGGAGGCTCGCCTAGTCTGCCAATCCAGTTTCGTCGGATCGGCTCCGGAATCGAGCAAAAATACCGCAGTGTCTACTCGGCCTAGCCTAACCGCGCGCAGGAGAGGTGTTTCGCGCCTGAAGGTGGCCGGCATGTCGAGGTTCGCGCCATTCTTTATCAGAAGCGCCTGTAAGGAGATGCTGTCATTGTCAACCGCAAAGTGAAGGGCTGACTCGTGGTCAAAATTCTGCGCGTTCACATCCGCTTTATATAGTATGAGTATTTGGGCAGTGAAATA
>Ga0182027_10012338_pt1 | contig 12008 bp, 9 predicted proteins | sample 712E1DmetaG_FD_121300 | JGI IMG/M metagenome (GOLD analysis project Ga0182027, IMG submission 121300) | Permafrost microbial communities from Stordalen Mire, Sweden - 712E1D metaG (Illumina Assembly) | ecosystem: Environmental > Terrestrial > Soil > Wetlands > Permafrost | place: Sweden...
CGCGGCCATGGAGTTCAGTCGTGCGCTCTTCGACGAAGGCGTAATGGCCACCGGCATTGCCTTCCCCACCGTTCCCGAGCGCAAAGCAAGAATCCGCGCCATCCTCACCAGCGAACACACCAAGGGCCAGCTCGACGAAGCATTGGAAACATTCGAACGTGTCGCCAAGAGGCTGGGGATTCTGGGGTAGCGAATCAGTCGCGCGCAGGGATCCTTCGCCTTCCTGTAGAGCAGAATCGGGGGTAGAATACGTTCATCGGCACCGCGCGAAAGAAGCCTGGATGACGGGGAGCGATTGGAATTGGCTGTTGGCTATCGCAGGAACAGTGGCGAGCGTTGCCGGTGTTGTCTTCAGTTGGATGGCCTGGGTGCAGGCTAAAGGGGCGAAGAAGGCAGCCGAAGAAGCTGCCAGAACCGTTCGTGCAAGAGAAACCGAGTACGAATTTTCAAAGTTAGCGGTAGATGCCAGGGAACTCTTAGCGGCAGTACAGGGAAAGCAAAAGGAAAAGGCGATTGAAGCAGCCAACCATCTAGCCCATTCACTGATGGTTGCTGGCTACCACAGAGCCTCATATCTTCCGACAGGTTTTTCACGAGAACTTTGTGTGGATAATTTGCGAATGGTTAGCACTTCACTTGCATCTGAAGGTTTCCCTGAGGCTCCTCAGAAGATGGTCAGATTGCTTAACCGTTGCCATCAGATACATGAATCGCTTTGCGGTATTTCAGGATCAGTACAACGCCGAACCGAGGGAGCGCGAGAATGAACTCTTCAATTGAAATCACCGAAGCCGTAAAGCTGGCCGATAAGCTTATCGCTAGGACTCGCGAGGGAAAGCTTGCCTGGGAAGCTTCTGGGGTTATGCTAATGGCTCTCCCCACTGATCCGTCGGGAGCAACGGCCTTCACCACCACACTCGAAGGCAACCTCAAAGCCAAAGTTTCAATCGTTAATCTAGGGCAGGATGAGCAGTTGGCGTTTTCTCTCGTTGAATTCGATCCGCGTCGGATTGATGGGCATGATCTAATTTCGATTGTTCACGATGAATCTTTAAGTTCAGACAAAGATGTTCTGAGCGTATCGATTGAAAAGGATCCCTCCTTTGGTTATGACACGGTGGAAGATAGACATCTCGCGGGGCTTCTGACTGACCTTTATCGGCTCGCACGCCGCTCGGCTCTGAAAATCGATGGGAGTGTAGAGAAAGCACTAAGCTATCTTGATCGGATAGCGGTATAACTCCACCCATGATCGCTCATCTGCGCGGCAAGCTCATTTCGAAACAGCCCGGCCAAGCCATCGTCGAGGCGGCCGGTGTCGGCTACGACGTCGCCATCTCCGTTCCTACGTTTACGGCGCTGCCCTCGCTGGGCGCCGAGGCCGTTCTGCACATACACACCCAGGTCAGCGAAGACCAAATCGCGCTCTTTGGCTTTCTCGAACTCCAAGAGAAGCGTCTCTTTGAGCGGCTGATCACGGTGAGCGGCGTCGGCCCCAAGCTGGCCATCAAGATGCTGAGCGGACTTTCTTCCGAGCGCACCGTGCAGGCTATCCGCGGCCAGGACCATGCGCAGCTTACGCGCATTCCAGGTGTGGGAAAAAAGCTGGCTGAACGCCTCGTTGTCGAGCTCAAAGACAAGCTGGACGATTTTGCGGTGGCGCCATCCCAAACGGTCGTGCGCGGGGCCACCGCCGAAGATGTGCTTTCCGCGCTGACCAACCTGGGCTATCAGCGTCCCGCCGCCGAAAAGGCCATCGAACAGGCCATCGCCAAAGAGGCAGCCCTCTCCGCCGATTTCGACGGGCTTTTCCGCGGCGCATTGAAGGTAATTCGGTAGACTGGCTCTGTTATGTCTCGCGCCGCAAAGTCTGTCTCTACGCCAACCCCCGCCCATCTTCGTCCCGAAGCCCTCGCCTTCCTCCGCAACCTTGCCCGCCACAACGACCGCGAGTGGTTCGCGCCGCGCAAGGCCGTCTTTGAAGCGGAGCTGAAAGAGCCAATGCTGGCCATCATCCGCAAGGTGACCGACGCGATGACGGATTTCGCGCCCGAGTTTGTGCGGCCGGCGGAGAAATGTATCTTCCGCATCTATCGCGACACGCGCTTCAGCGCCAATAAGCTGCCCTACAAGACCCACGTGGCCGCGTGGTGGTCGCATCAGGGGCTTGAAAAGACTTCCGGGGCCGGCTACTACTTCCACATCGGCGCGAAGGAGGTCGTTGTCGCCGCCGGAGCATACATGCCGGAGAAGGATCAACTGGCCGCCATCCGCCATTGGCTGCTCGATCACCACGCCGAGTTCAGAAAGCTTCTTCAAAAGCCCGCCGTCCGCAAGGCATTTTCCGAGTTTGAGGGCAACGCCTTGATGCGACCACCCAAGGGCTTTCCCTGCGAGCATCCGGGTATGGATCTGATTCGCTGCCGCCAATGGGGACTGGCCGCAAGCTTGCCTGCCACCGAAGCTCTCAAACCGAACTTCGCCGCCACGCTGATTCGCTACTTCAAGATCGCGGCGCCCGTGGTGGATGCTCTCAACACCCCCATTGCAGCGGCACAGGCGCCGAAGAGAAAAGTGCTCTTCGGGTTGAGATAAAACGGTTCCGCAGTGGCTTGGCAAATATCCGCGTCTAAAGCCAAGTGAAGTGAATCGCAGCGTCGAATCGAGCCAAAATCCAAGAAAATAGGCCAAAAGTCGGCAAAAACCGACGAAATCCTGAAGAATCCTGTGGAAATCGGGCTTTTCCCATTGACTTTGCCTACCCCAAAGCCGCATTGTAACCATCGGCAGGGTTCTTCGAAGCCGCATGAATACAGGGGTTTTGTGCAGCGCAGCCCAAGTTGCACCTTCTCCATGCGGTACGCGTTTCGCGGCGGAAGCCCGTCAACAAGGCAGCCCATAGGGCTCGCCAAGAAGGAGAACATCATAATGGCAACTGGACTGACCAAGACCGCACTCACACGGCATCTGGCCGAGAAGCTCGAACTCACCAACAAGCAATCCGCTGCCTTCCTGGACCTGCTGGCTGAGACCGCCATCAAGGAAACCAAGAAGAACGGCGTATTCGTCATCCCCGGCATCGGCCGGCTCGTAAAGGCAGAGCGCAAGGCCCGCATCGGCCGTAACCCTCAGACCGGCGCGGCCATCAAGATCAAGGCCAAGACCGTTGTCAAGTTCCGCGTGGCCAAGGCCGCCAAGGACGTCATCGCCCCACCCAAAAAGTAGTCTCCATCGGACTGCGGACACCAGGGGAGAAGCCATCGGCTTCTCCCCCTTGTTCTTCCGGGAGCATTCCTGGACGATGATAATTACTCAATCCGTCGGTCACGGCACGGCATCGAACTCAGTATGGCATCGACAACTTCCGCCGCTGACGAAATGAATTTCGAACTGCAATTCAGACAGGCTCCCGCAGTGGGCGCGCCCGTTCTTCTTTTTCTGCGACTTGAGGGGCTCGCGCTGTCGGCGATCTCTGCCGTGCTCTACGCGCGCACCGGTTCCAGTTGGTGGCTCTTTGTCGCGTTGTGGCTTGTGCCCGACCTGAGCATGCTCGGCTATTTGGCCTCGCCTTGCTGGGGTGCTCGCTGCTACAACGCTATCCACACCACGGTCACGCCCATCACATTGGCCTTGGCAGCCTTGCTGCTGCACGCAGCCGGCCCGTTGCCTTATGCGCTCATCTGGCTGAACCATATTGGCGTTGACCGGCTGCTGGGCTTCGGACTGAAGTATCCGGCTGGCTTCGGATGGACACACCTTGGCAAGCAAGGGAAAAAACGCGGCGAGTCTATTGCCGTGAGTTCGTCTCCGGCTTGACGCGCGGCATAAGCGCCCGCACCACTAGAAATGCTCCTATTCCAATCAGGAGAGCTCTGACAATCGACAGGTGGAACAGACCCCATGCCGTCGGAGAGACCACGACAAAAGCACAGGTGGGAATCGGCGCTTTCATCATTCCCCGCACGATCATTGAAGCCACAAAGCTGATGAGAATGCCCCATAGCATTGCTGTGTTGTCATAGGTCCACGACACAAAAGCCAGCGTGATAAAGGTCCCGATTGGCATGATCTCGGTCAAGAGGGCGGTGAGCCAGTGCGGTTTTAGCGCGGCCCGCGGCAAAGTAGCTCGAAGTCGTGGGAAGATGCGTGGCGCGTCGTGCAGATACTCGCGGTAAGGCTCGCCCAGTTTTGCCGAGAGGAAGGCTTCTTCGCCGAGAACCAGGCGCAGATAAAAGAACCCTACCAGCGCCACAATGAACAGGGCTCCGGTCGGAGTGAACAAAAGTGCGACGGCAGCCATCATGAACCAGCCGCCCAGGTAGAGCGGATTGCGCATGTAGCGATAAGGCCCTGCGGCCATTACCCCGCCTCCCTGCATCTCTGCGTGGTGCACGACGTCGTATCCCAGGTAGGCCGCTCCCCATACACGCAGCACCATGCCGATTGCGGCGAGGATCGCGCCGAAGACAATGACGATGGGTGTGGAGACGTTGAAACTCGCCAGCCCCGTCCGGCTGATCTCGAGCGCCATCCATTCCAGCGTGGAGAGCCGCCTTCCAAAATCCCACGGCCTGATCCAGGGAGCCCACATCCCCATTGCGACGATGATGATTTGGATTACCATCCGCAGGCGAAACTCGATTGCGCTTGCCTTCATACATCTCTCCCAATGTCGGAGTGTACCAGCCGGATCGTTCGGGAGTAAGCGTTCAGGCAACGAGTGTTTTCATCTACTCTGTCCTCAACGCTTGCATGGGATCAATGGAAGCCGCGCGCCGCGCCGGAATCCAACACGCGATAAGCGACACTGAAATTACCACTGCGACACTACCCGCAAACGCGAGCGGATCGGTCGGCTTTACGCCATAGAGCACGCTCGATAAGACGCGCATGGTAAGCAGCGACGCGATCAGGCCGATGACCGAGCCTATTGCGGCGAACGCCATTCCTTCACGGAGCACCATTCGCACCACGTCGTTGCGCTCAGCGCCGAGTGCCATGCGAATGCCGATTTCCCGGCGGCGCCGGTTCACGGCGAACGAAATCACTCCGTAAAGTCCCAGAGCTCCAAAGAAGATTGCGAGCAGCCCCAGAATCCCGACAAAGGCCGCGGTTATCCTGTCTTCCCAGAAAGCCTGTTGCATCAGATAGTCAACGGTTCGGACATCGAGGGGCGCATTGCGATCCATGGTCTGAAGCACGTTGCGCATCGCTGCGATTACCGGGCGGCCATCTTGCTCCGATTCGAGAATCAGACTTGCCTCTCCGCGAGGCCATTGCGCAAAGGGCAGATAGATGTACGCTTCGAGTGCCTCATGCGGTTGAATGATCTTTGCGTCTTCAGCCACCCCAACCACCTGACAGGGCTTTCCGTCCACGACGATCTGCCTACCGATCGCGGTTGAGGCCGGCCAATAGCGCTCGGCCATGGTGCGGCTGACGATGGCGACTCGGGCCGTGTGAGGGCCGTCGGCCATGGTGAATTCGCGGCCATCGAGAAGATGCGTACCGACGGTTTGGAAGTAGCCGCTATCCACTGCGTTGAACTTGACTGGAATGGTCGTTTGTCCCTGCGGCAGCTCGATGCCGGGAATGGAGACACGTTTTTCCGCGCCGCCTCCGAAGTCGGAGAGGAGCATGCGCTGCGCGAGTGCAGCATGCCGCACACCGGGCAGTGCCGCGGCGCTTGTCTCCGCCTGCTGAAAGTAGGCCGCGCTACGAGCGAGGTCATACCCGGGCCCGAGATCGAAGAATACCAGGTGCTTCTCGCGGTCGAAGCCCAGGTTCATCTTTAGGCTGACGAGGAAGCTCTTCACAACGAGTCCGGACGCGGTGAGGAGCGTAGCCGCCATCGCAATCTCGGCCACCACCAGGGAACCCCGCAAGGTAAAACGGCGCGGAGGGCCGCCTCTTTCGTCTGACTTCAATGCCGGAGCGCAGCTCATTTTTGTAGCTTGAATCGCAGGCAGCAACCCGCACAAGATAACGGCCAGCATCGAGACAGCAATCGTAAAGAGGATTGCCGCTGCATTCAGATGCAGATCCAGGCCGAGGGAGAACTTCGCCGGCGGCATGAGGGCGCTCTGCAAGCGGAAGAGCTCGACGGCCACAATGAGACCCAGGCCCGCACCTATCAACGCGAGCAGCATGCTCTCGGTGAGCAGTTGCCGAACGATTCGGAAGCGTGTCGCTCCCAGCGCTAACCGCATGGCAATCTCCTTTCGGCGCGCATCTCCGCGCGCCAGGATGAGCCCCGCCACGTTTGCGCAGCAGATGAGCAGCACAATGCCCACGGCGCCCATCAGCATCGCTGTAGGCGTGGCCGCTTCACGCAGGCGCTGGCGTTCGGAGATGACGGTAACTGTTCTTCCTTTATCGACGGCAGGGTAGGCTTGTGCGAGGCGCTGCCCTGTGGCTTCAAGTTCCGCTTGCGCCTGTGCCGGGGTAAACTCGGGCCGGAGGCGGCCCACGAGTTCGAAACCGCGGAACCCGCGTTCGGATGCTCCATACCGCGCTGTGATTGGAAACCACAGTTCTGCGGGAATGAATGCTGTCATCCCGCGGAATCCTCGCGGAGCAAGGCCAACCACGGTATAGTTCCGGCCCGAGAGTAAGATTTGTTTGCCCACCAGCTCCGGATCGGAGCCGAAGAAACGTTGCCAGACAGCGTTGCCGATGACGACACAAGGTTGACCGCTTTGCGCGGCCGCAGCGAACCGCCGGCCTAGCCCGGGATCCGTTCCAAGCAGCGAGAAGTAATTGGGAGAAACAACCTCGTCGAGCAGAGCCTGAGATTCCGAGCCGGAGTGAATTGTCGCCGCGTAACGCGCATAGGCAATAATCCCCTCCAGCGTCCGGCTTTGCGCGGCCAAATCTACTGCGTCTGGGTATGAAAACGAATAGTCGGCGCCTTGCGGTGTTGAGGCGACAATCCGAACCATCCGCTGCGGTTCGCTAGCTGGCCATGATCGCAGGAGCGCGGCATCGGCAACCGTGAAAACTGTGGATGTTGCCCCGATACCAAGTGCAAGTGTCAGGACGGCGACGGCTGTGAAGCCGGGACTCCTCAATAGTCCGCGAAGGCCATAACCAGCATCGCTCACCAGGCTTTCAATCAAGGGAAGCGTACGCCGTTCGCGATATGCTTGCCGCACCTGCTCCACCCCGCCCAGTCGCACGAGCGCTTGCCGCCGCGCCTCATCCAGGCTCAGCCCGGCGCGAATTCCATCCTCGGTGTGCATAGCCACGTGGCTTTTCACTTCCGCCGCGAAGTCGTTGTCTGCCTGCTGGCCCTGGCACAGTCCGCGAAACCGCATCCACAATGCCCTTAGTCTGCGCATCACGCCTCCTCGGCAGGAGCCAGGAACCGCGCCAGAATCTCCGTCGTCTGTTCCCACTCCGCGGCAGCCTTGCGCACCCGGCGCTGTCCCGCCTTGGTCAGCTCGTAGAACTTCGCCTTGCGATTGTTTTCCGACGTACCCCAGCGCGAGCGAATATACCCCTCCTGCTCCAGTTTGAGCAGCGCGGGGTAGAGCGTTCCATAGTTCAACTGCAGCAGGTCGCCGCTGGTCTGCTCGATGCGGCGAGCAACGCCGTAGCCGTGCTGCGGTCCCATCGATTCAAGCGTCTTCAGCACCATCAGCGTCAGCGTTCCCTGCCAGACATCGGTCTTTTCGCCCATTGGTCGGCTCCTATTGCAAAACAATATGAACACTCTACACCCGCACCTATGGGAACGCAATAGGAAGCTCTTATGGCGCAGTGATTCGCAATGGCGGCCCGGCGATTAAAGCTGTCTGCTGCAGGCTGGGCGATCATCCCCACAACGCCATTTCGTTGGTGAGATCGACCCAGAACCAGATTTCGGCGAGTCCGTCCTGGAAGGAAGGCTGTCAATAGATCAATTTGAGCGAGAATTGAATCTGGCGCGATGTGCCGGCGGTTTTGCTGATCTCTCCAAAACCGGAGCCGTTGAGTATGTTGGCGGGTAGGCCCATGTTCACGATGTTGAAGAGGTTGAAAAACTCGCTGCGGAACTGCAGATCGATACGTTCGGCTCCACTCCTGCGGCGCCCAAAGGGCGTGTCCTTGATGAGCGCAAAGTCGAAGTTGTAATATGCCGGGCCACGAAAGCTGTTGCGCCCCAGCGTTCCAAAACGCCCCTGATTCGGCCCGCTTCCGCCGGCGATATGAATGGGGATGGAGAAGAACGCGGTTGCGTTATTCGTACCCTGGCCGAAGTAGTCCGCGCGCACTTTGCGTGCAGTCGACAGGTGCGGCGTTGCAATCTGGTCAGGGCGGTCTACGCCGTTAGAGCCCGCGCCCGTCTGCTGAATCCCTGAAAAGATCGTGAACGGTGAGCCCGAGCTGATGCTTGAAATGCTCAGCAGTTCCCAGCCGTCCGTCATCTTTCGGCTCACAGGACGAAGGAAGTTCACGCTCTCCAGATGCATGTCCTGCGCCACGCTCAAACCAAAGCCGTCGGTCACGTCGAACGATGACGGACCTCGCTCCGGGTGCGTGTCGTAGGGGTTCTGCGGATATCCCTGCGCGACAGCCCCGGTGGATCCCGTTCCGCCAAGCACTTCGCTGGTGTCGTCGATTGATTTGCTCCAGGTGTAGCTCGCCTGGATTCCGGGCCCTCCATGACCTACGGTGCCGGACAGCGAGGTTTGCAGCGCGTGATAATTTGAGTGCGCGGTCGCCGTGATTTCGCTCTCGGTCCCAAAGCCGCCAATCACATTTCCAGCCTTGTCGAATCTGGTGAGCGGAGCAAACGTGGCATCTGCGCCTGGATACGCATTGGGAAAGCTGAAACGCGGAAGCTTCACGCCAACGGTTCCCACATAACTGGCATCTGCTGTCAGGTCGGCGAATTTGCGCTCCAGTCCTACCGTCCAGGTGTACAGCGTAGCGTTGCCGAAGTTGCGATCGACGCCGGCGAGAGACAGATCGCTGACTACGTGGCCCGCCGTGAGCGCTGCTACATCCTGCTCATAGCGATCCACATCCATCGCCGTGTTGGGTGCAACTGTGTTGGTGCGTCCAGTGGGGAAAATATCGGCGCCCGCCAGTGTGTAGGCGCGCGGCAATTGCGCCGGCGTAATTTTAAATCCGTAGCCGATGGGCGCATTCGAGGCTGACAAGAGCCTCGGCATCACGGCAAACGGCGTCGAGCCGGTCAGAAGGTTATCCTGCCAGAGATTCGGAGGGATCACCGTAACTGCGCCGCCGGCATGCGCTTCGAACTTGTCTGAAACCTGCCATGCCGCCTGGATGCGCGGACCCCATCCCTTCCAGTTAGTCCGGTAGCCGGGCTGCGGATTCACGACGTACTCCTGAGTATCGTTCACGTACAGAAATCCTGCTGTCCGCTTGGCACGCTCACTGATAGGTCTATAAAGTTCCCAACGAATCCCGTAGTCAAGCGTAAAGCGGCTGCTAATCTTCCAGGTGTCCTGCGCATAGGCATCCACATTGTTGCGGCTAATGGCCGCCGGGCCAATGTGCTCTCCGCTCGAAAAATAAGGTGGCGCGACCGATGCGGTATAGTCGAATGGACTTCCAATCAAGAAACTGGAAAGCGTGTCAGGCAAAAGATCGCCTGCATAGAGATCGTGCGCTGTGTTCTTCGACGCGGTAATAACCGGAACATTGCTGTTCGGTGGTCCGGGAACATAAGCAGCACCTCCGCCAAAGTCGTATTCGCCGTTGGGGCTAATTCCAAAGTACGTGGTGTCGCGGTTTGCACGGATTTCTCCGCCCGCTTTGAACGAATGCCGCGCAGCGGTGAAAGCCAGATTCTCGCGGAGCTGGAAGAGATTCCCGTAGGCCTGCATCACCGTTCCGGCCGCGGAGTTGAACGCCTCAAACAGGCCATCGTTGAACTTGACCGCCGGATCGGTGTAGTTTGGCGTGGGAAACCCCGGCGTGGTGCGCTGAATGCTGAGGGACGATTCAAGCGTAAGCCGCGGCGAAAACTCGTGCGTATAGGTGCCCACCACGTTGCGCTGCCTATCGATGTACTGAACACCAAACGAAGGATCGATTGCTGTCTGGTCGGGATTCGTGGTCGGTCCGCTTAGATTGTCGAAATTGAAGCGAGCAAAGAACTGGTCTTTGCTGGAAAACTTGTGGTCGAGACGCAGTGAGAACTGATCGGCGTCTGTAGCCACCTTCGACGCCGTCGCATAGGTGTGATCCAGAAACGGACCGCTCGCATCGTTCGGAAGAGGATAGCGCTTGAGCACAGCCGCGATGCCTGGATTGACAGGCACTGTCAGCGTATCGACAGAACCGTCTGGATAGGTGAGCGTATCTTGGCCGGTCCGCTCGATCGGGGTTGGCACGGGCATCACTTGCGTAGTTCCCAAAACCTGGCGGAAGCCCTGGAACTGCGCGAAGTAGAAAGTCCGGCTACGGCCGTCGTACACGTGAGGAAGGTAGACCGGGCCGCCGTTGGTAGAGCCGAATTCGTTGCGGCGGAAAGGAGGAATTCTGCCTGGATAGGCTAAGGTGGCATGGTCGAAGTAATTACGCGCGTCAAAGGCGGAGTTGCGTACGAATTCAAAAAATGACCCATGGAACCCGCTCGCTCCGGAACGCGTGACAATGTTTGTGAACCCGGCGGCCCCGCGGCCAATCTCGGCAGGCATCCACCCGGAACTGGACTGGATCTGCTCAACGGCGTCCACGTTGAAATTTGAGAACGTCGCCCCACCCATCTCCGGATCGCTGATGTCGGCGCCATCCATGGCAAACACAGCTTCCACTCCGCGTTGTCCATTGATGGCGAACTGTGCCGTGAAATTGGTGGCGCCATTCGCGTCGGTCATGGTGCCGGCCGCTAGCAGAAGCAGTGTGCTGAAGTCACGTTTGTTCAGCGGCAACTCGCTCACAGCCTGGCTTGACAGTTGCTCGCCGCCCGTTGCGGTCTGAGCCTGAACCGCCGCAACCGTGAGTTCACCACGTTCGGAGAGGGTAAGCGCAACGTGAGCCGTATCGGGCTGGAGATCGATAGGCTGCGCGTAGTTCGCCCTCTTGCCCTTCGCCTCAACGGTCAGGCGGTACTGGCCGGCGGGAATGGGAGCCAGCCGGAACGCGCCATCGGTGCCCGTCACTGCCACGGCCTGGGCGCCCTTGCCTGCCAGCCGCACCTTCGCGCCCTCCAAAGGAGCGCCGGCTGAGTTGCGCAACATTCCCTGCCAGACGCTCTGACCGGGTTGCTGCGAACTGGCTTCCGCCGCGATCGCCAGCAAGGCCGCAAGAGCCACACGGCAAACCATTTCCCTATTTAGACTTGCTCTTAGGCTGCGCAAGCCCTGCAGTATCTTAGCTTTCAAGAGAATCAGACCTTAAGAATCGGATGTTCGCGGTGTTGGAAAAAGGCCCCAGATGGGTAGAAATCGCCTCCACCGCGCTACACAGGATTATATTCTTGCCCGGCTTCAAAATCTGGCGATCACAAGTCGCACATGTCCCACTTCCGCGCCACTGGGCGGCAAGCTTCTACACTGATTCCAGCACATGTCTGACCCCGCCACGACTCCCGAGACGAATAACGACACAATTGCCGCAGTCTCCACGCCACCCGGCAGGGGCGGCATCGGCATTGTCCGCCTGAGTGGACCGGAGGCCGTTTCTATCGCTGTCCAGCTGGTCAGTCTCCGCCTGCCGCTCGAGCATGGTCGCGCACGCCTGGCGGATGTGCTCGACACTGGGGGAAACGGAGCCGAACAGCCCCAACCTCCGCGAATCGATGAAGCTCTTGTCACCTGGTTCGCCGCTCCCAACTCCTACACCGGCGAGGACCTCGTCGAGATTGCCGCGCACGGATCGCCTGTTGTCCTGGAGTCCTTGCTTCGCCGTGCGCTCGATCTGGGAGCGCGGCTGGCTGAGCCTGGCGAATTCACTCAGCGCGCCTTTCTCGCCGGCAGGCTCGACCTTACCCAGGCCGAGGCTGTGCGCGACCTGATTGAAGCGCAGACGCTCACCCAGGTGCGCGTGGC
>Ga0182027_10012339_pt1 | contig 12007 bp, 10 predicted proteins | sample 712E1DmetaG_FD_121300 | JGI IMG/M metagenome (GOLD analysis project Ga0182027, IMG submission 121300) | Permafrost microbial communities from Stordalen Mire, Sweden - 712E1D metaG (Illumina Assembly) | ecosystem: Environmental > Terrestrial > Soil > Wetlands > Permafrost | place: Sweden...
ATATATGCCGGATAAACTGCTCGACTGGGGTACGAATTTATTAACCGGCAGCGATAAAACCTACTGGTGGGCATTTGGAATCACCATTATTGCTATCGGGGCTTGTGTTTATTTCTCTCAGCGGTTCCTAAAAAATAGAGATTTGTAAATATTGAGCTAGCTCGCCGGCGTCTTTTATTTCTTATCCATTAAATATCTTTTCTAGAGTTCAATTTTCAAGTGTTGTTAACATTGTGGAATCTGCTTACGGCTTTCCAGCATTAAGATCTGATTGTCTGAAAAGATTATATGTCTTCATACTTTCACTGGCCTTTAGGAACCATTACCTCTATACTTAAATTTGTAAAGGATTAGTAACGAAAATGACAGAAACAACTTTATTGAAAGCGCTCACGGAAGCCGGTCTGGGCAGCCGCCGGAAAATGACAGACGCAATTAAAAACGGCAAGGTTAAAGTCAACGGTGTGATTGCAGAAAACTTCCGTCAGCCGATAAACGCTGAAACCGACCGGATTCTCTTCGACGGACGTCCTGTTAATCTGAAAGCGGAACAGGTAGTTTATCTGATGTTAAACAAACCGGACGGCTTACTTTGTACTACCAGTGATGACAGAGGGAGACGCACCCTTCTGGATATTCTTCCCGAACAATACCGCCATTTGCGTCTCTACCCGGTGGGAAGGCTGGACATGGACAGTACCGGATTACTGATTTTAACCAATGACGGCGCACTAACCTACCAATTAACTCATCCTAAATTTGAACATGAAAAAGAATATCTGGTACAGGTCGATGGCACACTGCAACCCCGGGAAAGACAAAATCTGGAGCACGGCGTCAAGCTTGAAGACGGCATTACCGCTCCCGCTGTTATAAAAGAAGTACGTACTGCTCCATTTAATTACAGTCTCACTATCCACGAGGGTAAAAAACGACAGATAAGACGGATGTTCGCCCATCTGGGATACAGGGTTCTCGCTCTGAAACGGATTCGTATGGGGAACCTGACTTTAGGAACTCTGAAAGAAGGCCAAACCAGACAATTGATAGAACGTGAGATCAAATCTTTGCTGAAAACTTAGCATCAGCAGTGAATTTAACATTCTAGGGCTTTAGATATAATCCGTTTTCTTTAATGTATAGTGCCACTTCTTCAGGCACCAATCCAATGATGGATAAACCTTGAGCAACCTTATTCCTGATATCCGTGGCGCTGATATCTACCCGCGGTTTATCCATCAAGATAATCTTCTTCGATATTCCGGGGATTTCTGCTTCCAACTTCTTAATATCGGGACGGTCGTATCCGGGCCTGGGGACTGCCACCAAAAAGCATAGCTGAATCAGTTTTGCCGGGTCTTTCCAGAGCGTTATTCGTGCCAGATTATCCCACCCGATGATGAAATATAAGTCGGATGCCCCTGCAGACTGTGCTTTCAGCTTAGCAATGGTATCGGCCGAATAAGATGGTCCCCGGTGCTCTACTTCCATCGTGGAGATTTTAAAGTATGGTTTGCCATGAAGGGCCAGTCTTAACATTTCAACACGATAAACGGCCGGTGAAATCGACTTGTCTGCTTTCATCCAAGGTTGACCGGCGGGAAGAAAGAGTACTTCGGTCAAGTTGAGGTAAGCTCTTGCCTCCTCAGCAATTGCCAGATGCCCGTTGTGGATCGGGTCAAATGTCCCGCCCAGAATACCTGTCTTCATCAAACTCTACCATTCCCATTCGGAAGCGCCGCAACGGATGATATTGCCCCTTTTAATACCGGCTTTCTCCAGAGCTTTGTCGACATGTAATCTGGTCATCTGTCCGAGTACTTGCCCCTGAATGGTTGGGTCTGTCATATCCACCCGGGAGACAATCCGCTCCAACTCCGGCTCGCTGACCACAAAGACCTCACCGTCTTTACTGATTGACATCTGTTTATGTCTCGGTAGCGGATGAAAGACCTTAGGTTCAGGCTCCTGGTTCAGAATCTGACTTGCCTTCAGCAAATTATTAATCGTCTGCATTAATTCGGAAATACCCTCACCGGTCAGCGCTGAAACAAAATGAACATCAATATCGGCTTCACGGAAATCCTTTATAATTTCTTTCTTTTTGTTCTGTACGGCAGGTAAATCAATTTTATTGATTACCACGATTTGCGGTTTTCTTGCCAGTGTTGAGTCGAATAAACTCAATTCATTGTTCACCTTAATCATGTTGTCCAGCGGTGACTCTGCTGTACCGTCAATCAGGTGAATCAGGATTCGGGTGCGCATACTATGACGGAGAAAGTCATGCCCCAATCCGCGCCCCAGATGGGCGCCGTCAATCAATCCCGGAATCTCCGCCAGTACAAAATTCTCGAACTCCACGCCCACAACACCCACAATCGGCTCGCGGGTCGTGAAAGGGTAATCGGCAATCTGAGGTTTCGCCGCGGTAGCCAGCGACAGCAGTGAAGACTTCCCGACATTCGGGTAACCGATGATACCAACATCGGCAATAAGTTTCAGTTCCAGAGCAATGACTTTCTCTTCCCCGGCTTCTCCTGACTGCGCGAGTCTGGGTGTCTGATTCGTGGAAGAAGCAAAATGAACATTCCCCAATCCACCTTTACCACCGCGGGCTATGATAACCTGGTCGCCTGCATTCTCTAAATCACCCAGTAAATCATCTAAGCCATCTTTATCTTTCGCATAAACCACAGTTCCTTCCGGAACCTTTAAAATCAGCGGGTCCCCATTTCGGCCGTGTTTCTTCTGAGCTGCACCGGCACCGGCATTATCCCCTTTATAAAGTTGTTTCTTTTTAAATCCCCAGAGATTCATCACCGATGGGTCTGCCTCTATTATGACATCCCCTCCTTTGCCGCCATCCCCACCATCCGGCCCTCCAAAAGGCACAAACTTCTCCCGGCGGAAGGTAATCGCCCCATCGCCACCCCTGCCGGCTAACACTTTTATTTCCGTTATATCAAACATCAATGTTATCGTACACCAAATATCTAATCTTTTCTATGTTAAGTAATGGAGAACAATAGTAATAATAAGGATTTAAGCAGCGTAACAGGCGTTAAACCGGAGATGGAAAATAAATGTAGGGGTTTTCGGAGTATCAACCGATGAAAAGTTATCAAAAGGGAAAAGGAGTTATTGAAAATATCCAGGTGAGCAATGAAGACTTTGAAATACTAGCAGTTAACTGCCGTTGCGGGCGGAATAGAGTTTCTGTTGGATGTTGAAGACCTGGCGTTTCAGGTGCGGGTCGTTGTTGATAGCATTAGACATCTTTTCGTATGCATAGCTGATGGTTGCCGGGCTTCTATCGCCTAATTCTCTGCCGATTTCGGATAAGGAGCACTCAGTTTCCTGACGCATTAAATACATACACATCTGACGCGCCTGAACCGTTGCTTCATCGCGCCTTCTTCCGCGGAGGTCGTTGAGCGTCAATTGGAAAGTCCCGGCCACTGTTTCCGTAATCAGATGCGGAGTGATGGGGGCTAATTGGGGTTCTTTACTGGCAATGTCACACAGAGCGCGGGCTGCGATATCCGGGGTGACGGCAGTGTTCAGTAATTTAGAATAGGCAACCACTCTGTTCAGTGAACCTTCCAGTGCCCGGATGTTTTCTTTGACCTGAAGAGCAATATATTCCAACACATCAGGGCTAATGGTAATTTCATCACGTTCAGATTTATGCTGTAATATACCCAAACGCGTTTCAAAGTCCGGTGGCTGCAAGTCCGCTACCAGCCCCCACTCAAAACGGGATCTTAGGCGCTCTTTCATCAAAGGGATCGACTTCGGTGATTGGTCGCTGGCGAGAACAATCTGACGGTTGCTGCTGTGCAGCTCATTAAAGGTATAAAAGAAATTTTCTTCTGTCTGTTCTTTACCGGCAAAGAACTGGACATCGTCGACGAGCAACATATCACAATTACGGAATTTCTTGCGGAATTCATCAGTTGATTTTTCACGAATCGCAGTAACTAACTCATTGGTATACTGTTCGGCGCTGACATAAAGCACTATCAGGTGGTTCATGACGGCTCTATTCCCGATAGCTTGCAACAAATGGGTTTTACCCAATCCGGCGGCGCTATAAAGAAACAACGGGTTGAAAGCTAGGCCCGGGTTTTCCACGACTTTGGCGGCGGCGGCATAAGCCAGGTTATTAGAATTACCGACAACGAAAGTATCAAAAGTATACCGTGGGTTGAATAACGGCAGATTGGTACGTGACAAACCGGGCTTTTCTGCGCTGGTGGTAACCCGGAACTCTACTTTCACATCATCCCGCAGAATACCGGTCAGGGTTTTTTCAATCAGCGATCTCTGGTTCTTTTCCAGGTACTCGGCGACAAAAGTGTTCGGGACACCGATGATAAAATGCTTGTCCTGGCATTCCATTCCAATGGTTTTACTTAGCCAAGTCCTGAAGTTAGGCTTACTAACTTCAAGCTGTAATTGACCCAAAGCGGCTTCCCAGATTTCAGGAGCCGGACGAACTATCATTATAACAATTCCTAAACCAAGCCGCTCTACCGTTAATCACGACGATGTCTTTTTACATAGTGCGGATTGGAAAACAAATATTCTTGGAACCCAAGTGATGACAAGCGACGATATTTAGGATATTATGGCTGACTAATGGATGGCAAGGGTTCTGTTGCAAACTGCCGGGCATTGACGAGGATTGACCGATACATCTTTCTTGCTCACAAGGTCTGTCAAGCCCTCAGTTTCATCATTTTTCTCACTGATAGACTGGATTATCACAGGATATAAAAAAGTCAAGTTTTGTCCCCAATTAAACCCATTGTGCAAACGGGAACATAGGTACACTTTATGACTAGTGGTAATGTACTCTACGTTTATTTTATACTATTCAAGAAAAATTATACCATCGTTTCTTGTGGAGTTGGGGGGATAAGGGGCAACAGCGGGCAAGCGAGGGCGTTTGCCCTCGCGCCTCCCAATAAAATAAACGCCCCCTTCCCTCACAGGGAAGGGGAAAGGGGATAGGTCGTCGTGTCCCGATTAACATTGACGTACCGGTAGACCAACTTGTATTATGGTTTCTCCCGAATGGACAATAATATCCCATCTACTTGGTCACCGTTGACCTTTGGTGTTAAAATGCGGTAGGCGGAGGAAAACCAGTGCGAATTGTTTTTATGGGTACCCCGGAATTTGCCGTGCCCTCCCTGGCAGGTCTTATCAACAACGGTTATGAAGTCGTGGCAGTTTATACGCAACCTGATAAAGCCGCGGGTAGAGGCCGGGTTATGGAAGAATCGCCGGTTAAAAAGGCGGCGCTAAGAAATAATCTGAATGTTTTACAACCGGTAAATTTGAAATCGGTAGAAACAAAAACACAACTGGCGGAATTGAAACCGGATGCCATCGTCGTGGCCGCATTCGGACAGATTCTGCCGCCGTCAGATCTGGAAATCCCGCCCTTTGGATGCCTTAATATTCACCCCTCGCTACTGCCAAAGTACCGCGGGGTGGCGCCGGTGCCGGCAGCGATTCTCAACGGTGATGAATTCACCGGGGTCAGTATTATGTTATTAGACAAAGGTGTGGATACCGGACCGGTACTGACCAGTGTGCACGTTCCCGTTTTGCCGCAGGACACCTCCGGTTCGTTGATGGAAAAATTATCACATACCGGCGCGCAATTACTGCTGGATACTATCCCGGGATGGTTCCGCAAGGAAATCAAGCCGCAACCGCAAAATAATGCCGATGCCTCCTATACCAAAATGTTAACGAAAGAGGTTGGGGAAATTGACTGGAAATTACCGGCTGTGCAAATATGGCGTAAAGTACGCGCCTACCAGCCATGGCCCGGATGCTATACCAGGTGGCAGGGGAAGCAATTAAAGATACTGGAAGCAGTGCCTTTGGCGGGAGGCGAAAACCAGGAACTCGGGTGTGTAGTCGCCGTTAAAGACAGCGCGGCCGCATTTGGCGTTGTCACCGAAGATGGTATCCTGGGTGTGATTAAAGTGCAACTGGAAGGGAAGAAAGTGGTGTCCGCCAAAGAGTTTCTGAACGGGCAGCGGCAGTTTATAGGGGCAGTAGCGGGATAAATTTGGAACCTCTCTCCCATGAAAAGGCCCTAGGTCCCGGAGGTACGGCGGGAAAGAAACCAATAGGTACTCTGTTCACATTTTAAACCGGGGACATCGTTAACACTTTATCCCACAATTCCGACCAGAGACATTATACCTCCGTAATGTCCCGCGCGGCTGGATTCAAATATGCGCAAGATGTTACGACGACTCGCTCCACTCCATCCGAAAGTTTGTAAAAAAGGGTGCCATACCTTATAGTAGAATCAACGTGGACAAAGAAAATCAGGCAAACGAGACCATTACTTTTCTGGGCACCGGCGGCGCCCGCTTCATGATAATCAGTCAACTCCTTGCCTCCGGCGGCCTCTGGTTTAATTTCAACGGGACACAGATACTGATGGACCCCGGACCGGGGTGCATCGTTCAGGTAACCAACCGCAAGTTGAACCCTGAGGAGCTTAGCGCCATTATCGTATCCCACCGTCATCTTGACCATTCGGCGGATGTTAATGTGATGACGGAAGCGATGACTGAGGGTGGATTCAAAAAACGCGGTATCCTCTTTGCCCCCAGGGATGCGATCGAGACAGAGCCCATTGTTTTTGATTACCTTAAAAAGAGTCTTGAACGGATCGAAATCCTTGAAGCCGGTAAAAATTACTACGTCGGGAGCGTTTCCTTTACCACGCCGGTACGCCATATCCACCTTGTAGAAAACTACGGTGTGATTTTTAAGACCAAAAACCACACCATCGCTTATATTACCGATACCCGTTACTTCGAGGAGCTGGGCAGCTACTATCACGGCGACTTGCTAATGCTAAACCTGACATTTCTGAGACCCCGCGCCACTCCGGCAAAGCCTGATATGCCGATTGACCATCTCTCAATGCCTGATGCCGAACGTTTGATTAAAGAAATCAAACCGAAAATTGCTATACTGACGCATTTTGGCATGGGTGTTTGGCGTGCCAAGCCTGAGTTAGTGGCCGCAGAACTGACACAAAAAACAGGAATTAAAGTCATTGCTGCCACGGACGGTTTGATATTTGATTTGGCCGAGTTGGACAAGATTTAATTTCCTGTCTATGCGCTAGAGATAGACCCTTCGCTACGCTCAGGGCGACAGAAACAATGTAATAATAAAGGATATCATCCCAATTTGAATAATATAGACAGCATTCTACACAAAGTCCAGAAGCCTGCCCGCTATACGGGTGGGGAATGGAATAGCATCATTAAAGACTGGAAGGAAATTCCTATCAGAATCGCGCTTTCCTATCCGGACATCTATGAGATTGGCATGTCCAATATGGCCTTGCCGATTCTTTACGACCTACTGAACGCCCAACGGGACGTTCTGGCCGAAAGAGTATTTCCGCCTTGGGTAGATATGGCCAAAGAGATGAAGGCCAACGATATTCCATTGTTCAGTCTGGAGACCAAACACCCGCTAAATGAATTTGATATTGTTGGGTTCTCGCTAGGGCATGAAATGACTTATACGAATGTCCTGGAGACGCTGGCTCTCTCACAAATACCGGTGCTGGCGGCAGAAAGGAATGATGGGCATCCGTTAGTGATTGCCGGTGGGACATGTGTTCTCAACCCGGAGCCGATTGCCGATTTCTTCGACTTCTTTGTCATCGGGGACGGGGAAGAAGTAATACTGGAGCTAATAGACGTGCTCCGCGCATGCAAAGCACAAAAATCGAACAAACAGCAGCTTTTACGGGAAGCGGTTAAGCTTAACGGCATTTATGTCCCAAGTCTTTACGAAGTGGAATATCATCCTGATGGACGGCTCAAGAGCTTTAACCCGACCGTTCCCGAAGCAAAACCAACCATAAAACGAAGAATTGTGAATAAATTACCGGCACCGGTTACAAAACCTATCGTGTCTTACATTGAAGTCATCCACGACCGCGGCGCGATTGAAATTCAGCGCGGCTGTACTCGCGGTTGTCGCTTCTGTCAGGCGGGGATTATATACCGCCCCATGCGTGTCCGTCCCCAGGACGAAATAGAAAAAGCTGTGGAAGAAATTCTCAATAACACCGGCTACGACGAAGTCTCGCTGGTATCTTTAAGTTCGGGGGATTACCCTGGAATTGACCGGCTGGTGGGTAAATTATCCGGCGGCTTTGAGAATCTGTCGCTGTCTTTACCCAGCCTGCATATCAATAGTTTTTCGCTGGAACTGATGCAGGCATTATCGCCGCGCAAAAAGATAGGCTTGACGTTTGCGCCGGAAGCAGGCAGTGACAGACTGCGCCGGGTCATTAACAAACAGCTTACCGAAGAGGAAATTCTGGAAACCTTTACCGAAGTATTTCGTAAAGGCTGGCTGAGTATCAAACTCTACTTCATGGTCGGGCTTCCTACTGAAACAAAAGAGGACATCGAAGCCATCGGGCAACTGGTAGACAAAATCCGTGACCTGGCGAAAAAGAACGGCGGGAAGACACCGCAAATCAGAGTGAATGCCTCCACTTTTGTACCCAAAGCGCATACGCCATTTCAGTGGTTCGCGCAAAATACCGAAGAAGAACTCACTGCTAAACACGCCATCCTGAATTCAGCCTTTCAGCGTCGGGGCACCAGGCTCTCCTGGGGCAATCCCAGGGTCAGCCTGCTGGAGGCAGCTTTATCCCGCGGCGACCGCCGTCTGGGCAAGGTTATTTATCGCGCCTGGCAGATGGGCGCTGTCTTTGATGCCTGGGATGAACTTTTTAAATATGACCTCTGGCAAAGCGCTTTTGAGGAAACCGGACTGGACATCAAATTTTACGCACAGCGGGAACGCTCTCAGGACGAATTACTGCCGTGGGCGCATATCGATGTTGGCGTCAGCCAGGAATATATCAAGGCAGAATATGCGAGGGCTCTGAAAGCTGAAGTGACCCCTGACTGTCGCGGTGGTGTTTGTAACGCCTGCGGACTGGAAAGATGGGACAACGTGTGCGGTAAATAGGGGAATTATTTCTCCGTTTTGTAAGAGAGCAGACCGAATACTCCTAACTGTAATAACTCTGTACATTCTCTTTATTTACATGTACTCATGAGCGGACCACAATACTATAGAGAGATAGTTTTATGGATCCCTATTTACTCAGGAACAACAATTAAGAAAACGGGGGTTGTCAAGGTTTGCGGTTAGACTCACAGTTCTTTGCAAAATATGACTTCATAAGGTATGCTAATACAACAACAGGATTTTAATTGCGGGTGATATAAACAAAGGGGGAAGGTCATGATGGTGACATGAAATACAAGGAATCCTTCCCATTCGGTCAGCAAACAAGGACGAATAAACCTATCGTTTCTGTATTACTCACCTGCGGTATCACCTCATGTTTTCCGGAATTTGGGAATATAAAACATAAAGCGCTGCTACCGCTTCAAGGACGGCCAATTGTTGATTTCGTATCAACGGCATTGTGTAAATCACAAGTAGAAAAAGTCTTCGTTGTACATGAACCTGATGAAGATCTTAGTAAAGTACTTACCGGTCATGAAAAAATCATTTTCGTAGAATGCAGCAAGCCTAGTCCAACCTTAACGGATAGTGTAATTTGTAGCATTGAGAAACTTTTTAAATATTATGGAGAGAACGAACTTAACCAAAAACAAATCATGTTTGTTCCATGCGATATCCCTTTAGTGAAAGCTAAGGACTTTAATGCTTTAATACGCCAGACATTCAATAATGATGCAGATTATTGCTTCACGGTCATCAAGAACAGCCTCCTTAAAGAAAAACATACGGGGCGTCACTACCGGAAAGTGCATTTCAACGAGCTGGGTGACGATTATAGCTTTCAGTCGATAAACTTCATTCGCATCAGAAATTTTCGAATGCCAGAGGTAATTGGTAGTTCGCCGGGAGCAACAGTATTCGATCGCAGCGGCTCAGTAGAAAACCTTCTGAAAAGAATGGAAGATATTCGCAAACACAGGCATAGCGTCATAGGTTGGGTACGATTCGCCCACCGGATTACCGGGAAAGCAGGTGTGACCTTGTCCCTTCAGATACTGTTCGATTTACTGAGAAACAGCTGCACAGAAACAAAATTCGGGCAGGCGATATATCGCACTTTAAACGTGAAAGTTGCCATGGTAGAATCACAATCCGCGACTTTTTCGCTGGACATTGATAAACCGGCTGATCTTGATTACGTATCACGATTAGCCATGTTGAAAACAGAGAATTGTTCGGCGGAGTAAATTGGACTTTTATCATTCTCCGGAGAGCAATGCCATTTACGGATTAGAATATGGTTGAATTTCACAATAAATATCCAATTAATAAGTGTTTATTAATTATTATCTCTTCAATCCTATTTATTGGAACCATGATTGTTTCGTTTTTGATGCTGACCCGGGGGGATTATATGAGTCAGCTCAAGCCGTATACTTACCTGAGTTTATTTGTTATCGCCCTGATCACAGGATCGCCTCTACCCATACCGACTTTTTGCGTAGTACTGGTATTCACGATGGGAAGTGTCGAAAATCCCATCCTGGTAGGACTAATAACGGGGTTGGGTGTTGCGATAGGACACATGATGGTATATTGGTTCGGCTTCGGCGGCTATAAACTCCTGACAATCCTTAATGTTCCAGATTGGGTCAGCAGACAATACTTAAAAATCAATAACAAATTTATTAAAAAGCCAAAAGTTGGGAAAGTTCTGGACTTTGTGAATCAGCACGCTACCATTTCGATGTTCTTGATGTCTGTTGTCCCCAATCCTTTTCAATTACCAGTTTTGCTTACTTTAGGCGCCCAACGCGCTTCATTCTGGAAAGTATTTATAGCTTGCTGGGCGGGCAGAACGATATTTTATCTCTTTCTGGCTTATCTGGGTTATTTCGGTTTACAATTCTGGAGATAAATTAATAAAAGCAAGTTTAGTCTCTAGATATTTTCAAATTTTTAAAGGAGATTACTTCAATCCAAATCAATCCGCTGGATAGTAGAAGCAATTCCTGAAGACCAAGTAAAGGCCAGTATGTGATTACAAACAATCTGCTGCCGACGCCGAATAGAGCTATGAAAGCCGTAGTTAATGTGAAACCGAATAAACTGCCCCATTGTTTGTTTTGTTTTATGTTTGCGGAAAAAAGAAAACATCCAACGGGGAGTAATCCCGCGGCTATGGAAACGATGATGACGTGAATTACACGATGCACCGACCATGTTTCGTGGTTTGGTTCAGTCTTGATGAAAGCTGCCATAAAAAAACAAATACTAATGATGAAAAAGATGACCAGGATAGTTTTATAAAAGCTTCCTCTCGGCAAAGTAATGGAAATAGCGATCATAAACACGAATAAAGTTACAGCCAGAACAACAAAGGATAGACTCCCGAGCCAACCGTATTGCCCAACCGATAGTTCACTTAAGGGGATTCCAATAATATCCTGCTTATTGCTCAGTGTTCTTGTTAATGTCTCTAGCACTACAAAAACAACGGGACAAGTAATACTTAAAACAGCAAGAGCTCTTAGATTTTTCTTTACGCCAACATTTTTATTAGAGCACATCTTATTAGTGATAACTCCTGATGTTATAAACTGTTACACCAAATTAATACTGCCCCACTAATCCCCGGAAATAAAAAATCACTCCTCTTTTCCATTGTAGAAGGAGTGGTTTATATGATGCTTTTTAATCTTTATTGTCGAAAAGATGTAACACCACTGAAAACACGTTTAAGATGTCCTTGTTTAACAAGCAGTGATGGTCTTATTTAATTAGCCAAAAACAGTCCGGAATTTGGTGTTAGATTATTTCCAGGGTGGCTTTCGTGCCTTGCTTAGCCGCTTTTACCCTAATGAGAGTCCGCATAGCTTCTGCGATGCGTCCCTGCTTGCCAATCACTCTGCCCTTGTCTTCATCGGCGACTTTTAGCTTCAGGATAATA
>Ga0182027_10012340_pt1 | contig 12007 bp, 13 predicted proteins | sample 712E1DmetaG_FD_121300 | JGI IMG/M metagenome (GOLD analysis project Ga0182027, IMG submission 121300) | Permafrost microbial communities from Stordalen Mire, Sweden - 712E1D metaG (Illumina Assembly) | ecosystem: Environmental > Terrestrial > Soil > Wetlands > Permafrost | place: Sweden...
ATCGGTTCGACTTCGACATCTGCACGCCAGAAAAGGGATGGAAGCAGTACGACACCGACCAAGATGCCCATTACTTCGGCGTGTGGGTCAACATCGACAAGCGCCAAGTCGTGACCTTTGCCGAGGGCGACCTCAGCATCACCGAATGCCCGACGATTGAGCATCTCAAGGCCGAGCTGAAAGCCATGGAGGAATTCTACGGTCCACCGCCGCCAGCCTTCATCGTGATCGACCAGGGCGGCCGGGTCACGCACATCTTCGACAAAAGGCCGGAGGTGGTTTTGCCATGACCTCATATGTGAAAGAGCTTTGCGCGCATTACAGGCGGGTGCCCACCGTTGACCGTTATGTCGGGAAGGCGCTCACGTCACCGGGGCTGGTGGCGGCTTTAGCGACCGAGATCATCGGAGAATCGGCCACCGAGCGGTTTGTCGTGATGAACCTCGACATCAAAAACCGCCTATTGAGCTTCTCTACGGTCGGCATCGGATCGGCGTCCGGCTGCCCGGTGATGATTAGCGAGATATTTAAGGCGGCTCTGCTCGCCAACGCCGTCTCAATTGCCGTGGCTCACAACCACCCCTCCTCGGATGTCACACCGTCAGCCGAGGACGACCGCATAACCCAACGGATCTTTGAGGCAGGAAGGCTGATCGGCATCGAGGTCATCGATCACGTCATCGTTGGCGGCGAGGGCGGAGGCCACTACTCCTACCAGACAAGTGGACGGCTGAAATCGCATTCGGAGGCCGCGGACACATGGTAGCCGAGCAGACAGCGGCGGACCTCGCGGCGATTGCCAACGACTGGCTCGTCAATGCAATCGCCACTTGCGGAAGATCAGAGACGGCAGCGCTGCGGTCGATCACAAAGCGCATCGTGCAGCAGTTCGGTGGGCTGTGTGCCGACGAGATCGATCCTGACACGGTGTTGACCGGCTACGCCCGTTTTTTGACGGATGCCGGGCTCAAGCCCAAAAACCATCTGCGCGTGCTGCGCCGAATTTTGGGTCATGCCCAACGACGAGGATTCCTGGCAAGTGATCCGCGGGCCGGTTTCCAGTTTTCTGAATCAGCAATCGGCGCAGCATCTTTGGGCCGTAACCGTCAGCCGAGAAAAAAGACCAGAAAAAACATCGCGATGCCGACCAACCGTGTTTTGGGTCGCCGCCAGCCGGTAATCCAAACCCAACGACCCAATCGTGCGCGTAGCCCAAACCCAATACCGTCAACACAAACGGCGACACAACCCAATCCCAAACCGAACCGGGCAACTCACGTGCCGTCGCCCAATGGGTGGCGATACTTTCGCCTTGGCGACCGGGTATTCGAGATCCACGAGGGCGACGAGGCTGCGGCGCATCTCGCAGAATAGGAGGGTCCGGATTGATGTCAGACCATCAGCGTAAAAGACCATCACGAGCAGGGCTATGCGCGGTCCACGAAACGGGACCCACTGCCACGACGATAGTCGGGACAGCAACGGCAACGAGACGAAGAGCCACCACCTGCCAAGGCCCCAAGAAACCCTTGGAGGAGGTGGAGATGAGCACTCGCAGCAAGACCAATCTGGTCGAATATTGCTGGAGCATTCTCGAAGACAGCTTGAGCAGGACCATACGCAGCATTGTCAAACGCGGTGACTTTACCGTCCTGCCGTTCCGCATGCTTGACGCCCTGGTCGCCACGCATGACGCCCGGGCGATCCCGATGATTCTGCGCATGGCAGCGGCTCCATGGGACATGGCGATCGACGGCCTTTGGTTGTTGCGCTGTCCAGAAGCCAGGCGGCTAATCAAACGAGGTCAGACCGACATCCATCCGTTCGTTGCCGAACGCTGGGCGTTCAACATCGGCTCGGGCCGCAACGCCGACTGGATGAAATTGCCCCCGACATCCAGCACGTTGAATGATCGCGAAGCGGGGAGACTCGCCGCAACCTACCTGGCGAGCACCGAATTGGAGCGACAAACCGCGCACGGACGACCGTGCTACAGCGAGGTGGCTTTTTGGGCGGCGTTGCTCACGGCAGACGACGACTACGTGGTCGAACATGCCCTGCGACGGTTGATAGAGATGGCGACAATGCCCAACGAGGACAACGTGGCACCACTTCTGGAGTCAACGCATTCACCTACAGTACGGACCCTTGCCGCTGGATTTTTGCTTGGTTCCAAAAGCGAGGTTGCTCACGCCCGACAAATGGGGGAGCCTGCATGCGACAGTCTTTGGTCGGGCTTCCTATCTCCGACCAGAATTCTACATGTGGCCCCGAGCGAATCTGACCGTGACATGTTGGCGAAACGACTGCGCAAATACATCGCGCGGAACCCGGATTGGGCCGCGCTGCCTTCCCTCGATTCTGCCGAGTGGGCACGCGACCTGGAAAGCGCCGCAACGAAGATCGAGAATGAAAAATTTGATGTCGTTGTCGTCGGCGACGGCAAATGCGCAGCGCGAGCTTTTGACGACGCTACGGCTCTCGCGGAGTGGTTTCCCGGCATATCGGTGGTCATTTTCGCGGATGGCACAGTCCCTCTCGACACGCGCCTTAATGTCATCAGCCAAAACGATTCTGACGATTCGATTGCCGCATCGTTGGAATTGACGAAAAGAGCGCCCGACGTGCGGTTCACCGCGTTGATCGAGGACGCGGAATTCACGCCACCGACCAAATTCCGCTCGCCGCACTGCGTGACAATGCGACTTCGTGCCGTTAAGGCAAGGCGCGAGAAGGCAGAATTCATCGCCACAATGCTGCCCGAACAGTTTGAAAAATGCAGCGAAGCCTTGAATCCAGGGCGAACTGTGCGCATCGAGGGGATCTTGTGCCGATTTCCCGGCGCGGGCCGCGGCGAACTCCAGGTGAGCACGATCACCAAGGTCTGAATATCCATGCGACCAAAGCCGCACGCAGAACTTGCCATCGGTCGCTGCTGCGGGCGACGAACGGACGGAGCGGGCAACATCAACTGTTCGCCGCGAACACATGAACACCGAGACGCGGACGCCTCCGTGACGAGATAGCCTGGCGTGAGCACGGCTGCGGTTGGTCGGCAAAAGGCTTCAACATACGATCGTAGGCCGAGTCTGTCGGCGTGAGCGCCCCTCGTTGTCTTCCTTCTTAAATAGACATTTCAACTGTACATGATGTCAGGTCGTCTTGTGCTATGTGTCTTCTGACTCACAGCAGATGACGAGATTCCATTGGGTAAAAGCAATGGAGATAAACGTCTTTTGCAAGACGAGATTGTCCACGTGATCTTCACTTCTGCATAAGGAAATCGTCAGATCACGTCGTTGGTGGAGGTTGTAATGAAGGATATTGCGATGAGATTGCTGTCCAAGCGCTATCAGACACTACAGAGCCTGGATAAGGTTGAGAATCACATCAAAGGTCATTCTCTACTAGGTGTTAATGTTTTGCGCTTGAGGGAGAAGGGCCACCTCCTCACTAAGCCCGATGGGTCACGGGGGATCAGGCTCTATCTGCCAAAATTGGGCGATGACCTCTATTGCACGCTCAAGCAAACCTCACGTGAGCCCGGCGAGAAAGACATTTGCGACCTGGAATTCAAGTACATCACCAACGGCAATGTGCTCGAAGCCGACTACATGCAGGAAAATGAAGGGATCAACATCACGCCGAAACGGCCAACCCAGGATTCTAGACGTGTTGGCCACCCCGACGCTGATGAACGCAGGAACTGCAAATCAATTGAGATGTGGTTCAAGCTCGGTGCCACATACGGAGCCGAGGCTGCTGCCCGTTCTCCTTGCCTGGTGTACGACGACACTGCGCGTGTGATCGAGATCATCCAGAAAACGCTGCATCGCGTGAGCAGCAGCTTCGTAGAGCAACACCAGAAGTTCTATTTTGAGCCTGGCCTGCACGAATTTCATGTCGATGTCATCACCTCGCGTTATGCTGGCCAGAAGGATTCTTTCCTCTCGATTCCCGCTGAAGGCTGGTCGTTGTACGACGTTGGCAGCGATTCTCGCGTCATCGAGGCTCTGGCCGGTCACTACAACGATGTGAAACTCACGCGCTACCTCAACGATCCCTCCTCAACTTTGGACAAGATCGAATACCGTGACCGATCTCTGCCAATCTGGTGTGCGATTGGAGGATGCGACGCATACGCCAGCAAAGTCTACCGGAAGGACGCCAACAAGAAATATTGCATATCCCGTCTCGAAGTTCAGGTGTTCAAAATGGCCAAGCTGCTGCACGAAAAAAAGGGCGACGTGGCATGCCGAGACAAGGACTCCTACGTGGATCTGATCTCACGTGCTCAGCCGATCGTATGGGGAATTCAGCGCTCCGTGTTCGGCGACCTTTTTCTATCCGTGTCCCAGGTGGATTGCGACGCTGCCTTTCGAGATTTGCTGATCGAGACGTTGCCCAATCGCGGCTATGTCGTCTGGCTTCACTACTTGAAGCACAACCGCAGTTTGCCGGAATTGAGATCGGTAGTCGCGGATCGCGAAATAGCCGCTCTCAAAGACGCGGGTGTCATTGTGTCCAACCGAATTCCAGGGGAAAAGGAGGCAGTCTACAGCCGAGGCAAGGCAGTGACGCGGCGACTCGGCCTCGCCAAAATGAAGGAACACTCGTTCTTGTTGCCCGCCGACGGATCGATCAAACTGCGGTCACGGAATCGTGACTGATGGCAACTCGCGGCAGATCCATTTCGGAAATTGTGCTGCGCGAAGAGCGGCGGAAAAAGACTGCGGCATTACAGCGGTTGCGGATGCATGCACCCAAGTTTAGGCAGTTCAAGAATGGGTGGGTCGAGTACCATGGTCGCCCGCTCACGCCCCGACAATGGAAAGCCGTAACCGCTCCCCCGAATGGCCCCGTTCAGGTGATCGCTGGACCAGGTAGCGGCAAAACGCGAGTGCTAGTGCGCCGTTTTCTCTGGCTTGTAGAAAAGCACGGGATCGATCCGTCGCGCATTCTTCTGCTCACGTTGACGAACAAGGAAGCTAAGACAATGTTCGGTCGCATCCGCAAGCTTCTTGGCAAAGAGGCAGCGATCCTCATGCCCCACAGAGGAGCGGCGAACGGCGGAACGATCCACTCGTGGTGCAGTCGCGGTGTCCTGCGCTCCCACGGTCCAGATTTTGGCTTTCCAGCGAACTACACCATTCTCGATGGTGCGGCGGCACTGTCAACGCTCAAGAAACGGTGCCGTGCGCTCAATCTGAATGAGGAGGTGGCAGACAACATCAAACGGATCGAGGTGGAGTGGGCCAAGGCGCGGACGAATTTCGACGCGCCACTGCCAGCCCTAAAAAGAGCTTTGACGCGAATGCATGAGGACTGGAGCGGCAAGAAGAAGACGAGTGGCGGGAAGTATCCGTCGTTTTCGATGCTTTGGCCGGACATCGTTCGGCTGGTCAAAGCGTTTGAGGCCACGAAAAAGGGGGACAACACGCTCGATTTCACTGATCTCATCGTCGAGGGTTACGCGCTTGTTCGTGCCAAGGGAGCGCTTCGGCAGAGATTGCGTTCCACATACAGTCACATCTTGATCGACGAGGCGCAGGATCTATCGCGAAAGCAACTCGCCATCGTCAAAGCGTTTGCGGGAGAAAAGGCCAACGTCATGGCTGTATGCGATCCGTACCAGACGCTATTCCGGTTTTCGGGTGCATGGATGGGAAACATGCTCAATTTCCGAAAACGGTTTCCAAGTCGCCATCGCATCGTGCTCAACCGAAATTTCCGCAGCACCCAGCGCATTCTGGACGCTGCCAAGGGCGTCATCGAGCCCATGACGGCGTACTCGTTCACCGACGACTACCTAGCCGGACTGATTAGCAACACACGGGCAGGAGAACGGCCATGGCTCGTGACGGCCACCGATGTGGAAGAAGAGGCCGCCTGGGTAGTCAGCCAAATAAAGGACCTTCTCGCCAAGAAACTGAAACGCAGGATCGAGCCGAAGCAGATTGCCGTCATCGGTCGAAATTGGGAACACCTCGCTGCTGTTGCGGATTTGTTGGCGAAAAACGACATTCCCTACGACCCACCAGACCTGCAAAGCCGCTCAAGCCGACAACCCCCGCCGGAGCCCCTGCCGCTGACAATCCTTCGCCTGGCGGCCAATAGGAATGACAGCCGATCCCTTGCTTTTTTGCTCGCGCACATTGATGGCGTTGGAGCCGGAACATCGCGCACGATCATGGAAGACACGCCCGCAAAGTGCGACATAGTGCGCAGAGTTCGCCGCATGCAAGGATTGAGACTGCGGCCGAATGTAAGGCTTCGGCTCGACGAACTGCTTGACGCGATCGACCACGTGACTAGCCTACACACACGCCCCCGTGCGGCAATCGATACTGCCGTCGCGCTCGCGCACTCGATTGACCATCGAGAAGACGGCGATGATTTCATCGGGATCGCTCAACGGCTCCGGAGAGCCATCTTCGCCCAAGCGCATCTTCGAGACGTTCTGGAGGCTTTCGACCTGGAGATGGCACAACAGGAAAAGGAGGGCAACGCTGTGGCTCTCGCCGTTCCGCACACGGCGAAGAGCAGGCAGTGGCGACACGTCTTCATTGTCCGCACCGCTGTGACCGGCTTTCCCGATACCCGAAACGAGGAAGAGGACGAACGTCGGGCGCTGTACGTGTCCATGACCCGCGCAAAAGTCGGCCTGTACCTCGTATACCCGCGTCAGGTGCCATTTGTCCGAAATGGCTGGCGTGTGCAAGATGAGAAATCCTTGTCGCCGTATATCGAGCCCATCCGTGCGCGTTTCCAGGAGGTCGGCGCGACGGCAGACCTGGGAGATCGCCTGAAAGGCGTAGCTGACATCCGGCCCTCGCGCTGACCCACGCCGAAATGGTGCTCGGAGAAAAAATCCTGAACATCAGTCCATCCATCCGGCTCCGCCGAGCGACTTGCACTGAGCAGCCGCTGGCGATACGAAATCTCCAAATGGCTGGCCATGAGATTGGCTCCGCCAGCGCGCCAAATCGGATTGGGATTGGGGTAATCAATGGCAATGAGTGCTCTCGCCGACGCTGTTTATGAGATTCTCCGTGGCAGGGTGCCAACGCACGGCGATCCACGAATTTCATACCAGGATCTGGCAAATTCACTTCCGCCGCCGCACAACGGGATGGAGGGAAGCGACATGCGGCTCTGGGGTGCCCTCGGCGAGATTGTGCAAGCTTGTCGCGCCAAGGCGTTGGCGGCTCTCTCTGCCATCGTAGTCAGAAAAGAAGGGGGCAAGCTAGAATATCCGGGCGCAGGGTACTACACGGTTGCTCACCCAAACGAAGCGGGCGACGTGGCGAAGGCTGCCATTGCGTGGGCTAACGAATTGCAGAAAGTCAAACAGACGGTGTACCCGCTGACCCTGTAAGAAGTCGGGGCCTGCCTTTCTCAAGTGGAGCGCTTGCGAAAGTAGGCTCGATTGTCGAGCCTACGACGAAGATGAGTTGTTATCGATGCGGCGGCCACCGAAGCCCAGCTCCCTGCTCGTCTACCGCGTTGGCCCCTACGTCAACGCCTCGGCGCGATCAATCCTATCGCTGCAATCGGTGGTCCGTTTTTCGAGAGCAGATCGTCAGGATGGCTCCGGCCGCCAAGTCGGGCTCTCGATAGGCGGTTTCACCGTCATTTTGACGGGTTATTGAGCCCTTCGGCGCTGGATTTGCCAAAAACCGTATTGATTCTGTGTCTCATCCCAGGGTGTGCCAATATGTGAGGGTTGGCGTCGCCTTGCGCTTCTCGCGTCACGTGATCGGAGTGGCTGGCGGGACGCTCTCCTCTACAGCCCGCAGAACACGACCCGCCCACACGTCTATGCAGCCCAGGACGAGCGGCAGGACGGCCATGGCACCCTTGCTCATCGCCAGCGCCATTCCTGTATCGAAGACCTGTAGGGCGGCATCGGCGAAGAGAACCCAGGCGAGCCCTTCCCGCTTGCGTTTGAGCACCAATACAACAAGCACTGCTCCCAGGAGAATTGTTCGACTGGCGAAGATCAGGCCGAGGGACCGCGCTGGCTCAGCCGAACTGCCAGGCATCGCCTTCTCAGGAGCGGCGATGAGCACGACCGAGAACAAGATGAGCATCACCCCACGGATGATGGCGAATGCTCGCGCAAGGCGAACAGACCATCTGCTACTCGACATGAGAAGTGAATCCATATCCCCTCAAGAAGGCGTGAGCGCAAACCTGCCGTAGGCAATGAACGCCGCCAGCACCCCGCCAACGACAACATAGACCAACGGGTTGGTAGCGGCCACTGCAAGCGAATACTGCCCAAAGAACACGGCGAGGGCCAGGGATTCCAACACGAGCACGGTCGCGGCAAGCGGAGTTAAGACCGGCATCCACTTCACGGCAGAAGGGACGAGCAGTAAAACCCCGCACAAGATCTCAAGCAGTCCGAGCGCGCTCCACTGGCCACGCGAGAGCGCGCTACCTTGCGGCATTTTTGCGAGCTCGTCGAACTGGAACACTTTGTATGATCCCCCCGCGAAATAAAACAGGGCGAGTGCGACCTGGACGACCCATAAGAGAATGTTCATGGTTTACCTCCGTGCGTGCGGCTTTCATCCCAAGATGGGGCTCAAGATGCCCGCTGGCCAGGAGAGCAGATTCCTTGGAATCATGCCGACACAGCTCCGCGAGCGCCATCGCGCCGCGATCAGCTTCTTTCCCCTTGCACGCCTTCAATTCCTTCCTTCACGAGCCAGGGCGTCATGAGAAGGGCGGCGACGGGATCTGCCCACCACCACCCCATGGCGGCGTTGGCGACCAGGCCGAGAAGAAGGGTGAACGAGAGGTAGGAGCACGCGAGTGTCTCCTTTGCCTCGGCCCGCAAAGCCGCGCTTCCCAGCTTGGTCGCCGCATGGATCTTTGCTCCCGCCAAGAGCGGCATGATGATCAGCGACGCGAGAGCCAGCACAATGCCGACACGGCTGGTGGCCGACATCTCCCTGTGCCAAAGGGACCATCCCGCTTGTGCGACGACATAGATGGCGAGGGCAAAGAAGGTCAGTCCCACGAATCGCTGGACTCTGCGCTCGGCGGCCTCCACCGAATGCTCACCCAATGAGCGGGTCTGAGCCGTCAGTCGCCACAAGAGCATGATGGCGGCGGCGCACTCGATTACGCTGTCCAATCCAAAGCCAAGAAGGGCGATACTGTCAGCGCGAGCCCCCGACCAAAGAGCGACGACCGCCTCGATGACGTTGTAGACGAGGGTGGTGCCGACAAGCCACGTGGCGATCCTCGCCCAGTTGCGGGCCGTCGCCACCGCGTTGAATTCGTTGATCCCCGGTTCAGTCGCAGTGTCTTCCATTTGGACTCTAAACTATGCTCAACCGCCGCGTCGTGCCCAGATTTCAGCGATGGCCGTTCGGCCGTTACTCGCCAAAGCCAAACGCAAATTGCCTCACGCACCAGCACTTGGTAGAGCCAGAACGCCAACCATGACCAGAAGTGAATTCGTCCAGGCCATCAGCACTCGCATGACCCACCTCAAGCCGGAGGACATCGAACTGGCGGTCCGGACCATTTTCGCCGCCATGACAGAGGCACTGGCCCGCGACGACCGCATTGAGATTCGTGGCTTCGGCAGCTTCACCGCTCGGCGACGACGTTCTCGGCAGGGCCGCAACCCCAAGACCGGCGAGCTGATCAGCGTGCCTGAAAAGCGCGTGCCGTTTTTCGTGGCCGGTCAGGATCTCGCGGCACGTGTTGACGGAAACAACAGGCCGCCGCAGCGACCATCAGCAATGTCTTCGGGCGGGAGCGTTAGCAATGGAACAGCTTGAACGAACTCGCAGATATTTGAAACGAATTCGCGACATTTACGCAGGCGTTTCAACCGCTGATCGAACGAACGAGGACTGCGCCGATGATGTCCTCTCTTTTTTTGTCCATTGCCACCATATCGCCGACTGGATCGCCACGCTTAACCTTGTCGGCGTCGAGAGGTCGGAGGTGGAAGGATTCGTCGACGAGCACCGCGAGTTGAGGATCTGCACCGACCTGTCAAACGGAACGAAGCATTGCAGGCTCACGCGCAAGACAAGGACCAAAAGACAGCCCCATCTGGCCAGCACGCAGTTTCGCTCCGGTGGCGGTTACACCAAGGGCAAGTTCCAAATCCTAAGTGATGACGAGTTCTTCGACGCGCTCAAGCTGGCTGAGGATTGCATGAAGCTCTGGGATGAATTTGTGGCAGCCCTAAAAGGAAGACCGCAACGAAGTACCAAGCAGGAAGCGATTCCCCAATAGACAGCGGCTCCGCCGAGAGCGTAACCGCCTCACCCTCTTCGCGCATGCTGGAGCCCGCGAAACCGGCCAACTATTCACGCCGCCTGCCCAAGCAGGTCATCCGTCAGGCCGTGCTTGTAAAACTCTTCCGTGCCACGGGAGAACAGCATTGTATTGTGCGATAGCCGTCCGTAGCCCATCGTGCCAAGGTCACCGGCAAGTTGCTGCCAGTGCTTTTCCAGGTCTGGGCCAAACGTGTCGCGGAGGACACTCAGAATCGTAGCCATCTTCTCGGTTGGGGCCACACTGCTCAGCAATTCCTCGACTTCGTCCGGCTGAACCAAGTCCACGACGACCATGGCCTTTTCGCGGCCCTTGCGCAGAGAATTTCTAAGAAAAGCATTGAGGTGATCGTCACCAAGCGACACGCCGACGAGGACCAGGCAGTCGCAGTCGAGCACATCCAGGGCGAAGGAATGCAGGTACGAGCTGTACGGGTCGCGAGCAAAGCCGTGGATCTTGTCGAAGCCAGTTACGATCATAGTGTTGGCGTCCAACCCCTTGCTTGTCCAATTCCCGACATGACCATCCACCGCGGCTTTGATTCTGAGCCGTTGAGCATCCATCCAATCCAAGTGGAATAGAGTATTCCCGGTAGTGTCCGGGGCGAAGCCGACGTGACCGTGCACGAAAGCCAGGGTTCTCGAATCGACGACGGAAAAACGCTGCTCATCAAACGCCCCCGCAACGCGGAACCCGGACGAAAATTGCATCTCCTTTACGGCCTCGTACAGGAGGGGATCGTAGTTGAGGGAATACAAGTGCACGTGCTCGAACATCCCGAGCACTCCATCGAAAAAGTCCTGATGCAGCTTTATGGCGGAAGCGCGCTCAGGCTCCGATGCAATCCAGTGCTCCAAGACAACGGAGCAAACAATCTCGCGTGCCAAAAAAGGGCCATATCTCCAGCCATCCCGATTTGAGCGTTTGAAGGTGCGCTGCCAGCGACATTTGGGATCGCTGAGTGTGCACAAGAGGCTGTCGAGCCCGAAATCCTCACCCGGACGATGCGCTTGAAGGTGGGCCGTCGCCTTGTCGAGGAGGTGTATGTGCGCCTCAAAATTTCCCGCCTGCCTGTTCCCGGCGAGAAGAGAGCCAATGTCATCTCTCAGGCGGAGGATCTCCTTGATGTTGAGATGATCTAGAACGTGAGCGGGGCTGGCTCGATCGCGCCTCTTTCGCCATTTGTTGAATAACGACCAAACGTCACGCCACCTCTGATTGTCGTGGAGGTACGCCGCTGTAATCAACGGTGTAGAGAGTCCACGCAGAAACGGCACCGACGCGCCCGCCCCAAAGAGAAAGGTGATTTTCCGCCCCGACATCTCGCCAAAGATACCAGGATCTCGTCGTGCGTGAAGCCGGTTTCTGCGAGTAGCCGCCGACGAGTACCGAGTCCTGTCCTTGAAGAAAACATAATCGATGCCGCCGACGTGGCCAACGACCATGCCGGAATGAATATCCCGCACACCCGTCTGCCGGGGAGATCCTTCTGGCTACCGCCCAATCACACGATTTTGATGTTCTTGGGCGTCAGATATGCTCGCCTTTCTCGGCTGCACCTGGACGGTTTCGTCGCGAAAACGTGCGGGACCATAACCTCGCCAAATTCACTTATGGTCTATGCAGGAGGAACGTCATGGCCGACGAAAGCAAAAAAATCAGGACGATGCACGATCTACGGGAGCTGATCACGGAG
>Ga0182027_10012342_pt1 | contig 12005 bp, 11 predicted proteins | sample 712E1DmetaG_FD_121300 | JGI IMG/M metagenome (GOLD analysis project Ga0182027, IMG submission 121300) | Permafrost microbial communities from Stordalen Mire, Sweden - 712E1D metaG (Illumina Assembly) | ecosystem: Environmental > Terrestrial > Soil > Wetlands > Permafrost | place: Sweden...
ACCGTGGATTTCCTGCCGAAGATAAAGGTTGAACTTGTCGTAGCGGAAACTCAGGCGACTGCGGCCATCGGCGCGATTGTTAAATCGGCCAAAACCGGAAAAATCGGTGATGGCAAAGTGTTCGTGTCCAACGTCGAACAAGCCATTCGCATTCGAACCGATGAGAGAGGCGAGTCGGCCATTTGAAGAACCAAAACAATTTGAACCCCCATTATAAAACGAAAATTATGAAACGATACTTATCAACCATCGCTTTGGCCGCAACTATTGCGCTCGGCATTTTGCCATTGCGCGCGGACACGGCCACCAATCTGCCGGCGCCGACGTTAAATCAACGTGTGGCATCGCTTGAAGCTTACATCGCCAACAGTGATCCCACCACGCCATTGAAGGATACTAATGGTACCCAAGTGGTCGCCAACACAGTGATCATTGGCAACCCCGGTCCCGGCCACAATGCGTGGCTGCTCACCAGCACGGCGCTGGTGCTGTTCATGACGCTGCCAGGTCTGGCGCTGTTCTATGGAGGTTTGGTTCGCAGAAAGAACGTGCTTTCCGTGCTGGCCCAATGCTTCATGATCACCGGTTTGGTGACCATCCTCTGGGTGTTCATCGGCTATGGCATGATTTTCGGTGGAACGGGCAATGCCGCCAAGGAAGACATTATCAAAGGCATTGTCGGCAGCCCGTTGATTAATTGGATGCTGGGCGGTGTTACTTCCGCGCCCAACGCCAATTACTCCTATTGGGTTTCGGAAAACGTGTTTGCGATGTTCCAGCTGATGTTCGCCGTCATTACCCCGGCGTTGATCATCGGTTCAATTGCCGAGCGCATGAAATTCAAGGCCATCCTGATATTCATGACGCTGTGGATGTTGCTGATTTATTTCACGCAGGGGCACATGGTTTGGGGCATCAACGGCGCGATGAATGGCGTTTGGAATCCACACGCGGGGATTAAAGCAATCGACTTTGCCGGTGGCACGGTCGTGCATATGACCTCCGGTTGGTCCGCCTTGGTTCTGTGTTTAATTCTCGGCAAACGCAAAGGTTTCGGCAAAGAAAACTTCGCGCCGCACAGCATGGTGCTTACTTACATCGGCACGGGCATGTTGTGGGTTGGCTGGTATGGCTTCAATTCCGGCAGCGCGGTGGGGGCCGATGTGGTGGCGGCGAATGCCTTCACTACCACGACAATTGCCACAGCGGTGGCTTCATTTGTCTGGCCGGTGTGGGAGTGGATTGTCAAAGGCAGGCCGAGCGTGCTGGGTTACTGCTCCGGCGCTGTGGCGGGCCTGGTGGTCATTACTCCCGCATGCGGTTTCGTCACTCCGCAAGGCGCGATCTGGATTGGCATTGCCGCCGGCACCATCCCGTGGTTCTTCTGTTACAAGGTCAAAGGTTGGTTTGGTTATGACGATGCCTTGGACACGTTCGGCGTTCACGGTATCGGCGGATTAACCGGGGCATTAATGACCGGCATGCTCGCGCGCAATATCGTCAATCCGAACCTCGCGACCAATCTTAAAGCCTACGTTACGGACAGTTGGTTCCAACCGCTGGTCTGGGAACAGCTCAAGGCGATTGGGGTCACGCTGGTGTTGAGTATTGTGGGCACGATTGTCATCGCCTACATCACCAAGGCGCTAGTGGGTCTGCGTCCGACTGAAGAAGTTGAAATCTCCGGTCTCGACGTCAATGAACACGGGGAGGAGGGCTATCATAGTTAACAAAAAATACTAGACGCTGTGCCGGTTATTGACCAAAGTCATGGCCGGCGCAGCTTTCGGTTTTGACTGCACTAACAAACAAACGAACAAAATCAACAATCTTAACAATCAACAACTTCACATCTTAATAATATGGCAACACCCAAGAGCGTTATTGAAATGGCAAAAAAGTCCGGGGCGAAAATGGTGGACATCAAATTCGTGGACACCTTTGGCACCTGGCAGCACTTCTGCATGCCCATCGCGGAATTGACCGAGGACGCCTTCGCCGAAGGACTCGGCTTTGACGGTTCCTCCATCCGCGGCTGGAAGAGCATTGAAGCCAGCGACATGCTGGCCGTGCCCGACCCGGAAACGGCGTTCATCGATCCGTTTTGTGCGGTTCCGACGTTGAGTCTCACCTGCACCGTGGCTGAAACCGGCACACTGGAACCTTACAGCCGCGATCCGCGCGGCATCGCGCAAAAGGCGGAAAAATACCTCATCTCCACCGGTCTGGGCGATCAGGCTTTCATCGGACCGGAAGCTGAATTTTTCATCTTCGACAACGTGCAATTCGACTCCAAGAGCAACGGCACGTTCTACTCGATTGATAGCGAGGAAGGCATCTGGAACAGCGGTCGCGATGAGATGCCGAACCTCGGCAACAAAATCCGGCACAAGGAAGGTTACTTCCCCGTGGCACCCGCCGACACCCAGCAGGACATCCGCACCGAAATGGTGCTGACGATGGAACAGTTGGGCGTCAAAATCGAGAAGCAGCACCATGAAGTTGCCACCGCCGGCCAGGCTGAAATTGACTATCGTTTCAGCACCCTGGTCACAGCAGCCGACTGGATGATGATTTACAAATACGTCGTCAAGAACGTTGCCAGAAAGCACGGCAAAACCGCCTGTTTCATGCCCAAGCCGCTCTTCGGCGACAACGGCTCCGGCATGCACACCCACCAGAGCATTTGGAAAAAAGGCAAGCCGCTCTTCGCGGGCAAGGAATACGGCGGCTTGAGCCAGATGGCGCTTTATTACGCGGGCGGTCTGCTCAAACATGCCAAGGCATTGTGCGCCATCTGCAACCCCACCACGAACAGCTACAAACGCCTCGTGCCGGGTTACGAAGCGCCGGTCAACCTCGCCTACAGCGCGCGCAACCGCAGCGCCGCGGTTCGCATTCCGATGTATAGCGACAGTCCCAAGGCCAAACGCCTCGAATATCGCCCGCCGGACCCGGCAGCGAATCCGTACCTCGCCTTTTCCGCGCTGCTCATGGCAGGTCTCGACGGCATCCAGAACAAAATCAAGCCGGGCGAACCGCTCGACAAAAACATCTACGAGTTGCCGCCGGAAGAACTGAAGAAAGTTCCGAATGTGGCCGGCAGCTTGAGTGAAGCGCTCGATTGTCTGGAGAAAGACCACGCCTTCCTGCTCAAGGGCGATGTCTTCACCGAAGACTTCATTGAGATGTGGATCAGCACCAAGCGCAAGGAACACGACGCCATCCGTCTGCGTCCGCATCCTTACGAATTTTTCATGTATTACGACGTGTAAAACACGCTCCGGAGGAACTGGGGACAACGGCGCGGACGAAAGTTCGCGCCGTTTTTATTTTCGACACGAAAAAAACATTTTTTAACCACGGATTGACACGGATAAACACGGATGAAGACAAGATAAAAAGGTCTCTTCCGCGAACTCGAAAAGCTCCACTGATTAGTGAACTCGTTGGCCTTGTTAAAATCCTTTTCCTATCCGTGTCCATTCGTGTTCATCCGTGGTTTAATTGAGTGGATACGCCTTTGTCTTTCGGTAAAGGATTTTCAATTTGCGATTATGGGATTCGTTGGTTACCTTACTGACATGACAGTGGCTGAAAATAAGTTCCTGAAAGAAGCTGTTAAGCAGGGACTTCGCATGCAGCATCGCTTTCTCGCCGAACCGATTTTGTCGCGGACAGGCAAAGGCTACTTAAAAAGCGAAGGTGTGCTGACTTTGCAGCGAATTAAAGCCAGCCTGAAAAAGTCAAAGTCCGCATAGCCGCAATGGCTGAATTGGTTAAAAACTGGCTTCAAATAGTTCCTTGGGAAACGGTCATTTCCATCAATGCCGCACTTTGCGAAGCCCGCAAGGCCCTGCACAAACCCACGTCCGATGGTTATGCCCCGGCGAAGGAATTGTGGGAAAAGAATCGTTCCAGAAAATTATCTCTGACAGAAGTTTTGCAGATCGGTTTTCAATGCCATCGGTTGGCTCCTTTCTGCAATTACAACGGCAACACATTTGTCACTATCGTCAAGACCCTGCTCGACGACACGCTGAAAGATATGCCTGCTGACAAAGCTCACATCTTGCGGAGCATCGCCGGACACATCGTTGCCGGAACGGTAACCGACATCGAACGGAAACAATTGGATTCAATCCTCGCTGCTTTGGATAAATAGCCATTTTGTTTCAAGAAATGGTCGCGCGAAAGACGCGAAGAAAATCTGCAGACTGTCAATGCCCAGGTTCGCCGGACGTTCGACTCTCAATCTGCTATGGCACACCAGTTCTTGTTAATGGGTGCCTCAATCCCTTCTCGCTCTCGGAGAGCCGACTTAAAGTCGCCGTCGGCTCGATATATATAGCCGCGGTGATGGAAGTTCATTGAAATTACCTCAACGAATCTAATGGTGGCCACGCCATTGGTGTCGAGTTCCGCGTAGACATTGAACAAGCCATGGTTGTCTGGAAACCTTCCAAAGTGATTTGAGTTGTGTTGTGGGTCTGAAATTTCTTTTCTTTGGTGGAGTTGATCTACGACCGATGCCACTTTCTCTTCATACTTCGGCAAAGTGTCTCGGAAAGCTCGTATTCTCTGATGAAGTCCCAAGTCACTGGCGATTCCCCCGAGGAAAACGAAGGGGATACACAGGGCCAGAGGAATGAGTGCCTTGGCCTTGTGGATACGCCACATCGTGAAGACACCGACTATGTTCCATATCGTGACTGCAAACAGGCCCAGCGTAAATACGAGTCCAAGGACCAGTGAAGTGGGAGGAATACACAGAAGCGCCAAGAACAGGATGGATTTGGCGGAAAAGAACTTACCGGTTAAATGGAGAGCGCCGACAGCCACCGTGATGATCAATCTCTTTTTCATGTTTCGTTTAACGGATATTAGAGTACAGCTTGCGGTTAAGCTCAATTGTCATAAGGCCGTTCTATTTCCGACTTTCTCTTTTGTCGAGAGCTATTCATAGCGCCATCGGCGCGACATCATTGTAGATCACAGCCTGAAAACAAATCGAGCCCCGTCGGGGCGGCATATTCCATTCGTTCGCCCGACGATGTCACTCCTAACGGAGCTTTACCGTTTTGAAATCGCTAGCCTACAACGATTCCAGCCCTAAGGGCCTTGAAATATCTGTGTTTAATCTGTGTTTCATCTGTGGCCAAAACCTATTTCAACTGCGCTGCCAATTCTTCACCCAACGCCGCCGCTTCGGCAATCGGGCGTTTTCCTTCGCCGCGTTGAGCGGTTTTGTTCCGAAACGAAGCGGCGCGCATGAAAATTTTGTCGCCAATAATTTCCGCGTAAGCGGCCACAGGACTTTGGCAACCGCCGCCCATTGCGCGCAAAAAAGCGCGTTCTGCCGTCACGCACTGGAACGTGTTGAAATGATTCAGTCGCTCGCAAATCGCGTCTATGCGTTCGTCATCCGCGCGAATCTCAATACCAATCGCACCTTGCCCCACACACGGCAGCATCACGTCCAAATCCAGAACCGTCGCAAGCAAACCGTCCGGGACCGCATCACCTTCGAGTTTACCTTCGGGCGTGATGCGAAAATTCAGCCGCGTCAGGCCGGCCAGCGCAAGCACCGTTGCATCCAGCTCGCCGCGTTCGGCGATTTTTCGCAATCGCGTCGGCAGGTTGCCGTGAATCTCGACCACGTTCAAATCCAGTCGTGCCGCCAGCAATTGCGCTTTACGCCGCGTGCTGTTCGTGGCGACGGTCGCTTTTGCCGGCAAATCCTTCAGTGTGACGTGCGGTTTCAGACCGCGCAACGCCGATTGACCCGGAGTCCACTCGGTGGGTTGTGAATTTTGAGATTTGAGTTTTAAGTTTTTAAGATAGCCGGCGTCGCGGTAAATCAGCACGTCGCGTACGTCGGCGCGTTTCGGTGTGGCGACGAGTTTTAGTCCGGCGGGCAAATCGGTCGGCAAATCCTTCAGGCTGTGCACCGCGAGGTCGGCTTGGTTTTTGAGCAGGGCGACTTCAAGTTCCTTCGTGAACAGACCTTTCGGCAGGCTTACGCCGGTTTTTTTGGCCAGCATCGAGGCCTGCATCTTGTCTCCGGTGGTTTGAAGAATTTTTAATTCAAACCGCAGTTTTGGAAACAGGAAGCGGCCGTTCGACGCGATCAAATTCGCCTGCGCCAATGCAAGCGCGCTGCCGCGCGTGGCGATTATAATTGGACGTTCAGTTGGCATATATTTTACCACGGATAAACACCCGGCTTCGCCAAGCTACGCCGAGGCAAGCAGATAAACACGGATGAAAGAAAAACATAATCAATCCGTTTTCAAGCCGGACCTGACAATATTTCGCATCCGTGTCCATTCGTGTCCATCCGTGGTTGAAAATTTTTTACATCAAACAATACTGTCACTTTTTCGCGGATGATTTGTTCGCACCGCGCGATTTCCTGCTTGCGCTGTTTCAGGTAGTCGTCGGCGATGGCCTGTAGGTCGTCAATGTTGTAAAGGTGAACATTTTCCATGGAATCCAATTCAGGATCCATGTTGCGCGGCACGGCGATGTCAATGAGCAGCAGCGGACGACGTTTGCGGCGTTTCATCAATGGTTCAAATCCGGCGCGGTCGAGAATGTAATGCGGGGCGGACGTGCTGCTGATGGCGATGTCGATTTTTTCAAATTCCACCGCCCAATCGCCGAATGGAATGGCGCGTCCGCCGAATTCCCCGGCCAATGTTTGCGCGCGTTCCAATGAACGGCTGGTGACAATGATGTTGCGCACGCCGCGGGAGAGCAGGGCGCGGGCGGTCTTTTCGCCCGTGTCACCGGCGCCGATGAGCAGCACTTCGCGGTCGTGCAGCGAGCCGAAAATTTTCTCCGCGAGTTCAACCGCGACGGATGCCACGGAAACACTGCCGCGTTGGATGTTCGTCCGGGTGCGAATGTGTTTGGCGGCGTGAAATGCGCGTTGAAACGCCTTGTTCAGCCGCGCGCCGGTGTGGCCGTGGCGGTGTGCCAGCGCGTAAGCTTGTTTGAGCTGGCCAAGGATTTCCGTTTCGCCAAGCACCATCGAGTCGAGGCCGCATGCGACTTTGAAGAGATGATGCAGGCTTTGCGGCTCGGCGAGTGAGTAAAATTCGTCGCAAATATCGGTAGGGACGGCGCGCTCGCCTCGGCAGAGCTTGGCGAAGCCGGGCTGCGCCGTCCGGTCATCGCAGCGCGATGACCCTACCTCCGGCTCACCGACAATCTCGCCCCACCTTGCGAGGAATTGTTTCAATTCAGCAAATGCCTTGGCGGGTTCAAGCGAAGTCGCGGCATAAATTTCCACGCGGTTGCACGTTGAAAGAATCACCGCTTCGTCAGCCACACCAGAATCGCGCAGCGACTGGAGGGCGCCCGGGATTTTCGCATCAGCAAAGGCGAACCGTTCCCGAAGCTCGACGGGTGACGAATGATGACTCAAGCCGATAACGACAATGTTCATGAATGGTGAATGGGCGCCGATTTACATCCGCGCCATTCTAACGGTTTAAATTTGTTCCCTGCAAATTTATTGTCCATGGGAACTTTCACCCTCAATCCACGGCCTGCCGGGTGCAAGATTATGTTCCTTGAATTCCGGCTGCCGCGTTCCTACCCTCCGGCGCAGGCACACATATATGAGTTACACCATTCAATATCTTGAATCCGAGAGCGCGGCGAAGGAAGTTGAAATTAGCACACTGGTCAATTGCATGGTGCAGGATGCCACCAAGCTCGGCGCGAGCGACCTGCACATCGAGCCGTGGGAAAATACCATCGCGGTGCGCGCGCGCGTCAACGGCGTGCTGGTCGAAGTGGCGCATCTGCCGCCGGAGTTGATGGAGAAAATTTCCATGCGCTTCAAGATCATGGCCAACCTCGTGACTTATCAGGCCGGAACGCCGCAGGACGGCGGGGCGGCGGGCGGGCCGGAATTGGACAATGTGCAATTACGCGTCTCGATTTTTCCAACGGTCCGCGGCGAAAAAGTCGTGGTGCGGCTGTTCGACCCGCGTGACCGGCGGTTCGATCTGGATGTACTCGGTTTCGACGATGCAACACTGAAAGGATTATTGCGTTTGTTGAAACGCTCCAACGGGCTGCTCCTGTTCACCGGCCCGACCGGTTCAGGCAAGACGAGCACGATGTATTCATCGCTCTGCCACATTACGCAGCGCGATGGCACAAGCATCAGTGTCAGCACGGTGGAAGACCCTGTGGAGTTCAATTTGCCGATGGTCAGCCAGACACAGATCAATCCTGCACAGGACTTCACTTATGCCGTCGCCCTTCGGAGCATCCTGCGGCAGGATCCGCAAGTGGTCATGGTGGGCGAGATTCGCGACTCGCAGACTGCCGCCATCGCGGTGCAGGCCGGTCTAACGGGACATTTGGTCCTCAGCACCATCCACGCCGGCGTCTCGGCGGGGGCATTCACGCGGCTCATCAACATGGAAATCGAGCCATTCATGCTGGCATCCAGCATTCTCGGTGTGATGGGACTCCGACTGTTGCGCCGCAATTGTCCGGATTGCTCCAAACCTTATGAACCCGACCCGAGCCAGCTTAAGATTGTGCCGGAGGAATTGATACCGGAGGCGCAATTCCGGCGTGGCGCCGGTTGTGAGAAGTGCAACAACACCGGTTTCTCCGGTCGCATGCCCGTAACGGAATTGCTGGTGGTGGATGAACCCTTTCGCGAAGCGGTTTTGAAAAAAATGTCCACGTCAGCGCTGGAAGAGATTGCCATCAAGCAAGGCATGAAAACGCTTTGGCAAAACGGACTTCAACGCGTTATCGCCGGAGAAACCACATTGGAAGAAGCCGTTCGCGTTCTGGCGGCGGATATGCTTTAGGGTGGTGATTCGGGAATAAAATTGAACCGCAGAGACGCAGAGACGCGGAGAAGAAAATAAATATCTGCAGCCTATCTACTCATTAGACTGCTCGTTCATGGTCACTGTTTGGCAAAATCGCGAAGAAAAATCTCAACCTGCTTCTGCTCCGCAATCCAGCCCTCATACTGTTTCAGTTGGGTCGGATTTCCAAAACCGTCTGTGTTCGTGTCTATCAGCCAAGGATGCTGCTGCCGGTAACGAGCAACTCGCTCCAAAGTCTGGTCTAAAATCTTCCGGTCACGATCTTGAAGCGATGACCTGTTGCGCATCGCAGCCAGTGTCTCCAACTCAAGCATGGCATCTAACTTTTCGACAACGTTTGTGGTATCGCCGCCGCGCAAACTTGTCAAAAGTGCGACATCAATTCTCAACGGATTCTGGTCATAAAGATAAACAGGCTGTGACCGACTCCTGCCAAACCAAAAGGCCGCGAAACATAAAATCACCGTCACTACCAGCCAAAGTATCATTCGTGTTTTCATGCGACGCGCCGAGCAGCCTAACAGTGAGTAGGCGGCGTTGTATGCAACCCATTTGGTTTCATGGTCGAGACTTTATTCCTGTAAGAATTATTTTCAATGGGAATTTTGGTTGTAGCGGCGGTCTATGACCGCCACCAATTGATTCAGACGACGCTCACAAAGCGCCGCTACAGCAGCAAGTGCGACCTTGCCAAGCCCGCCAGCGTTTTGTTTAATCGGCCTGTGCTGAATCAGCAAACACTCAATCGCGCCGTGAGCTTTTCCGGCATCGGCTTGCACAGCGGTAACCGGGTCAACATGACGATCCTGCCCGCGCCCGCCAACAGCGGCATCCGGTTCCGCCGCGTTGACCTCGAAGGCAAACCGGAAATCGAGGCGCGCGTGGAAAATGTCGGCGAGACGAACCGCTCCACAACGCTGGCCAGGGGTAACGTGAAAATTCACACCGTCGAGCACGTGCTTGCAGCCCTGGCGGGTTATGGCATTGACAATGCGGTGATTGAACTGGATGCGAATGAACCGCCGATTGCCGACGGCAGTTCGCGCGAGTTTTGTAAAATCATTCGGGATGCCGGCATCGCGCCGCAGGCTGAAAAACGCGAGTTCTATTCACCCACCGAGCCGATTGAATTGGAAATGGGGGAGACGACGATGACGCTGTTTCCCGATGATGGTTTTAAGATCACCTGCACGAGCGCGGACAAGAAAGGTCGTTTCACACAATATTACAGCACGGAAATCATGCCCAAGACCTGGGAACGCGAGTTGTCACATGCGCGCACATTTTGTTTTTACGAGGAAATAGAGCACCTCATCCAAAACAATTTGATCAAGGGTGGCAGTTTGGAGAACGCCATTGTCATTCGCGATGATGCCGTGCTCACGACCGAGCCGATGCGGTATCCCGAGGAATTTGTGCGGCACAAGATGCTCGATATCATCGGTGATCTGTCGCTGCTCGGACGGCCCATTCGCGGGCATTTGACGGCTGTGAAGCCGGGTCACGCGACGAATTGCGAATTCGTCCGGCAAATTGTCGCGCAGATGAACAAGCCGTTGCACGCAGCGCAGGCGTTCGGTCCGCCACCCGCCGCTTCTAAAAAGGAGGACGAGAAAAAGGCTCTGCTTGAGCAAATGGCACAAGGCGGCGCACTGGACGCGATGCAGGTGATGCAGATTCTTCCACATCGTTATCCGTTTTTGATGGTGGATAAAGTTGTTAAAATTGACGGGAACAAGATCACGGCGATTAAGAACATTACTCACAATGAGCCGTATTTTCAGGGGCATTTCCCAGGGCATCCCATCATGCCGGGCGTGCTGCAATTGGAAGCGATGGCACAGGTCGCCGGCATTCTCATGTTGCGGCAGGCGGCAAACGCCGGGCAACTTGCTTATTTTATGGCGGCTGAAAGTGTAAAGTGGCGCAAACCGGTCCTGCCGGGCGATGTGCTGATCATCGAGGTTGAATTGACCAAGTCGCGTGGGAAAATCGGCAAGGCCAAAGGCGTATGCAAAGTTGGTAATGAAACTGTGAGCGAAGCGGAAGTCACTTTCATGTTACACGGCCCATGATCCACCCAACGGCCATCATTCATCCCAAAGCCAAGATTGGTTCTGGCTGCGAAATCGGCCCTTACTGTGTTATTGGCGAACATGTCGTGCTTGGCAGCGGTTGCAAACTGCATTCCCACATTGTCATTGATGGTCACACCCGGTTGGGCAAGAGGAACGAAATTTTTCCATTTGCCAGCATCGGGTTGAAGACGCAGGACTTGAAATGGAAGGGTGGTGTCACGCGCACGAAAATCGGCGATCACAACACATTCCGCGAATATGTCACGATTCATAGTGCGACGGGTGACGGCGAAGTCACGCGCGTCGGGTCGCACAATTACATCCTCGCTTATTGCCATGTTGCGCACAACGTGACGCTCGGCGACCACATTATCATGTCAAATGTCGCCACACTCGGGGGGCATGTTACAGTCGAAGATTACGCGGTGATTGGCGGTTTGGCGGCGGTGCATCAATTTTGTCGCATTGGCAAAATGGCGATGATTGGCGGTTGTTCAAAAGTAGTACAAGACGTGCCGCCGTTTATGATGGCGGATGGCAATCCCGCGGAGACGCGGACCATCAATAAAATCGGCATGGAACGGAATGGTATTTCTGAAAAGGCGCAAACGGCATTGAAGCAGGCTTACAAAATTTTGTTTCGTGAAGGGCTTACGATTTCCAACGCAGTGGCGAAGGTTGAAAAATTGCCACCGCTGCCCGAGATCCGGTATTTGGTGCGATTTGTGCGGACGAGTGAACGGGGGATCAGCAAATAGAGGGTCTTAAAAAAAATGAAAAGCTGTGTTGACAGGGTTGGATAAGTTGCATAGCTTTCAGCCCGTCAGAGCCGTAAAAAGTCAAGAAGCCGTTTAACCCCTTGGGTTTTCGAAAGAAAAGAACAAGGGGGAATGGTTTTTTGTCGTTTTGCATGTCGGGTCGGACCAATGATTTGAATGCGCCCATGTAGCTCAGTTGGTAGAGCGCATCCTTGGTAAGGATGAGGTCATCAGTTCGATCCTGATCATGGGCTCCAGTTTAACGAACGAAAACTAAACGCAGGAGACAACAATGGCTA
>Ga0182027_10012344_pt1 | contig 12004 bp, 10 predicted proteins | sample 712E1DmetaG_FD_121300 | JGI IMG/M metagenome (GOLD analysis project Ga0182027, IMG submission 121300) | Permafrost microbial communities from Stordalen Mire, Sweden - 712E1D metaG (Illumina Assembly) | ecosystem: Environmental > Terrestrial > Soil > Wetlands > Permafrost | place: Sweden...
TCCACTCACCCCGACTCTTGCTCACCCCTTTTGCCGTCGTGCAGGCGAATAACGGTTGATGTTAATCACGAAGAAGATATCAATTGTACAGAAACGACGATTTAAGGTAGTATATCAGAATATGTAAGAATTATTATCCAAATTATATGCCTCTTTTATATTTAATATGTTAAATTAAATTCCATTAGGGTAATTTGTTATCATTCAAATTTGAATAAAGGCAGGTCGAGGTTATATTTGGAAAGTAAGTTAGATGAACTCTCGATAAATACCATTCGCTGTCTAGCGATAGATATGGTGCAGAAGGCAAACTCCGGCCATCCAGGGGCACCTCTGGACATGTCCCCAATGGTCTATGCATTATGGGATCGATTTCTGAAACATAACCCAAATGATCCCAAATGGCCCGATAGAGATAGGTTTATTCTCTCAGCCGGACATGCTTCATCAATGCTGTACGCACTGCTTCATCTCACCGGATATGCTGTTTCCTTAGAAGAACTCAAGAGATTTCGACAATGGGGAAGTCTAACGCCCGGGCACCCGGAATATGGTGTTGTCCCCGGGGTTGAAGCTACCACGGGGCCACTCGGTCAGGGGTTTGCCAACGGAGTCGGCATGGCTATCGCTGAGAGATGGCTGGCGCAAAATTATAACCGACCAGAATATGAGATTATCAATCATTACACTTATGCCATTGTTTCGGACGGAGATCTCCAGGAGGGCGTTGCTTCCGAAGCGGCTTCTCTTGCGGGAACGTTACATTTAGAAAAGCTTATTTATCTTTACGATGCTAATAACATCTCCATCGAGGGAAATACTAACCTCGCTTTTACGGAGAATGTAGCCCAACGTTTCCTTGCTTACGGATGGTATGTTATTGGACCCATAGATGGAATGGATTCGGCAGCCGTAACCTCTGCTATATTTAATGCTAAGCAGCAAAAAGCTAAACCAAGCCTTATTATTTGTCGCACGGTTATCGGTTATGGTAGTCCTAACAAGTCCGGTACTGCTGCTGCTCACGGAGAACCTCTGGGAATAGAAGAGGTGCGACTTACGAAGAAGAATCTGAAATGGCCATATGAAGAACCTTTCTTTATTCCTCCCGAGGTATTGGCTCACTTTAGAGAGGCTCGAGTCGCGGGTCAAGTTAAGCAGCAGGAGTGGGAGTCCCAATTGGCAACTTACTCTGAAGTTTATCCAAAAGAAGCGAAGCAACTTCTGGAAGACCTAGAAGGCAACATACCGGTTGGATGGGACAATGAACTAGACACTATGTTTGAATCGGTAAATAAACCAATTGCCACCCGCGATGCTTCCGGCCTGATAATGAATGCGATAGCGAAAAAAGTGCACTCTTTGGCCGGGGGTTCAGCGGATTTAGCACCCTCTACCAAAACTGCTTTAAAGGATCATGGCTATTTTGGATTTGACGAGCAAGTTGACCATAACATACATTTCGGTGTCCGGGAACACGCGATGGGATCAATAACTAATGGGATATCTCTTCACGGAGGGATTATTCCATATACAGGCACATTCCTTATCTTTTCCGATTATATGCGCCCTCCCATACGTATGGCCGCCCTTATGGGTATTCGTGTGATTTATATTTTTACCCACGACTCAATCGGAGTAGGAGAAGATGGCCCGACTCATCAGCCCATCGAACAACTGATGGGGCTAAGATTAGTTCCTAATTTAGTGACTATACGTCCTGCAGATGCCACCGAGACCTCGGAAGCATGGAAAGTCGTGATTGAACGCCGCACCGGTCCAACGGCCCTAATTTTTAGCCGACAAGCCTTACCAGTTCTCGACCGTAAAACACTGGCGCCAGCTACTGGTTTACGGCAAGGCGGATACATCCTGTGGCAGTCTTCTTCGACACCGGAAATTATCCTGATAGCTACCGGTTCCGAGGTTCATATTATATTGGAAGCCGGTAGAAATCTGGAACGGTTGGGCATATCGGCCCGGGTGGTTTCATTGCCGTCCTGGGAACTATTTGAGGCCCAACCGATTGCTTACCGTAACGAAGTTTTATTACCGAACGTCACCGCAAAAGTCTCCGTTGAGGCCGGAGTGCCGCTAGGTTGGGAACGGTATGTTGGATTGGCTGGTACAACGATCGGCATCTCCCGATTCGGAGCTTCAGCCCCAGGAAATGTTGTATATGAAAAACTGGGGCTCACAGTTCAGAGGGTAGTTGATGAAGCCGTAAAACTAATTAATAAGGCTAAAAGGTCGTAAGGCTAAAAGTTTACTTCCTATTCCAACAAGTGATGTTTAAGTGATTTGAATCAAAAACAGGTGTTATTTGAACTATAGAGCGAATTCGTTGTCAAGACATGTGAAAGCAATCTTAAAAAAACAAGCTCAAGTTTCCAAACCGGGACTAAATTAAATAAAGAGGAAGATTGAAGCAGAAGCCCAGCGACTTTTAACTTGAATTTTGAGACATCATATAATTATCCGAGTATCCGTTGAAATACTCAAACAGCTTTATAATACTCTTACTTTTAAACAAGGAGTATGTGAATGGAAAAGAAACTTTACCGCAGTAATAAAAACTGAATATTATTCGGTGTTTGTGGTGGACTCGGCAAATATTTCAATATTGATCCTACGATAGTCCGAGTGATTTTCGTCATCACTATCGGCGGTCTTGGCTTTTTTGCCTATATTATTATGGCTCTAGTGGTACCAAAGGAAGATTCAAAAGCCAGCGATCCGAGTGATGCGATAAAAGAGAATGCTTAGGATTTAAAAGATACAACGGAAACTATTGGGAAGGATATTAAAAAAGCCTTTAGCTCAAAAGATAATCCCAATAAAAAAGATTAATGAAACCAATGTTAACTTCTGCATCACGTCCTAAAGGGTGTATCGGTTAGACCATAGAAAAAACACAATATCCCAACTAATGGATGATATACATAAATCCACTGCGACCCCTAATCATTCAAATCCTTAACGGCTATTTGATCGGCTTGGAATATCAGCTATTTACTGGAACCGATACAGAACATCGTAGTGCCACAGGAGGGGCAAACGCCCTTGGTTGCCGGTTTGCCGTTTTTCATGGTAACCGCCTTGGCGCTTTTCATTTCTTTCTTAGAGCGGCATTTTACACAATATGCTTCCATCTTTCGTCCTCGCGTTTTTCGGTTTTTGAATAATTTATCTAAAACATTGTTTAATATCGCCAGAGATACAGGTAGGAATAATGGTCGAGAAACTATTTGCCAACAAATTTATAGTATCTTCTATTTTCATTCTAGTTCGCTTTTAACCAATGTCAATAGAGGAATGTAAATAGTTGACACCTTATCGGACCTTCAGGTCAGCCGTGTCCTCTCTGTCAGCGTGCACAAAAACAACGTATGCGCCTAGGGTTGTTTGAGGTTAGTTATTAGATTTATCACAATACCCCGGCTTCGATGATCTTCCAAAATTGCGAGGTTATAGCTCTCTCTCTGCGTTCTTGTTCGTATTTCCTAATCCGACACTCAGTCTCCCGTCAGCACCGGATCGATTTCCAGCCGTATTACTACGGACTCTTTTTCCCATCGAATAAATTCATACAAATCTGCGCAAATTGTATGTTATTAATTACAGCAATAAGAAAAATTAATGAGATTAATACAATATGTCTTTGTATTCATTCATTTTCATAAATTCTTTTTTAGCGTAAGAACATAATGGAACAATTTTTACATTTTCGTTTCTTGCTTGCTCAACTATAGTTTTAATTAAAGATGCTGCGACGTTTTGCCCTCTGATATCAGGGTCGACAAAAGTATGATCAATCGTCCATAAATTATCACTTTTTAAAAATGTACATTCGCCAACTTCGCGCTCATGATGATCATAGGCAGCTACTCTATTCCTTTCCTTTTCAAATTGATAATGTATGGCGTTATTCTCATTATTTGCTTTCTCTATACCAGGGGAAGGAATTTCCTGATTATTCGATTTTGCCATTTAACGTCTCCTTTCTGTCTTCTAATGTTTCTGATGTTTGATAAAGGTACCATTCCGGTACTCTTCAAAAGCAATCCGCAGTTCTTCCTGGGTATTCATTACGATAGGTCCACCCCAGGCGATCGGTTCCCCGAGAGGCTTCCCGGATATCAGAATAAATCTTACTGAATTAACCTCTGTGCTAACGGAAATCTCATCACCGTCAGTATAGACTACCAGGTGTTCCTTCTCCAACAAATTTTCTTTTTTGGAATCGAAATAACCTGCTCCTTCCAGAATGTAGGCTATTACTGTATATCCTTTTTGGGTTCTGTGCCTGAATTGCAAACCAGCCGGCAGCGTAATATCCAGGTATTCCGGATCGGTGACAATGTCCTTAACGGGGCCTTGAACGCCCTGGTACTCGCCGCATATGATTTTGACCGTGGCTCTGTTATCAGTCACCACTTGCGGAATCTGAATGCTGGTAATACCCCGATAGCGCGGGTCCATCATTTTATGAGAGGCAGGAAGGTTGGCCCAAAGCTGCAGTCCCCATAGCCGCCCCTTCCGGTCTCCCCGAGGCATTTCTTGATGAATTATGCCACTTCCCGCGGTCATCCACTGTACATCCCCAGTATTAATTACACCTTTATTGTCCATACTATCCCCATGGGCAACCTCTCCCTCGAGAAGATAAGTAATAGTTTCCATGCCACGGTGCGGATGCCAGGGAAACCCCGGCAGGTAATCCTCCTGTTTCTGAGAATGGAAATCGTCCAGCAGTAGAAATGGATCAAATAAACCTACATCCCGGTTGTTACCAATGGCCCGTTTCAGATGGACTCCCGCTCCCTCAATGGTAGGTATCGCTTTAAAGACCTTTTGTATTATTCGCAAGGTGCTCATTTTATTCCTCCCCCAATAGTATAATCCTATTCAAAATTTAGTATCATCAAATCATTTACTTATAACTTTAATAGAAAAGGCAAACAAGATTGTGCATTCATACCTACGGTTAAATAGATTCGGGAAGAAATGAACAACCTACTTTGAAATATTTTGGCTTCAAGATTTGCGTGAATACGCTCACGTAACCGTCGGGATCACTGTTCCGCCGTAGATATAGCTACACCGAGGCAAAAGGGTATGCTTTATTAAGAGCACAGGATTGCCTTTCCAAGTGACGAACATCCAGATATTATTATAATTTTTGTAAGTACTCGAGAAAAATTGACAAAAGCTATTCTTAAGATTGGCATATATTTTCTTTTAATTTAGACAGCTTGTTCTGAATTTATAAAAATGTAATCATTTACGTCTAAATTATATAACTACTACATAGCTATCTCGCTAGAATAAAATCAGGAAACAACGAAAAACAAATTGGAGGTTTCAGAAATGAATATGGTTTCAATCTCGAAATGTAACATGTCAACCTGTGCCTACAATATGGACGGAGCGTGTCATACTTTAGGTATAACTGTAGGCCCGCACACTGAATGTAATACTTATGTTCACGCAAGTAGCCGAGGCGGATTTCCAAAAGTCAAAGGCGGGATCGGAGCGTGCACAGCATCAAGTTGTAAGTTCAACAACAAATTAGAATGTCAAGCTCCGCAAGTGGATATTGCCGTCGACGAAAAACACGCTGATTGCCAGACATATCAAACTGAGGGCAAACAAGATGCCCTAACTTTCAATGACGAGGACAACGCCTTTAAATCAACGTAGACGGAGTGAATCAATGTACTTTCGATGCCGAGTTAACTTGTGAATATCACGTATCTGACTAGAATTGATTCAGTTAGATAAATAAAATCAGTTTCGCAATGGAATAAAGGAGAAAATAAATGGAACATAAGTTACCCGAACTACCGTATGCAAAAGATGCATTAGCCCCCGGTATCTCTGCTGAAACTATTGAATATCATTACGGTAAGCATCACAAGGCTTATATTGATAATTTGAACAAACTCATACCTGGCACCGAATTTGAGAAGATGTCTTTGGAAGATATCGTGAAAAAGGCATCCGGAGCCATTTTTAACAATGCTGCACAAGACTGGAACCATACATTCTATTGGAATTGTATGTCTCCGAAAGCCAGTGGCGAACCCACAACATTATTAGCCAATGCAATAAATAAGAGCTTCGGTTCATTTTCTCAATTCAAAGAGAAATTTACAAATACCGCGGTGACGACATTCGGGTCCGGATGGGCGTGGTTGGTGAAGAATTCCGATGGTTCACTCTCAATCGAATCTTCCAGCAACGCCGCGAATCCATTGAAGGACGGTAAGAAAGCTTTACTAACTTGTGATGTATGGGAACATGCCTATTATATAGATTATCGGAATGCCCGAGCCAAATATGTTGAATCTTTTTGGAACCTGGTGAATTGGAAATTTGTGGAGCAGAATTTCAAGTAACAACAAAATTAAGGTTATGCAAATATTTTTGGTTTTAGCTGGTAACCTCAAGGCTCCCGGCAAATAAAAAGGAGTTGGCCATATGGTTGATGTAAAAGAAGGTCGTTTAGAACTTTTAAATGACAAAAACAGTTGCCTGGTACTCATAGATTATCAACCTTCAATGTTTAAGGGTGTCGCTTCCAGTGATAAAACGATTATAAGGAATGCAGCTTTCTGTGCGGCGAAAGCGGCCAGCATCTTGGGAATTCCTATCATTTTGTCAAGCATTAATCCCCAATCGAATGGCGATTTCATTTCCGAAATTACCACATTATTCCCCGGTCAGGAAGTATTTGCCCGAAAAGTGCCTAGCTTCGACGCTTTTGAAGACGAAAGAAACTGGAATGCGGTCAAGACGACCGGGAGGCGAAAACTGGTTATATCCGGGCTCTGGACTAGCATGTGTTTTACTTATAGTGCTCTTCATGCTCTCAAAGGAGGACTTGAAGTTTATGGATTGATTGACGCTGCCGGAGACTCAACACCGGATGCGCATAAATATGGAGTTAAAAGAATGTTACAGGCAGGGGTTGTTCCTATTACCTTAGAATCACTTGTATCTGAATGGATGCATGATTGGGGTAATCCGAAAGCAGGTGAGCTTGTGAAAGAAGTATATTCAAGATACGGTTATATGATGGGGCTCAAATAGGTCGGATCGCTGGCGCAGCGATTAATAACCGGTTTCACGTCCATAGCAGTTTTACCGGAAACGCTAGAATCCGCCATAAGTTATGTGCCGTAATACCGGCTAAAACCGCATGAGATGTGATGGGACTGTACATTGGTGGATGAACCCGCATCTAACAACTAAGTTGGCAGCCAGGTTAAAAAGCAGTAGCCTTTTCAAATCTTTAAACCATTTCTTAGACCATAATTAAAAATTTGACGTTATCTAGAATTGAGCAAAGACAGCATATTATCGATATCTGTCGTAGGGAATTTACAATTGTAGTTGACACAGATATAGGCCGTGGCTTTATTATCAACCGGTAGTTGGTAACTAGTAAAAGGCGCAATACTCATTATTTCTGAGAGGTCAGTTCCTGACGGAAGAAAAATCACTATTTTATCAGGTATAAATTTACTCCTGATTACGTGCAGCATTTTCTTGGTATCTTCGTTTTGAACGTCTCCGGCAATCACCACTTCATATAACGGCCCTACAGAGAAATCGACCGCTATCATAAGCTGCGTATATGCCGCCGGGGAGTTTCTTACATTATTGAAAAATGTGCGGCCGATTTCAGATGCTTTCTGTTCCAATTCGGAATTGGCGGTCATCCGTCCCAGACGAAGCAGATTCATCATGGCTATAGAATTCCCGGAAGGGATAGCTCCATCATAAATTTCTTTCTGACGCACAAGCAGGCGTTCGCCATCGTCTGACGTAAAGAAGAAACCGCCATTTTTATCATCCCAAAAATGTTTAATCAGATATTCGTTTGATTCCAGAGCATTTTTAAGATAATCGACATCGAAGGATGTTTCATATAATTCCAGTAATCCTTGAATAAAAAAAACATAATCATCAAGATTCGCTGTAACAGTGTATTCCCCATCGCAATAACGATGCCTGAACTGTCCTCCGGAGGAATGGACTGAATTGAAAATGAAATCAACCGCGCGTTTGGCTGCATCGGCATAAGACGGTTCGTCCAGGACCCTCGCTCCCATTGCCAATGCTGCAATCATTAAACCGTTCCAGTCAGTTAAGATTTTTCTATCTTTGGAGGGATGAATGCGTTTGTTCCGGTAATCAAATAATTTCCCCCTTACTAATTCCAGGCGTTTCCGGAATTCGGACACGGTCATGTTAAATTCAGATGCGGATTCGTTGATGGATTTACTCAAATTCAGGATGTTTTCCTCTTCATTATTAGCTGATGTTTCTTCGGTAAAGTTGCCATTTATTTGGACATTGTATATTTTAAAAGCCACTTCTGTTTCTTCCGGCGTGAGTATCTGTTTCATTTCATCATAGGTCCACAGATAAAACTTCCCTTCTTTGCTATCGCTATCGGCATCTTCTGCGGAGTAAAACCCGCCGTCGCCAGAAGTCATGTCCCGAAGCACGTAAGTAAAAATTTCACGCGCCGTCGCGGCATATTCTTCTTTCCCAGTTGATTGAAAGGTTTCCAGGTATGCCATCGCTAGTAAAGCCTGGTCGTAAAGCATTTTTTCGAAATGCGGGATCAACCACTGCCGGTCTGTGGAATATCGGTGAAAACCAAACCCTATCTGGTCATAGATACCGCCGCACCGCATTGCGTGAAGGGTTTTCTCAACTATGACCAGGGCTTTTCCATTCCCTGTCCGTTTCCAATAACGCAATAGAAAAAGGAGGTTATGCGGCGTCGGGAATTTTGGTTCTCCGCCAAATCCGCCATGTTTCTCATCAAACATGTCTTTAAGCTGTTTATATGCAAGGTGTAGTACTGTTTCATCCAGCTCTTCGCCGGGCTCCTGCGAAGCGGCATTTTGTAAAGCTGCCGTAATCTGATCCGCGGAATCCATGACTTCACCCTTTCGCGTTTCCCAGATCTCATTGATACTGGGGATAAGTTCCAGCATGCCCTTTCGTCCGAATCTGTTCTCGCGGGGTATATACGTACCGGCAAAGAACGGCTCTTTCTCCGGAGTCATTATAACGGTCAGAGGCCATCCTCCACTGCCGGTCAACATCTGACAGACCGACATGTAGAGCATGTCGATATCAGGGCGTTCCTCACGATCTACTTTTATTGAAATGAAAGTATGGTTCATGAGGCTTGCTACCTCGGGATCCTGAAATGACTCATGCGCCATTACATGACACCAATGGCAGGTAGAATATCCGATGGATAGAAAGATAGGCTTGTTTTCTTTAGCAGCTTTCTGAAAAGCCTCTAAGTCCCAGGGATACCAATCTACCGGATTATCGGCGTGTTGCAGGAGATAAGGACTTTTTTCCTTTGCCAGCCAGTTTGCCATTCAATTCTCCGTTTACAATTATATAACGCGAAGCAGAAGACTGCTTGGGATATCATGATTCTTCCTTTAATTTGCGGTCTCATTAATATTATGACTCGATGGCCGAATCATTTAACGAACCGTGCATCTCGGCTGCGCCGCGTATTTCCACAGGTTCTACGATACTAGCTTGAAGGCCCTTGTCTCCAAGCTCTTGAGTATAACGAACTGCGGTGCCCACTTTGAGATGTTCCCAATGATCATGCAGCACACTGTTTCGATTAAAATAAACCGATTGTCCATCTAAGTCCCGAAGGAAACCATATTCCTGATCACGGAAAATCTTTTCCACCACGGCTCGCGCTTTTTGTTGAGGATGGATCTTCACAGCACCCCGTTGTTTTTCAATTATCTTTTCCAGTTCGCGCCGCGCCGAATCAAACGTGCTGATAATGAAAGCCGGTAACGCCTCTTCTCTTGCACTTTGTTTACGAACAGGACGACTGCCGATTTGGTCAGGTTCGTCTAGAGTTTTTTTTACTTTATTTGATAACCGTTCTACGACTATATCCGGGCGGTCGCGGATACTAATTTCTATAAGTATCCGATAGGGATTATCGGTCCGGTGACGTGTTTGCATTTCTTCCACAGTTATACGTGCACTGATTATGTAGTCACATACCCGCTCCAGTTTGGCAATCCCTCTTCTTATTAATTTATCGATATAGACTGTCTTTTCTAAACCTTTAAACATGATTTCAGGTGTTGTTTCCATAACTCGTCTCCTATATTGACTTTGTTAAACCTGTTCACTATTTTTGAACGTCTTTATTTCCGCGACCGAAAAGCCCCTCCACCCATTTTGTTGCCGATTCTCCGCCTAGCATGTCGTTCTATTGAGGCTTCCACAATTAATTTATTAAACTTACAACTTTAAGTTTAGTAATTTAAGCATGTAGAAGTTATAAAATTACCGGGTTTTAAATAACAAAACCATGAAATTCTATCTATAAACATGGATTGTTAAGGGAGAAAATAACTACTCATCACTTTCTGGAAGACAAAAAGGATCGACTAAAATGTAAAGTGATTCGCTGGTTAGTTGAAAACGTCACTATTGTTTGGTTTAACGTTTTTTCATAGACGAGCATTTCTAGAACGGCTCGGTAAAACCCAGTTTAAATCATGCTAACCCGAAAGTACTATACGAACTAGGACTATATAACTATAGGTTATTCAAATGAAGTGAAGTATAGTCAAACATATGCACATACGTTAGCAATGGTGGAGGATTTGGAATGTCTTTGAAGCTTGACGGCCGGATTTATTACAACATTGGTGAAGCTTGTGAATCAGCCGGTATTAGTCGGGATACTTATTTGAGATGGGTGAGACAGGGAATGTTCACCGATGTAGAGCACCGCGATAGAAATGGTTGGCGGCTTTTTACGGATGCTGATGTTTGCAGGCTAAAAACCAGAATAAATCTCGTCGAGAAAATCGTAATGAACCAGAGGCGGGTAATCTAAACTATGTCTTTACGCTGGAAGATATTGATTGTCATTACATTGACGGCTGTCATGATAATTGGGGCCATCTATGGAATATCTGAATTGACTTTTATGCAAAGCTTTCAAGGCGTAGAAAACCAGAATGCACGACAAACGGTTGAACGTGCTGATAAAGCGTTGACCGACGATATTAACAGCTTGAATACGCTAAACCACGATTGGGCGGCGTGGAATGACACTTATAATTTTGTTCAGAACCCCGGCAAATATCAGAACTATGTTACCGACAACCCCACGGATGTGACTTTCGCAAGCGCCAAACTAAATTATATTTTCATCATCGACAATTCGAATCAACTGGTATTCGCCAAGGGTTTTAACCTCAAGACCGGGACAGCTGTGCCGATTCCGGAGAGTTTAAACGGACAAATTTTTAATGATATCTTCACCCATCACGTCAATGTAACTGACAATGTCTCCGGGATCATTATGCTTCCGGAGGGACCATTAATGATTTCTGCCGACCCGATTATCACCAGCGAGGGGGAAGGACCGATCGCGGGTACCATTATAATGGCCAGGTATCTGGATAGCGCAGTAATCTCTGAAATGTCCGCCACGATACAATCGCCGATTTTCATCGTAAATATGAACGCGACGGATATTCCTCCGGATTTTCAAGTCGCCAGCGCATCGCTTTCCGCGCAGAAACTTACATTCACACATCCCATAAATACGCAGTCTATAGCAGGTTATATTCTGGTGCAGGATATTTACGGGAACCCTGCCATCATCTTGAAAGCGACCATGCCCCGAGATATCTTTGCCCAAAGTGTGAGCACAATGCGCTATTTTATATTTTCGGTGTTGGGGCTTGCCATTCTAATCGGTTTTATACTTATTTATCTGCTGAGTAAGTTTGTTCTTACGAGAGTAAGCCAAATTTCAGTTTACGCAAGTAATTTACGAACATCTGGCGACCTTTCAAAACGCCTGAATACGACTGGGAATGATGAACTCTCTCAACTCACTCAGAATCTTAACAGCATGGTTGATACCCTACAGCAATCGCATCAGGAACTACTGGTAAAACAGCAA
>Ga0182027_10012345_pt1 | contig 12004 bp, 7 predicted proteins | sample 712E1DmetaG_FD_121300 | JGI IMG/M metagenome (GOLD analysis project Ga0182027, IMG submission 121300) | Permafrost microbial communities from Stordalen Mire, Sweden - 712E1D metaG (Illumina Assembly) | ecosystem: Environmental > Terrestrial > Soil > Wetlands > Permafrost | place: Sweden...
CGGCAATCCGGTCGCGGATGCTACCAGCACCACCAAACCGGCTCGGGAGCGAGTAACAGCCCTATGTGGATTGTCCGGCTTGCGCTTCGGCGGCCTTATACCTTCGTCGTCTTTGCGCTTCTGATACTAATTCTCGGCGTCTACAGCATCCTCTCGATGCCGACGGACATCTTTCCAAATATCGATATTCCGGTGATAACGGTGGTATGGAATTACACCGGCCTGTCAGCGGAACAGATGGCCGACCGCCTGGTATACAACAGCGAGCGCGGCATGACCACCACGGTCAACGACATCGAGCACATCGAATCGCAGTCGCTCAACGGTGTCGGGCTCATCAAGATCTTCTTTCATCCGCATGTCAACATCGGGGAGGCCGTCGCCGAGGTCAGCGCCATCAGCCAGGTGCAATTGCGCTCGCTGCCTCCAGGCACGCTGCCGCCCTTCATCATCCAGTACAACGCTTCCAGCGTGCCGATTCTCATGCTGGGGGTCTCCGGAGAAGGTTTCAACGAGCAGCAGTTGAACGATCTGGCGACCAACACCGTCCGGACCCAGTTGGCCACCATAGAAGGCGCACAAGCACCGTTTCCTTACGGCGGCAAGGCGCGCCAGGTCCAGGTTGACATTGACCTGCACGCGCTCCAGTCCAAGGGGCTGTCGCCGGTGGATGTGGTCAACGCCGTGAGCGCGCAGAACCTGATTGTGCCCTCCGGCACCATGAAGATCCAGAAGTTCGAGTATGACGTTGAAACCAACTCTGCGCCAGACGTCATTAACGACCTGAACAATTTGCCCATCAAGACGGTGAACGGGGCGGTGATTTACATCCGCGATGTTGCCCACGTTCGAGACGGGAATCCGCCGCAAACCAACATCGTGCGCGTGGATGGCCACCGCGCCATCCTGATGGCGATCATGAAGACGGGCTCGTCGTCCACGCTGGACATCATCCGCGAAGTGCAGGAAAAGCTCCAGCGTGTGAAGGACCAACTACCGCCGCAGGTGAAGATCAGCGCTCTGGCCGATCAGTCGATTTTTGTAAAGGGCGCCATTGACGGCGTAGTGCGGGAAGCGATCGTCGCCGCCTGTCTCACTGCCTTAATGATCCTGATCTTCCTGGGAAGCTGGCGCTCGACGATCATCATCGCGGTCTCGATTCCGCTCTCTATCCTCTGTTCGCTCATCACGCTCTACGCGCTGCGGGAGACTATCAACATCATGACCCTCGGAGGCATGGCGCTGGCCGTTGGCATCCTCGTGGACGATGCCACCGTAGCCATCGAAAACATCAACCGCTTCCTCGAATCCGGCAAGGAACTTGAGCAATCGATTCTTGACGGCTCGGCACAGATCGCCGTTCCGGCTTTTGTCTCAACGCTCTCGATCTGCATAGTCTTTGTGCCCATGTTCTTCCTGAGCGGCGTGGCGCGCTACCTGTTTGTGCCCATGGCCGAAGCGGTGGTATTCGCCATGCTGGCCAGCTATTTGCTCTCGCGGACACTGGTGCCCACCATGGCCAAGTATCTGCTGCAGGAGCACGACGACGCCCGCAATGCCGGAAAGCGCGCCAGCCGCAATCCGCTCACAATGTTTCAACTTGCATTCGAGTCCGGTTTTGAGCGGTTCCGGCAAGGCTATCTGCGGCTGCTCACGCTTTGCGTAGACCATGCCGGCGTATTCCTCATTCTTTTCCTCGCGTTTACGCTTGCCTCCGTAGGATTTCTTGTGCCCTGGCTGGGTCAGGATTTCTTCCCCTCGGTGGACGCGGGGCAATTCAAGATTCACGTCCGCGCTCGCACCGGAACCCGCATTGAAGAAGTGGCCGCGCTCTGCGATCACGTCGACTCAACCATCCGCGAGCAGATTCCCGCCAATGAGGTGGTCTCGATTGTGGATAACATCGGCCTGCCCAACTCGAGATTGAACCTCTCCTACTCGACCTCGGCCCCTGTGGGCGCCGCCGACGCGGACATTCAGGTTCAGTTGAGCCCGCATCACCATCCCACTGCGGCTTATGTGGAGCGCCTGCGCAGCGTGCTCGCCCGGCAGTATCCGGGCGTCACGTTTTACGCGCTGCCGGTGGACATTGTGACCCAGATTCTTAACTTCGGCCTTTCGGCGCCCATCGACCTCCAGATCGTCGGTCCGAATCTCTATGGCAACCGCGCCCTGGCAGAACGCATGCTCAACGAGATCCGCTACGTTTCCGGCGCGGCCGATGTTCGCATTCAGCAGCCTTTCGACGAGCCCAATCTGACGGTGAATGTGGACCGCACCCGGGCTCAGGAGATCGGCCTGACCCAGCAGAATGTGGCGCAAAGCCTGCTGGTGGCATTGAGCGGGAGCTTCCAGACCACTCCCAGCTTCTATCTCGATCCTCGCAACGGGGTTACATACAACGTGGCCGTCCAGGCGCCGGAGTACAAGATGGACTCACTGGCCGCGCTGAAGAGTCTGCCCGTCACCAGTTCCGCCGCTGCCCTTCAGGCCGCCAACGCTGCTCAGTCGGGCTCTCCCTCGACCGCGGTGCCTGGCGTGGCTACGCCGGTGAATGTGCTGGGCAACCTGGCAACCGTCACTCCGGGTACCGAACTGGGTTTTGTGAGCCACTACGATGCGGAGCCGGTCATCGATATTTATGCCAACGTGGATGGAACCGATCTGGGCACGGTTACCCGCTCGGTGGAGAAGATTGTGGCCCGCCACCAGAAGGATCTGCCGCGCGGCTCCCGCTTCACCCTGCGTGGCCAGAGCGACACTATGGAGAAGTCCTATTTTGGACTGCTGACTGGGCTGGCCTTTTCGATCCTACTGGTCTACCTGCTGATCGTGGTCAACTTCCAGTCCTGGCTCGATCCGTTCCTGATCGTATCGGCGCTGCCCGCGGCGCTGGCCGGCATCGTCTGGTTCCTGTTCCTCACCAATACCCGGCTGAGCGTACCTGCTCTGACCGGCGCCATCATGTGCATGGGCGTGGCCACGGCCAACTCCATCCTGGTGGTGAGCTTTGCCCGCGAACAACTTGAAATCCTTGTAGGCGACGCACGCCGTGCGGCCCTGAATGCCGGCTTTGTGCGCCTTCGCCCGGTGCTCATGACGGCGCTAGCCATGATTATAGGTATGGTGCCGATGGCGTTGGGCCTGGGCGACGGCGGCGAGCAGAATGCCCCGCTGGGCCGCGCAGTTATCGGCGGGTTGCTGGTGGCGACTGTGGCCACGCTGCTGTTTGTGCCCGCGTTTTTCTCTCTCATCCACGGCCGCATCGAGCGCCGCCGCAAACTGGCTCACGGCGCATCGCGGGCCGCAGCTTTCGATGAATTCGACGAGATTTCGGAGTAATTGTTCATGAGCAACGCATCCAATCACGACCCGCAACCGGCACACGGGCACGAGACCGCACCAGAGCAGAAGCCGATATCGCCACGCCTGGCAGTTGCAGGGGTAGTCTTGCTGTTCGTCGTGGCCGCGGTGTTGGCGGGCGTGGGCAAGTTGCGCCGCGACCATGCCGACACAGTGCTGGCCGATCGCACCACGGCGATGGCGCCACCCACGGTCAACGTTGCAACTCCCAAAGCAGGCGCGCCGGTTGACAGCTTTGTGCTTCCCGGCAACGTGACCGCCTTCACCGATTCGCCTATCTACGCCCGCACCGACGGCTACCTCACTCGCTGGTACTACGACATCGGCGCACGCGTGAAGAAGGGAGCGCTGCTTGCCGAGATCGCGACGCCGGAACTGGATCAGCAACTCTCCCAGGCGAAGGCGGATTTGGTTACCGCGCAAGCGAACGCGAACAACGCACGCATTCAGGCCGATCGCTATAGCGATCTGGTCAAGTCCAACGCCGTTTCCCGCCAGGATACCGACACATTTGTAAACCAGGCCGCGGCAACCGCGTCGGCGGTTCACTCTGCCCAGGCCAATGTGCAGCGCCTAACAGACATGCAATCGTTCGAGAAGGTCTACGCGCCTTTCGATGGCGTGATCACCGCGCGCACCATCGACATCGGCCAGTTGATCGACCAGGGCGCGGCCAAGGAGCTATTCCACTTGCAGGCGATCAATACCCTGCGGGTCTACGCCAACCTGCCTCAGATTTATTCGCAGTCCGTGAAGCGAGGAATGAAGCTCGATCTCGATTTTCCCGAGCACGCGGGCAAGACCTATCATGGAACGCTGGTGCGCACTGCCGATGCGATCGATCCGTCGAGCCGTACGCTTCTGGTTGAGATTGATGTAGACAACAGCGGTGGCGAACTCATGCCAGGTTCGTTGGCCCAGGTCCACTTCAAAACGCCGGCCGCTGGCCCGGCTTTCATCGTGCCCGCCGCAGCGCTCATCTTCCGCAAGGACGGATTGCAGGTGAGTACCGTAGTGAACGGCAACACCGCGCACCTGGTCGATGTGGTCATGGGTGAGGACGACGGCGGTACCGCACAGATCGTTACCGGCCTCAACGCCGGCGACCAGGTCATCCAGGATCCGCCGGACTCGCTGATCGAAGGCGAAAAGGTTTCAGTGGTCAATCCGGGCAAGCCTTCCAATGCGGGAGGCCACTAAAAATGCCTGCTGAGGTTCAACAGTCCCGTGCTCGATCCTCGCGAGTGTTTCACTTAGCCAGGATGGGAGCACTTGCCGCTCTGCTGGCCTGCGTTGCAGGCTGCAAGCCCGTCGGTCCGAACTACAATCGACCTGGCTACCAGGCCCCCGCAGTTTACATGGAGTCTGGTGCGTCAACAGTGGTTGTGCCTCCGCCTAATCCCGCCAGAGGGGGCTGGCAGCCGGCCACTCCCTCCGATGGGATGCTGCGCGGCAAGTGGTGGGAGATTTACCAGGACCCGCAACTGAACAGCTTGGAAGACCGTATCGCCGACAACAACCAGAGCTTGCGGCAGGCACTGGAGACATATCTGGCCGCACACGATCAGGTGAGAGCGGCGCGCGCGAATCTCTTTCCGACGTTGTCTGGAAATGTCTCGGCCAGTCGCGATCAGATCTCTGCGAATCGGCCGACAGCTTCAATTGGGAGCGTCACCAATTACGGTGATTTCGCGATCGGCGGACAGGCAAGCTGGGAACCGGACTTCTGGGGCCGCATTCGGCGCACTGTTGAAGCAGCCCGCGAAAATGCGCAGGCAAGTGCCGCGGACATGGCGAACGTGGATCTGAGCCTGCATGCCGAGATGGCTTCGGACTACTTTCAGTTGCGCGGCCTGGATGCGCAGACAAAACTACTGACGGCGACTGTTGCCGATCTTCAGGGTCAACTCGACTTAACGCAGCGGCGGCTTTCCGGCGGAGTGGCTACTGAAGCCGATGTCGCCCAGGCGCGGACGCAACTGGAGACAGTGCGCGCTCAACTGGTGGATATCGGGGTGGCCCGCGCGCAGTTCGAACATGCGATTGGCACCATCGCCGATCTCAGCCTTTCGGACTTCAGCATTCCGGCTTCGCCGCTGGATCTCGCGCTGCCGAAGGTGCCGGTCGGCGTGCCGTCGCAACTACTCGAACGCCGTCCGGACATTGCCGCGGCCGAGCGCTGCGCTGCTTCCGCGAATGAGCAGATCGGCATTGCTGTGAGCGCGTTCTATCCCACGATCAGCCTGGGTGGCGCCGGCGGCTTTGAGAGCGCCAACGCCGGGACATGGATTCAGGGCCCGAGCGCGCTGTGGTCGCTGGGAGCGCAGGCGGCTGAACTGCTGTTTGACGCCGGGCAGCGCCGAGCACTTACGGACCAGGCGCGCCATAACTATGAGGCGCAGGTTGCCGGCTACCGCAATACGGTGTTGCAGGCCTTCAACGATGTAGAAGACCAGCTCTCGGGCTTGAGGATTTTGGAGCAGGAGTCGGGCGCCGAACAAAGAGCTGTCGCATCCGCGCGGCACTCGTTCGACCTATCGAACCAGCGCTATAAGGGTGGGGTTACCAGCTATCTTGAAGTTCTTACCGTCGAGAACACGCTGCTGGGTAACCAGCGCACGGCGATCGATCTACAGACGCGGCAGTTTGTGGCAAGTGTCGGACTGGTGCGGGCACTGGGCGGCGGCTGGGATGTAACGCAGTTGCCGAAATAGCAAAGGCGAGCACGGCTCTCGACAGGTTTTCTTGCGATGGCCAGTGATGAGTGGAAACTGAGATCTTGCCCTGATACAACGCCCATCTAGTACTACAGTTTTAGATTGCGGATTCCGGAGGGAGCAGGGGGTTTCAACCCCCTGAAAAAAGCCCGATCAGCACGGCCTTCAGGCCCGGATCGGTGCAATCTGAAGCAAATACAACTGTAGTACGACAGCGATTTCAATATTGCCGTACCTAAGACCTGTTCTAAATCGTCGCCGTTCTTGTAGCGCCGGACTCCAGTCCGGCTGTCGTGCGGGCGTCCACGCCCGCACCTCCGTTCGGAATGCCATGAAGTGGTTGGGTACACCATCAGCGAAATCGCTCTAATTGGCATTCATCAGACCGTGCCTAGTCTTTGCCGGGGGGTGCGACGAACGAATCCTGCTTGATGGGCAGGCCGATGCCGGAAGTTACTTGATCCTGCTTTGGATGGCTGAACGCCGCGGAGGGCACATCGGTGAGCGGCAGGGCCGGGCCTTCCCAGAGCAGGCGCGGCGAGCCCTGGCTCACGGCATGTAGTCCTTCGAGATGCAGAGTGTGTTTGCCGGCGCGAAGGCCGAGCGAGCCACGATCGTAGCGGAGGGCGTTGCCAGGAGAGCCACATACCTGCGCGAAGGGCGGGCCGGTCTTGGCCACTTCCATGCCATCGATCACAAGGCGCGCGCCATCGCGGTCGATGAGATGAAAGGTGTAGCCGCCGTCGGCGGGAATGTCGATGAAGCCGTTCCAGACGGTGGCGTAGCGTGTGAAGCCTTGTGCGTCGGCGTTCAGGTTGGATGCGTCGCCCGAGAAGACTGGATGCTCTTTGGTCAGGTCGGGCAGGTCCATCCAGGCGCCGGGATAGATCTTCCAAGCGAGGCCGTCCACTGTGGGGATGGCTGGGTTTGCGGCTTCATGCCACTTTGCCACGGCGACCACGTCCTGCGCGGACCAGTCTTCGAGTCCGGCTTTGCCTTCAACGTGGAGGAGCACCCGGAATCGGCCGGCGCCGTTTTCGCCGTCGAGCGCGGTGCCGTCGGCGTCGGGAAAGCTGTGAGTCACGCGGCGGCCGTGTGCGACAGTTCCGTCGCCGAAGAGCCAGGTGTAGCGCGCGCCGGGCGATGCTTTTGCGGTGAAGGCGACCTGCTGCTTCGGCGCAATGATGGGCGAATCGACGGTAAATGCGGCAAGCGGGCCATGGTGCGCCGGATAGCGCGGCTGCTGCGCGCCATTGCTCAGCGTCAACGGGAGATCGGCGTTGCCGGACGCGGAGGTCTGGCCATATTTCACATTGTCGAACGTGACACCAGAAACAGCGCCCGTCATTGTGGAGGAGGTCAGAGGAGGCTGGTCGAAGGCCCAGATGTTCTGGAAGGTGAATTGCTGCAGCCCGGGAGTTTCCTGCTCCATTTGCACGAGGGAATACCAGTTGTCGAGAGTGAGATTCTCAAAGGTGTAGTTGGCGTGCTGGCCACCGGCATTCTTTGCGCCCCACATGCCGAGCAGGCCAAACTCTTGTCCGCATGCTCCGATGCCGCCGTGGAGAATGTCGGAATCGCGCAAGGTGAAGTTACGCGAGCTGAATATCTTTTGAGGCCAGGCGGCGCGCACGATATTCGAGATGCTTGTGGAGAGTTCGCTGTCTTCGATGAGAATGTTCGCGACATCGTGACCGGGGCGGAGGAGATCCTCTTCGCGGTAGCCGTCCCAGTTGCCTTGCACGGCAAACACATCGTCGGACGAGCGCAGGAAGGAGTTACGGACGATGGTATCGCCTCCACCGAGCCAGTCCATTCCGTCCTGGTTTGCATTGCCGGGGTTGCCGCCAATGACGCGGAGATCGTTATAAATGAACCCGCCGGAGTCCTTCATCTGTATGGACCAGGTTCTTGAACGCACGATGCAGGTGAGTCCGTCGATTTGCACATCGTGGGCTTCGAGGGCGCCGATGCAATGCCAGTCAGGTTTCTGCATCCAGCCTTCGTCGGTGTTGGGGTCTTGCGGGCCGTCGTACACAATGGTGCCGCGGCCAAGCACCTTCACGTTCCGCACGTTGAAGAGGTTCAGGCTGCCAAAGATGTATGCGCCCGGGATGAGATAGAAGGTGTCGCCGGTTTTGGGGTTCAGGCTCTCGCGGTGCACACCTGCGGGCACAATGTGGACATTGGGACCCTTGGGCGGCAGCGGGGACGGCGTGCCGGCAAAGAGAAAAAGCATCGCCGCGTGGTTGAGGAAGTCGCCGGGACGAGAGATGGAGAGCTTGGCGGGCGCGGCGAGTCTGAAGCGGATTGTTGGCCCTTGCCGGACTGGCCGCAGGCCGAGGCGCCATGGTTGAATGTCGACGCCTTTGTCCCAGAAGTTAGCGGCGGCGGCGGTGATCTCCACCGTTACAGGACCTGTGATGTCGAAGCTGACGAACTCATAGCTGGCGGCAGCGTGGGCGACGTCCACGGGATGTCCGTCGACCTTGACGGTGAAGGCGGTGGAGCGCATTTCCGCGGGGACCGGCGCAGAGTGCACACGCGTGGCGGCGTGGGCGAGCGACGGGAGAATGAAAGCGGCCACGAGCAGGGTGCGAAAACTGAGCAAGAAGCGAGACCCCGGCAGGAGTTTAAGACCGAGTCCAATGTAACACTGGGCGCGCCGGGGCCGGCCCAATTGGGCTTCCGGATGAACTCATCGGGCTTCGGTTTTCCCGTAGTGGCCCCGGCTCCTGTTTTTGCGCGGGACTTCGGAGGCGACTACAGTCTTGCCCGCCAGCGTTGGGAGATGCACAGTGAGGTGCGGATGGCCCAGGTTGTGGCCAGGAGAGTCAGGCTCCCCAGGATGAGTCCCAGCGGAATGATCCAGATACCAAGAACTTCGTGTGCCTGCGGGGATACACCAAAGATGAATGTTCCCGCCGAGACCAGCCGTCCATCCTGCACCCATGCGCCCGTATGCGAGGGGTAAATCATCTTACCGAGAGCGACAGCCAGAAACCCCGCTCCAAACGAGTATCCGAAGACACCACAGAAGAAAACGAAGATCCCGAAGGCGCCCCTGGTGGCAAGACGCAGCGCTGCGCGGAGGAGCACGAGCGGCGAAAAGCTGCGGCTGGCCTGGCGTATGAGGAGACCTTCGCGATATTGCGCGGCAAGTTGCTCGGCCGGTCCAAGGCGCGCAAGGATGGATGACATACTGGCGCCGGATTGCTCGGCGGAGTCGCGGATGTGGGCTCCGATTTCGAGGACGATCTCTTCGCGTTCGGCGATGGTGAGGGGGCCGAGGTGGGAACGAAGGACGGTCAGGTAGTTTTCGATTTGCATTTCCTGAGTCATTTGGCGATCTCCTGCTTTTCCAGTACGGGTTCAAGAAGGCGGCTGAGGCCGCGGGCGAAACCAAACCAGGCCTCGGCCATCAGGCGAAGGCGCTGACGGCCAGCTTCGGTGAGGGAATAGTACTTGCGTGGATGTCCAGCTTCGGCTTCGACCCACTCGGAGGTGAGCATGCCTTCAAGCTTGAGCCGGTTCAGAATGGGATAGATGGTGCCTTCGGCCAGGGCGAGGCTGGAATGGTTTTCAAGAAAGCGAATGATTTCAAGGCCGTAGAGGCGGCCCTTCCAGAGAGAGGCAAGGGCGGCCATCTCCAGAGCGCCTTTGCGTAGCTGGGCCTCCCAGCGGTCGGGGGAGTCGCCATCTGGGTATAGGGCACGTGGTTTAGCCATAGCAAGATACCTCGTATAGCAATATATAGTGCCATGAAAGACGGTTGTCAAGGCTTTGGTGATTTATTTTTCAACGAGGAGCGGAGGCTTCAGATGCCTTCGCCCATGGAAACATAGACGCGCAGGCGTTCCAGTTCCACGCGATAGGCGGTGCGCTCGGCTTCTTCGGCGGCGAAGGGTTCGTCCGGACGAGGTTCGCCACCGAGCCGCTCTTCGAGCTCTTCCACGCGCGCGGCGAGGGCGATGAGTGCGTCGGAGAGCGGATCTTTGACATCGTGCGGATCGGTAATTAGGACTCGCGAGCCATTGCGATAGATGATATGCGCGGGAACGCCGACGACGGTGGAGTTGGGCGGCACGTCGGACAGCACCACGGAACCGGCGCCTACGCGTGAGTTCTCGCCCACGGTGATGTTGCCGAGCACGTTGGCGTTGTTGCCGATGAAGACTCCGTCGCAGACGGTGGGATGGCGCTTGCCGTGGCCCTTGCCGGTTCCGCCGAGGGTGACGCCCTGGTACATGGTTACGTCGCTGCCGACGATTGCGGTCTCGCCGATGACCACTCCGGTGGCGTGATCGATAAACAGGCGGCGGCCAAGCAGTGCGCCGGGATGAATGTCCACGCCGGTGAAGAAACGGGCAAATTGCGAGAGAATGCGTGCCGGCAGCCACAGTTTCGCGTTCCACAGCGAGTGCGAGATGCGATGAATCCACACAGCCCACAGGCCCGGATAGCAGAGCAGCACTTCGAGCCGGGAGCGCGCGGCAGGGTCGCGCTCAAGCACGGAGTCGATATCATCGCGGATGCGGCCTATCAATGACATAACGAACACAAGGACACGTTGTGCCGGCGGAACGATTCATGTTCCGCCGGCGATTTCGCAAAGTTAGGCGGTCACCGCGATAGGTTCGGCCTGGAGAGCGAGTGCCTGCTGACGCAGCGGCTCAAACAGGACGCTGGAAAGGTAGCGCTCGCCGAAGCTGGGCAGAATTGCGACGATGAGCTTGCCTGCATTTTCAGGCCGTGCGGCCACTTTGATTGCCGCAGAGATTGCCGCGCCGGAGCTGATGCCAACGAAGAGGCCCTCCTCCAGCGCCAGCCGCCGGGCCATCTCGATAGCCTCGTCGTTGGTTATCTGAATGACTTCATCGATGAGCTTGGTGTCGAGGATGCTTGGCACGAATCCCGCGCCAATGCCCTGGATCTTGTGAGGTCCGGGCTTGCCGCCAGAGAGTACCGGGCTGTCGGTCGGTTCCACCGCGATGGCTTTGAACGAGGGCTTCTTCGGCTTGATGTAGCTCGCCACGCCGGTGATAGTGCCTCCCGTGCCCACGCCGGAGATGAGAAAGTCCACCTTGCCGTCGGTATCGTCCCAGATCTCTGGTCCCGTGGTGGCGTGATGAATTGCAGGATTGGCGGGATTGTCGAACTGCTGGAGGATGTAGCCGTTGGGCGTTTTTGCGAGGATCTCGTTGGCCTTGGCAATGGCGCCCTTCATGCCGTTGGGGCCGGGGGTGAGGACGATCTCGGCGCCGAAGGCGAGGAGCGTTACGCGGCGCTCAAGGCTCATGGTTTCGGGCATGGTGAGGATGAGCTTGTAGCCCTTGACCGCGGCTACAAAGGCCAGCGCAATGCCGGTGTTTCCGCTGGTGGGTTCAATGAGCACGGTTTTTCCGGGCGTGATCTTGCCGGCCTTTTCGGCAGCATCGATCATTGCGAAACCGATGCGGTCTTTTACGCTCGAAACGGGGTTCTGGCTTTCCAGCTTGGCCACAATGGTTCCGGGCAGGCCTGCGGAAACACGATTGAGCCGCACCAGCGGGGTGTGACCGATGAGTTCTGTTACGTTCGCGGCAATGCGCGCCATGTTGCTCTCCTTCTTCCAGGGCCAATTGCCCGGGCTTTCATTTGGATGGATTTTTGGGGGCGGTGGAGCTGTTAGGCGGAAAATTGCACATGCGATCAAGGCACGCGTCTGCATCGGAGCTCTCACCAGGACGGCGTTAGCGACATCGATGCATACACATAGGGTAGACCCAGTGTGCAGGATTGGCAAGCGGGAAGTGCGGCAGGCAGGGCAATCGCATTTGAAATTGTGCAGAACCAGAGTGGCCACGGATCACGGTTGCCACTTACGTACCGAGTTGTCAGGCATGAAGTTTCTTGCAGGGGGATTTCATGTCCGGCAAAGAAAC
>Ga0182027_10012346_pt1 | contig 12002 bp, 9 predicted proteins | sample 712E1DmetaG_FD_121300 | JGI IMG/M metagenome (GOLD analysis project Ga0182027, IMG submission 121300) | Permafrost microbial communities from Stordalen Mire, Sweden - 712E1D metaG (Illumina Assembly) | ecosystem: Environmental > Terrestrial > Soil > Wetlands > Permafrost | place: Sweden...
CCGACCTCGCGCAGAAAAAAGCCGACAACGATCGCGCACAGCGCCTCTTCAGCAAAGATGAAATCTCCGCGCAGGACCGCGACCTGGCTGCAACCGCGCTCAAGCGATCCGAAGCCAACGTCGCGGAGGTCGAACAGCGTTACAGCGAAGCCAAGGAAGGCAGCCGCAAGGAAGACGTCGCCATCGCACGCGCCAATCTCACTCAGGCCAACGCCAGCCTGGGTCTGTCGCGCATCAACGCGACCTACACAACCCTGAGTGCCCCGGCGGCCGGCGTCATCACCGTGCGCCAGGCGGAACTCGGAGAAGTAGTTTCACCCGGCTCCCCCGTCGTCACGCTCGCCGACCTCGATCACATCTGGCTTCGCGCTTACATCGCCGAAACCGACCTGGGCAAAATTCACTGGGGCCAGCAAGCCACCATCACCACTGACACTTATCCCGGCAAGCAATACCACGGGCGCATCTCGTTCATCTCTTCCGACGCCGAGTTCACGCCCAAGAGCGTGCAGACCTACGCCGAGCGCGTCACTCTCGTCTACCGCATCAAGATCGATATCGACAATCCCAATCACGAACTCAAATCCGGCATGCCCGCCGACGCGCACATCGAACTGGCTGCCGCGGCGCCGGGCGCAAACCCGCCGGCGGCGCAAGCAAAGTAATGACGGACCAGGCACAATCCGCAAGCGCGCCCGCAATCGTCGCGACCGCACTCACCAAGAGCTTTCCCGGCGTCCGCGCTGTCGATGCGCTCACCATCGATGTGCATCCCGGCGAGATCTTCGGACTGGTCGGCCCCGACGGGGCAGGGAAGACTACGGCATTGCGCATGTTGGCCGGCATCATGGCTCCCGATTCCGGCCAGGCCACTGTCGCCGGCTACGATGTCATCCGCAATCCCGAGGCCGCCAAGCACTCGCTCAGTTACATGCCCCAGCGCTTCGGCCTCTACGAAGACCTCACCGTCGACGAGAACATCCGCTTCTACGCCGATCTCTTCGGCGTGCGCAAAACCGATCGCGCGCAACGGTCCACGGAGTTGCTCGAGGCCGCCGGCATGAGCGAGTTTCGCACCCGCATGGCCGGCAAGCTCTCCGGCGGCATGAAGCAGAAGCTCGGCCTCGTCTGCGCGCTCATCCATCGCCCCAAAGTGATCCTGCTCGACGAGCCCACTACCGGCGTCGATCCCGTCTCGCGCCGCGATTTCTGGCGCATCCTCTACGAACTTGTCGCCGAAGGCGTAGCAATTCTCACTTCCACCGCCTATCTGGACGAAGCCGAGCGCTGCCATCGCGTTGCCCTCATTCATCAAGGCAAGCTGCTCTTCTGCGACACGCCCGCCAATCTCAAGTCGCGCATGAAGAAGGGTGTTCTCTCCGTAACCTCCGCCGAGCCGCGACCTCTGCGCACGCAGCTCGAACACGCCGACGGCATCTCAAGCCTGGTGCTGACTGGCGACGGCGTGCACGTAGTCGTGGACGACGCAGCAAAGCGCATTCCCGAATTCGAAGCGCGCCTGAAGGCCGCGGGCGTGGCCTACGACGCAATCCAACAGGTCGCCCCGACCATCGAAGATCTCTTTGTGGACGCGGTCGGCGCCAGCGTCAAGGTTGGAGAAGCACGCCATGCCTGAGCCCGCCAACTCCGTCGTTATTGAAAACCTCGTTAAGCGCTTCGGCGATTTCGTAGCCGTCGATCACCTCAATCTCGCCGTCGGCAAAGGCGAGGTCTTCGGCTTCCTCGGTCCTAACGGCGCCGGAAAATCCACCACGATCCGCATGTTGTGCGGCCTCATCAGACCCACCTCGGGCCGCGCTCAGGTTGCCGGTTTCGACGTCGGCCGCAATCCTGAGTCTGTCCGCCAGAACATCGGCTACATGTCGCAAAAGTTCTCTCTCTACAACGATCTCAAAGTCATCGAAAACCTCCGCCTCTTCGCCGGCCTTTACAGCGTGCCCTCCGCCAAGCTCAAAGACCGCATCGAGTGGGCGATCGAGATGGCGAACCTCAAGGGCCAGGAAAATCTCATCACCGGAACGCTCCCCGGCGGATGGAAGCAGCGCCTCGCTTTGGGCTGCGCGGTGCTGCATCAACCTCCCATCCTGTTTCTCGACGAGCCCACCTCCGGCGTCGATCCCATCTCGCGCCGCGAGTTCTGGGACCTGATTCAGCATATGGCCGAGGCGGGCGTCACCGTCTTTGTCACCACGCACTACATGGAAGAAGCCGAATACTGCAACCGCCTCGCCCTCATCTTTCGCGGCAAGATGGTTGCTCTCGGCACGCCCGGTGAACTCAAACGCGATTCGATGAAAGGCGAACTGCTATTGATCGAATGTGACCCGCTCGGCACTGCGGTCGAAGCCCTGCAATCCGCTCCCGGCGTGATGGACGCAGCAGTCTTCGGCAACGCACTGCATCTCGTTGTCCAGGATGCCGCCGCAGCCGAGCCGCGAATCAAAGAGTTCCTTCACAATCACAACGTCTCCATCAGCCGCATTGAAAAGATCCGTCCCACGCTCGAAGACGTCTTCGTCTCCCTCACCACAACCCGCGGCCCCGCGCAGGAGAGCAAACCATGAGCCTCACTCGCCTGCTGGCCGTGGCCAGAAAAGAAGTGCTCCAAATCATCCGCGACACCCGCAGCCTCGCCATTGTCGTCGTCATGCCGGTCACATTGATGCTGCTCTTCGGGTACGGCGTAAACCTCGACCTCAAGGAACTGCCCGTCTATGTTTGCGATCAGGACGGCAGCCAACAGAGCCAGGACCTCCTCAAGCGATTCCAGTCCACAAAGTATTTTGAAATCGTCCGCGTCGTCGACAACGTCCCCGCTATAGAACACGCGCTCGACTCCGGAGAAGCAAAAATGGGCATTGTCATTCCGTGGAATTTCTCGCAGCGCCTCAGCCAGGGCGGCTCCGTGCAGGTGCAGGCCATTGTCGACGCTACAGACGACAACACGGCCAATGTGCTGATGGGCTACGCGCAAGGGGTCGTGCAGGGTTACTCGACCGGTATTCAGGTCGCCTGGCTGCAGGCGCATGGGCTCACGCTTCAGCCTGTGCCCATCAACGTCGCCACGCGCACCTGGTACAACGAAGATCTCGAAAGCAGCGCCTTCATCATCCCTGGCGTGCTGGCCCTGGTCATGTCGGTCATCGGCGCATTCCTCACCTCGCTGACCATCGCGCGCGAGTGGGAGCGTGGCTCGATGGAGCAGCTGATCTCGACGCCAGTCACTGCGATGGAGATTATGCTGGGCAAGCTCGCCCCCTATTTCGTCCTCGGCATGATCGACGTCGCCGTATGCGCCGTGTTGGCCATCGCATGGTTCCACGTGCCTTTCCGTGGCTCCTACATGACTCTTGCGTTTTCCTCCGCCCTTTTTCTGGTCACCGTTCTTTCGCTCGGATTCTTCATCTCCGTTGTAGCCAAGAGCCAACTGGCCGCGAGCCAGATCGCGCTCATCATCACCTTTCTTCCCGCGTTCCTGTTATCTGGATTCCTGTTTTCCATCGAGCAGATGCCGGTGGTGTTGCAGGGTATCACGTACCTCTTCCCAGCGCGCTACTACGTCACCCTGCTCAAGAAAATCTTTCTCAAAGGAACGCCCGCAGCCATGCTCACCGCGGATTTGCTGCCGCTGGCTGGCTTCACCGTCGTGCTCGCACTCGTAGCCACGCGCAGTTTTCACAAGAGACTGGAGTAAGAGGAATAGCAATGTTCGGACGCCTCAAGCAGATGTTGATCAAGGAGCTCATCCAGGTGGTGCGCGACAAGCGCACGCGCTTCATCCTGATTGGCCCGCCGGTCATCCAGATGCTCGTCTTCGGTTACGCGGCCACCTTCGAAATTCACAACGTCTCCACCGTCATGGTTGACATGGACCACAGCCAGGAGAGCCGCGAACTTATCTCGCGCTTCACCTCGAGCCCCTACTTCAACGTGCAGGCGCAACTAAACGATGCGAACCAGGCACACAACCTTATCGACCAGGGCAAGACGACACTCGCTCTCGAAATCGACGCCGGCTTTGCCCAGAAGCTCCGCAAGGGCGAGACGGCCCCGCTTCAAGTCATCGTAGACGCCACCAACTCCAACACCGCTCTGATCGCTTCGTCTTACGTTTCGCAAATCGCGCTCGGCTACGCGCAGCAGGCACAGCAGCAGCGAATCTACAGCATCGCTCCGCAACTCATCGACCAGATTCCCTCCGTGCAGCTCGAGCAGCGCCCATGGTACAACCCCGACCTGCGGAGCCGCTGGTTTTTCGTTCCCGGCGTCATCGGGAGCCTCACCACGCTGCTGGTAATTACCCTCACGTCCTTCGCCGTCGTTCGCGAACGCGAGATCGGCACGCTCGAACAGATTATGGTTACGCCCATCCGCCCGGTCGAATTCATCGTCGGCAAGACGCTCCCGTTCTTCCTCATCGGCCTCTTCGACGCCCTGCTCATCGGCATCGTGGGCACATTCTGGTTTCAGATTCCGTTTCGCGGCCACATCCCGGTATTGCTCACCGGCCTCGTCCTCTTTTTAATCTGCATGTTGGGCATGGCGCTGCTCATCTCCACAGTTTCGGCCACGCAGCAGCAGGCCATGGTCACAGCGTTCTTCGTCATCATGCCCACCATCACCTTCTCCGGCTTCGGATTCCCCATCCGCGCCATGCCCCACTGGATGCAACTCGCCAGCTACGCCATCCCGCTGCGTTATTTCCTCGTCGTTCTCCGCGGAACCTATCTGAAAGGCGTCGGCTTCGACATCCTCTGGCCGCAGATGGCCGCCATGGCCGGCATCGGCCTCTTCGGCATGACGGTAGCCATTCTCCGCTTCCACAAAGCCCTCGATTAAACCTGGGTGGGCGTCAGCACACGCAATCAGGCAAATTGAGCGCAGAAATGTCAGTGAGCACGTGTTGGGCACAATTTGTAGGGGCTGGAAGCTGTAGATTCTATAAGTTATTGATTCTAATGGTCGGGGCGGAGGGATTCGAACCCCCGACCCTCTGCTCCCAAAACAGATCAGATCGAATATTGAACCCTGTTGAAATCAGTGGGAAATAAGTACTTCTGATTGAAATACTTAGCGCCGACCACCCATCCCCTGTTGAGCCTTGTGGCTCTTGGAGGCTTTGACAGCTACAATTTCGTCTACAGTCAAGATTCCAGCCTGGGGCAATCTAGGGCTGCGCACCGCAGTCCGAGACTGCGACCTGGAACGGAATCGCTGGCGGGGCTTGATTGTGATCGATATGTCAGTTCCCAAAAGCAGCAGAAAGCGCAACAGCCGCTCAATGGAAAATCCAGAGAGACGGCCTCGGATGAGCGCTGAAACCTTGGGTTGATCCACACCGAGCACCGTGGCTGCTTGAACCTGCGTCAAGCGACGACGACGAAGAATGTCCGCGATCTTTACCGCCAATTCGGCTTTAGCGAGCATCTCTTCTGGATTCGGAATCCCAAGATCGGCAAAGACATTCCCGCGGCTTTCAATGTAATCGCGTTTAGCCATGTTGTTTCTCCCACGTTGCGTGCAATTCGATAGCGCGTTTGAGCCGCTGCTTTATCAGATCAATTTCTGCTTTTGGCGTCGCAATGCCTGTCTTTGACTTCTTCTGGAAGGCATGAAGCACGTAGACCCGGCCTGCCAGTTTCACGGTATAGACGGCGCGAAAGGTATCGCCACGGTGATCGGAAAAAACTTCCATTACGCCGGGGGCCGATGTCTCGCAATGGCTTTGCATTTGCATGCTTGCTGCCCACTTGTGATTGATAGAGCGCGACGCCAATCTCATCTTTGACTTCCGCTGGGAAGCGCCTTAGAGCCTCCAGTGAGTTCCCGATCCAGATCAACGGCTTAGGTGCAGGTTTTGCTGCCGCATCCATCTGATGTATAGATTATGCCATTTATAGCATAAACACAAGCCGAATCCGATTTTCTGTTACAACTGTCTCATGCCGCGTACGCTGAGGCTCTTGTTCGTCTTCCTTAATCGAGCTGTCCGGTCGCGTCGCGACCTACTCCTAGAAAATTTGGCACTGAGGCAACAGCTTGCGATCTTGAAGCGAAAGCATCCACAGCCTCGATTTGCGGCTCCCGACAAATTCTTCTGGGTGATGTTGAGGCTGTTTTGGCCGGGCTGGAAGCGGGCGCTGGTTCTCGTCCAACCGGAGACCGTTGTTCGCTGGCACCGGGCACGGTTCAAGTTGTATTGGGCGTGGCTCTCGCGGCATCGGAACCCCGTTGGAAGAAAATGCGTCAGCAGGGAATTGCGCGAACTCATCTTTCGCATGGTTGCGGAGAATCCCACCTGGGTGCGCCGCGCATTCTTGGTGAGTTGCAGATGTTGGGTTTCGATATCTCCGAGCGAACCGTGCTGCGCTGGATGCGGAAGGCGCCCCGAAATCCCGGACCGGCGAAACAGTGGATGGCATTCCTCAATAATCATCGTGGAGCGATTGCCGCAATGGATTTCTTTACTGTACCGACGCTTACCTTCGGAGTCCTCTACTGCTTCTTCGTCATCGCGCGTGACCGGCGCCGTACCCTGCATTGCAATGTGACCAAACATCCAACCAGTGCATGGGTTGTTCAGCAACTCCGAGAAGCATTCCCTTACGACACAGCCCCCGCCTACCTGATCTTTGATCGCGGTTCCAGCTTTAACCAAGAAGTCATCGACACAGTGAAATTCTTCGGCATCCAGCCCAAGCGAACGAGTTTCAGATGTCCATGGCAAAACGGAGTTGCAGAACGGTGGGTCGGCAACTGCCGCCGGGACCTGCTCGACCATGTGATTGTTTTGAATGAACGGCATCTGAAACGTCTGATGAGCGAGTACGTTCGTTACTACCATGAGGACCGGACGCACCTTGGTTTGGACAAGCAAACTCCGGCAAGCCGTGAGGCGGCAGAAGATACAGATTTAAGCACGAAGGTTGTCTCCATGCCCCGACTCGGTGGCCTTCATCATCGCTACGATCTGGCTGCTTGAACTGTTGATCCGAGCCTTTTCCCTCAGAGTTAAGAATGAGCCGCGTGCCTGCTGATCACGCACTATGCGCTTTACTCTGTTTTCATTGTGCTTCACAATCCAACAACAGCCCCTTCCCCACCGGAAACTACGGCCAGGACGACCGTGGAAGTCGGGCAGCAGGCTCATTTTGCCTCCGGATGGAGTTTTGGCGAGGCACAACGGTGGAATTCGCGCACAAGTAGCTGATAAACTTGCCTTCAGTTTCACGCGACACGTAAATTGAGTTTTCAGTTCAAGCGTTCCTTAACAAGTCTAAGGAGCTGAGATGCCTCATGAGGTCTTTATTAGCTATGCTTCGCCCGACAAGGTCGTAGCCGACGCCGTATGCGCAAGGCTTGAGGCAAAAGGAATCCGCTGCTGGATTGCGCCCCGCGATGTACTTGCTGGATCCGAATATAGCGAATCTATTCTGACGGCGATTGAACAATGCCGTGCAATGGTTCTTGTGTTTTCAGCCCATGCAAATGAATCCCAGCACATCCGGCGCGAGGTGGAACGCGCCATGAGTAAGGGCAAGGTGATTCTGCCTTTTCGGATTCAAGACGTGCTGCCTTCGGGGGCGTTGGAATTCTGCATCAGCAATACTCATTGGCTTGACGCTCTGACGCCTCCGTTGGAGGCGCACATTGAAACCCTGGGGGATACCTTGAGTCGGCTGCTGCCGTCGCTGCCTGCCACAGGTGGCCACGCGCCGAGCATTGCGCCGCGGCCATCGGCGGAGAGCCCCACGGAGAAAGCCGAGCACCAGATTCTGCACGGGGCGGGGAGAATGGCGAATGCCATCAAAGCAACCCTTGGTCCCATGAGCCGGAATGTGATTATCGCTCGCAAGCAGGGTGATCCGCTGATAACAAGCGATTCCGGACAGATTGCCCGTGAGCTGGAACTCAAAGATCCGCTGGAAAACGTCGGGGCACAAATGATCCGGGCAGTGGTAAACAGAATCGACAGGACCGTTCGAGACGGACGCGCCACGGGCGCGATTCTGGCCTATGCATTGGCACGGGAAGGCACGAGCCTGCTTGCAGCGGGAGCGCATCCGGCGCAGATGAAGCGCGGCATTGAACAGGCCGTGAAGGTGGTGATCGGCATCCGCGACGCGGAGGGCAAATGGACGGAGGGCGGCGCGCTCGGCAAGTTGTCGAAGGCGGTGGATCAGGACTCGCTGGCTCAGATCAGCACCATCTCGGCCAGTGGCGACCAGGAGATCGGTTCCATTCTTGCCCACGCGATGAATACCGTGGGCAAGGATGGTGTGATCACCGTGGAAGAGTCAAAGAGCGTTTACACGAGTCTCGAGACGGTCGACGGCATGCAGTTTGACCGCGGCTTTCTTAGCCCGTCCTTTGTGACCGACGCGGAGCGGCAGGAAGCGGTTTTGGACAATTGCTTCATTCTCTTTTACGAGAAAGAGATCGGCACGGTGAAGGATATGCTGCCCCTGCTTGAGCAGATTGCACGCAGCGGCAAGCCGCTGCTGGTGGTTGCTCAAGACGTGGTGGGCGAGGCGCTGGCGACTCTTGTGGTGAACAAACAGCGCGGGACGCTGAACGTGGCTGCGGTGAAGGCTCCGGGCTTCGGTGATCGCCGCAAGGCGATGCTGAGCGACATGGCAATCCTGACCGGGGGTAAGGCCATCACCGAGGACCTCGGCATGAAGCTGGATGATGTGAAACTCGAGGATCTTGGCAGGGCAATGCGCGTCATCGTCGACAAGGCTAACACGACGATCGTCGACGGCGCCGGCGCGGCCCGCGAAATCGAAGCCCGTGTGAAGGAGATCCGCTTACAGATTGAGGAGACCGCCTCCGACTACGACCGCGAGAAGCTGCTGGAGCGGATTGCCAAACTGGTAGGCGGCGTTGCCGTCATCAAGGTTGGCTCGGACACAGAAGCCGCGTTGAAGGCGAAGAAGGCTCATGTAGAGGATGCTTTGCACGCGACACGTGCGGCTATTGAGGATGGCATAGTACCAGGCGGCGGCGTGGCGCTGTTGCGGGCTGGTAGGACTCTTGAGAAGCTCTCGCTGGTTGGCAATGCGCTGGCCGGTGCGACCATCGTCATGCGCGCATGCGAGGAGCCGTTCCGCTACTTGGCTTCGACTGCCGGGCTGGACGAAGAAGAATTGGTGAGAACGGTTCTGGCGCAATCAAACGTCAACCATGGTCTTGATGTTGTCACTGGTGAATGGAAGGATCTGGTTGCTGGCGGTATTGTGGACTCCGCGAAAGTGATGAGTGTGGCACTTGAAGCCGCAGCCACCGAAGCTCTCTCTTTTCTGACCAGCGATACAGGCGTATTCGAGGCCTGAATCCGTGGCTTTTTACATGGCCTGGATGGTAGGGTTCGGGAGCAGCCGACAAGGGTACAAATGTAGTAGGGTGAAAGTCAGAACACCGTCAATTGCCTGTGTTCGTAAGGCTAGCGTATCCCGAGCATGCTGAGGCAACGGAACATGTTCTACCCGGATGTGAAAACCTTGGCTGCCTGCGGATTTGTCCGCATCGGTAGGGACGATCCGGGATGCGAGCAAACACAGGAATATTCGTAGTCTCGAAATCTCCACCAGAAGAAGTCGCATTCGTGGATGAAGAGGGAACCGCCACCAGCTTTCCCACCTTGAAGTAGGCAGAGCGCCGCTCCTGCTTGACGTATTCGGAAGTGAGAACGCCGGGGCCGACAATTAGCAGCAGCCGGTCTCGCGCCGCAACCGCATCGCGAATCTCCTGGTGAAAGGTGAACTGCCCCGAGGGCATGGAAACGCGGCCAAACATGAGCTCGGCGAAGGGGGCTACAACCTGCTGAACGGCAAGAAATAGTAGCAGGCCGCCGGGAGCGGCCCGAGCGTGCTGAATACAATTAATTCCGCCACCCGAATGCAAAGGAATGCTTCCATCCGATACAAGGTAAAGGCGCCAGACAATTGCGTAGGGGTGTGCAAGATGAAGAATGCTGAACCGCAGTTGTTTCACTAGTGGAGGGTAGTTGGGAACAGGCTGGATAATGGGAGCCGTATGACGCGAGAGTGTCACGTACGAATCTGAGGGAGCCTTGGGGTGAGATTCCCCGCGGCTACTCGCCAACTGCCGGGCAGCCGGTCGTTCGCCCGCCCCCGGAATTTCCCTCCCACGGGCTCAATTCGAGCCTCGGCGATTTGTCATGGATCCAGAGACATTCGAAGCGACATCGGCGTCTATTAGGACGAATCCAAGAGCGAATTTCTGTATGCCTACCCTTTTTATTGCTCCGGACGAAGTTACGGCTTTCAATTGCCTTTCCAGGGTTTATAGTGGGGAGGTTCTCATTCTGTGCTTTTTTCTCACCTGGCCTATTCCTTCGAGAGGGGGGTGCAGCTCGAATGTGGGAAGAATCTTCGATAAAGCATCGGCGCGGTTGAGAATGGATACACTATGGATGAAGTAGAAGCTTATTAACGGGGTTGCTCGCACGATGCGAATCTGGCGTGTCATCGTTTCCGTCCTGTTGATCGTGCTGGTATTGGCGACCACGATGGGAATGGTGTGGCACCACCATGACCAGTGCACGGCGGGCAACTGCACGCTTTGTCACATGGTCATCGCTCCCCCGGCGGCAGAGATCGCGGCCATGGGATTGGTCCCGGCTACCGCGGAATGCGCGGTCCGGGAGAATGGCTTCGCTTCGCAATGCAGGGTGAATGAAAAGCCGCCCCGCGCCCCTCCTGTATAGTCCATCCCTCCACTTCGTGCCTTTGCGGCACATTCATCGGCTATCTCTTCCGTTCAGGAGTTGGAGCGCCTATGCGTTCGACAATCTTACGATTTTCTATCCTTGTGCTTTTGTGTTTGATCGCGGAGCCAGCGATTGCGCAGACGCCGGCTGCTCAGCCTCCGCGGCAGGGTAGCCAGGCGCCGGCCGCCAGCCAGTTGGCGCAGAAGCCCGGCGCGCAGTTGATCACGCTGGATCAAGCGATCCAGATGGCGCTCGAGCACAATCACAATCTGCTGGCGGCGCGGACCACGATCCAGGAGAACGAGGCGGAAGAGATTACCGCCAACCTGCGGCCGGACCCGGTGTTGTTGGGCGACACGCAGTTTCTGCCGATCTTCCAGCCTAGTAATTTCAGCGCCAACTACATGGACAATACGGCGCAGTTCGACGTAGGCGTGAGCTACCTGTTCGAGCGCGGGAAGAAGCGCCAGCACCGGCTGCAGGCGGCGAAGGACCAGACTGCCGTAACGCGGTCGTTGGTAGCCGACAACGAGCGAACGCTGACGTTCAACGTGGTTACGGATTTCATCAACGTGGAACTGGCCGAGTCGACGCTGGAGCTTGCCAACCAGGATCTGAAGAGCTTTCAGGAGACAGTGGACATAACCGAGGCGCGCTACAAGGCGGGGAATATAGGTCTGGACGATGTTCTGAAGATGAAGCTGCAGTTGCTGCAGTTCCAGACCGATGTGGCACAGGCCAAGCTGGCGCGGGTGCAGGGGCTGTCGGATCTGCGGCAGTTGCTGGGATACGAGCAGGTAAGCGCGGACTACGATTTGGCCGGGAGCTTCGACTACCAGCCGATGAAGGGCGGGCTCGAAGACATGCAGGCGGCGGCGCTGAAGAACCGGCCAGACCTGCTGGCGGCGCAGCAGGGAGTGGCGGCGGCCAACAGCGCATTCAATCTGCAAAAGGCGATTGGAAAACGGGACGTGACCGGGCAAATCGACTACACGCACCTGGGCGATCTGAATAACGTTTCGCTTTTTGGATCGATGCAGTTGCCGATCTTCGATCGCAACCAGGGTGAGATCAAGCGGGCCGGGATTGCGATTACGCAGGCTCAGGAGCAGCGACTGTACGCGAACGGGCAGGTGCTGACGGATGTGAGGGACGCGTACGAAGGCTGGCAGGCGAACAACGAGGTTGTGGGGCTGTACCGCTCAGGCTATCTCGACGATGCGCAGCAGTCGCGCGATATTACGGA
>Ga0182027_10012347_pt1 | contig 12002 bp, 8 predicted proteins | sample 712E1DmetaG_FD_121300 | JGI IMG/M metagenome (GOLD analysis project Ga0182027, IMG submission 121300) | Permafrost microbial communities from Stordalen Mire, Sweden - 712E1D metaG (Illumina Assembly) | ecosystem: Environmental > Terrestrial > Soil > Wetlands > Permafrost | place: Sweden...
AATCGGCGGTCCCGCCCACAAACGTATTCACTTGTTCCGCTCCATGTCCTACGATCACAACCGGCTTCTCGGTGGCTACTTTTTTCACAGCTTCGAGAACATGCCAAAGCATGGGTTTTCCGCATAACGGATGCAGTACTTTAGGCAGATCAGACTTCATGCGAGTGCCTTGTCCTGCGGCGAGTAGGATAGCGGCAACTTTCATAATATGCTCCTATAACAAAACAGGCTTGCTCGCGCAAGACCTGTTGAGAGAAAAATTCCCGCCTGCGCGGGTCTCTGGATCATAGCTGGGGCGCCTGGATTCGAACCAAGATCCACAGATTCAAAGTCTGGTGTGCTGCCCTTGCACCACGCCCCAAAATTGAGCGGGGCAAATTGTATCACATTGAAATAGCAGAGTGCAAGCAGCGATCCATACGGATCTGATAAAGAGATTGCCTGACACAGGCGCTTTGCAATATCGACGCGCAAGACGCCCTGAACCTCCCTGACAAGGAGGCCGTTATTTCTTTTGATCGGGCGTCAAACCCATTTTGCGGGCTTCTTCATAGGATATGACTTCTGAATTGGTGGACTTGTTTGCATGCTTCTCTGCAGCCTGATTCCAGAATGCATCCATCTCTTCTTGTTTAACTTTCTTTTTACCCGCTTCATTGAGCAAAGCTTCCATTTCAGGCGCCGGTGGTACAGTTTTTAAATCGCCGGTCTTTCCCTTTTTCTTGGGCGCAGGCGTGGTTGGCTGTTTAAGTTCCGCAGTCACTCCCATGGAACGCAGCGACTTGCCCACTTCATTCCTAACCGCCATCATGGCTTCCAGCGTATCGAAGATGGTTTCGCGTTTGGCAAATCCATTACCCGCCAGCAGGAGCGAATAAGAAGCGTCCACTGGTATGAGAAGCAGGTCATGATCCCCGCCGGAGAAAATAACATACTGGTTCAAAGCTTCCTGCCGATTGAACTTTGCAACCTTCAGGCTTGCGCTAAATATGGCGGTCAGGGCAGAGACCAGGGAGACCTCCCTGCTGCTATCACGCAGGTCTCCAGCACGCGCTACGACCAGTCCCCGGTCGCTGATAAGAAATACGGCGCTGGCCTTGGTATCCTGTCTAAAGTTTGCAAGCAAATCTGAAACGCGGGAACGCCTTGATTCGGTTTTTGCATCTGACTCGCTGGGGAAAATAGTACGGACGAGCCCCAGGCTGCGCTCGACCATGTCAAGAAAATCCGCCAGGGGAATGGGTTTATCGAAGATGGCAATTGCACCCGCGTTGAGCATTTCGTCGCGCGCTTTGCTATCGGTCATGCCCGTGATCCATATAACCTTGACATCCGGATGTCTGATGCGCACCTTATGCATCAGCTCGACACCCGTCATGCCGGGTAAAAGATAATCGGCAATGAGCAAATCTATGCGATGACGGCTGACTTCCAGCAAGGCCTCTTCGCCCGAAGGAGCCTCTATGATCTGAAGTTCCTCATTCTTCAACGTGTCGAGCGTTGAATGAAGAAGGCGGAGGATGTCCCGGTGGTCATCAACAAGCAAAATCGTAGATGCCATACTGTATTTTTTTTCTCACTCCCGTACCGATAAATAAGGGTAAAAACCGTCCTGCCTGGCCGTTTTAATTTCAGCCGTCCTTCTCGATTATAAGAATTGTTCGGAAAAATGACAGGCGGCGAAATGACCGGGTTTCAATTCACGAAATTCGGGTTCCTGCTCCGAACAAATTTGTTGTGCGATCGGACAACGTGGATGGAACCGGCAGCCACTGGGGGGTTTCAAAGGACTGGGTACATCACCCTTTAAAATCACGCGCTTGCGCTTCAATTTCGGATCCGGGACGGGTATGGCCGAAAGGAGCGCCTGGGTGTATGGATGCAGGGGACTGCGATACAACTCAACCCGGTCAGCCAGCTCCGCCATTTTTCCGAGATACATCACGGCTACACGGTCGGAGATGTGCTCCACGACGCTCAGGTTATGGGCGATGAACAGATAAGTCAGGCCAAATTCCTGTTGCAAATCTTTGAGGATATTAAGCACCTGCGATTGAATGGACACATCCAGGGCCGAAACCGGTTCATCACAAACGATGAATTTTGGGCGCAGAGCCAAAGCGCGGGCGATACCGATACGCTGGCGCTGGCCACCGGAAAACTCATGCGGGAAACGGCGCGCATGATAAGTTTCAAGACCCACTTTTTTAAGTGTCTCCAGCATGATTTCCACACGCTCTTTCGGTGTGCCTATATGATGGATATGCAATCCTTCCATCACCGATTCACCAATCGGCACACGCGGGTCCAGGGAGGCGTATGGGTCTTGAAAGATAATCTGCATATCGCGGCGGATAGCCATCAACTCTTTGCTCTTAAGCTTGAAGATATCCTGGCCGTTGTAAATCGCAGTACCCGCCGTCGGCTCGATCAATCGCAACATGGTACGGCCGACAGTGGTCTTGCCGCATCCCGACTCGCCCACCAGGCCCAGTGTCTCTCCTCTTTTAATGGAGAAACTTACATCATCTACAGCCTGCACTTGCGCTACCACACGCTGCATGACGCCAGCCCGAACGGGAAAATATTTTTTTAAATGCCCAACCTGTACCAGATCATCGTTTGAAATCATATTCTGAGCCATCTGGACTCCCGATTTTAGATTAGCGTGCCTTGAGCGGCGCGCGGTGATCTTCAGCGTTCTGATATAGCCAGCAGCGGACAAGATGCTCGGGTTTGGTCTCGATCAGGTCAGGCTGGATTTCAGTACATATTTTCAGTCCGTATTTGACGCGCGCAGCACAGCGCGATGCAAAACGACAGCCCGCTGGCGGATCGATCAGGTTGGGAACCGAGCCGGGTATTACGTCCAGCCGCTCCTTTATTTTTCCCAAGACAGGTATCGAACCGATCAGACCCTGTGTGTATGGATGCAGCGGGTAATCGAACAGTTCGCCCACTTCGGCCTGCTCTACAATTTCCCCGGCATACATCACCGCTACACGCTCGGCCGTTTCGGCGATCACTCCCAGGTCGTGAGTGATCAGGATGACCGAAGTGCCCATCTTCTCCTGCATTTCCAGTACGAGGCTCAGGATTTGCGCCTGAATCGTCACATCCAGGGCCGTAGTCGGCTCATCGGCGATCAATAACTCGGGAACACAGGCCAGCGCCATGGCAATCATCACCCGCTGGGCCATACCCCCTGAAAGTTCATGAGGAAAAGCCTGCGCCCGTCTTTCCGCGTCGGGGATTCCCACCATCTGGAGCAAATCCACCGCGCGCTTCTGGCCGGCTTCCTTCCCAAAATCCTGGTGAATGCTTAACACCTCAGCAATTTGATCGCCGACTCGAAACACCGGGTTGAGCGCGGTCTGCGGCTGCTGGAAGATCATGGAGATGCGATTGCCGCGCACTTTCATCATCTCGGTCTCTGATAATTTGAGCAGGTCAACTCCATCCAGCAAAACCTCGCCTTCCAACACTTTACCGGGCGAGGAAACCAAACGCATGATCGAAAGGGAAGCCACACTTTTACCGCATCCCGATTCCCCCACCAGACCGAGGATCTCACCGGGATAAACAACGAAATCCACGCCATCCACAGCATGGACCACGCCATCTTCAGTGAAGAAGTGTGTCTTGAGATTTTTCACTTCCAGTAAAGGTTTCTTATCGGTCTTCGCCACAGACAACTCCTTGATGCTGGATTGTGCCTGATTATACTGCCTCTTATATTAATCATTCACTTTGATTTCCCCGTTCACTGTGGCTTAAGCAAGTGTTCCTTATTGTTTTACAGGAATTGCCAGGCCGGGCGCGCCATAGACGCCACTCAACCCGTCCAGGACCTGATCAAATGGATACGTCACGTTCCGATACGCATCATAGGTCACCCCGGAATATAACGGAATGAAAGGAAGTTCGCGGGCCAATATCGATTGGATCTCGTAGACTTGTTGGTGCGCAACATCAAGATCACTGGTCACATTCAGATTGCCACATAAGGACTTAATTTGGCTTCCATCATAATTGAATTGATTTCCCTCCCCAAACCAATCGCATAGGTAGCCTGGGTAGCTGCTCACATGCCATCCAAGTAGAGCCATATCATAATCATGACTGCCAAGCACTGCATAGTTCAGGTCGATCGAGGAGACTGATTGGGCGGTCAGGGAAATACCCAACATTTGTGCCCGGAGCTGGACATAGGACGCTGCCGCAACGCGCAGATCATCGTCTGATGGCACGATCAGGGTTACGTTCGGAAAGGCCGTACCATTTTGCATTGTCAGCCTTTGACCGGCATCGTTTGCTGTTGGTTCTCGTTTCCATGTATACCCTGCTGATTTCAGGATTTGTACGGCTTGTTCAATTCGAGAAGCGTCATCCAAGCCTTTACATGGGAGTGACACATCCTGGTTGCTCCACGGTGACTCGGCCTGTAAAACATAAGACTCAAGAGGCAAGACTTGTCCATTCAATTGGCCTGCCAATTCTTCCCGGGCGATGACGCAAGCCAGCGCTTGATGGATGGCGGGATCATTCAACGCGGTAAAAAGGGGATTGATGACAAGGAAACGCAGGGTGTGACTGGGACTTTTCATAACGGTCTGAAGCGAAGGATTCCCGACCAGGCTTTGTGATGAGAGACCGCCCGGTATAAGTATGGCGTCCACCTCACCCTTTGAATACGCATTCAGTGCAGCCGCTTCATTCGGATAAATATGATAAGTGACACGGTTTATATTCAGATGTTCCAGTGGATATTTCGGATTGGCCTCGTTTTCAATAAAGCCGTTCCCTGATGCTTTATAGTTCCAGGTCCCTAAACGGGGTTCATTCTGATCGTCCAGCGAGTAGAGCATGGAACGTGCCGCTTTCATTGACGTATCCAATACGGCCTGGACTTTGGACAAGTCATTAATGGCTTTATCCAAGTCGCCTTTCTGGTGAAGGATGCTGGCTTGCGTTTGTCGGGCTGCATCCCCCGTTTCAGCCGCGAGAGTTGTATAGAGAGCATTAACCCGGGTTTGGAGATCAGCAACTTTTGTTTTCAAGGCCTCCATTTGTGAACGGAGATCGGCCGAAGGCAATAGCGCGGCCGAGTCGGCGATCCTGGGAGCCCAATAGGTTTTTTGCAGCACCGGTCCCTGCAGTGCTCCGTATTGCCAGACAGCAACGTTTGGCAGCTTCTTGAAATAGAATTTGGCTGTATGTGCATCGATGACCTCGACATGATCGAGCCAATCGGGGTTGTAGTAATCATGCCAGTCAAAGCCGAGTTGGAATGACAAGACCGTGTTAACCGTGAAAGCAACGTCATCAGCAGTGAAAGGTGAGCCGTCCGTCCAAGTGAGATCGGAACGGAGCGGAATGGCAGCGGTGTAGAAATTCCCTTCTGCTTGAACAGGTGAAGGCAGGGCACTGGCTGCCAACGGCTCAAACTGCCGGCCAGGGATCGAGAGACGATAAAGCCTCGGCCAATACCCGGAGCGCACCGCATAATTATTATAAGAATATCCATTCGTATCGAATAACGACCAGGCATTCGCAACGGTCACGTCGCCGACTAACGCAAAACTGATCTCTGGCGCATGTGAGATCGGTGTCGCTTCGGAAGTTGAAGCAGCCGTTGGAATCGATACCGTTTTAGGAGCGGTGCAGGAGGCAGCAAGTATAAGTAAAAATGCGACCACACCCATGACATGCAGCCGCCTGGCTGGAAAACGTCGTAAAAAGTTCACTGCTTGCAACCCTGTCCCTTATCAAACGCTTCAACATTCCAGAGTGGATTCGCGGTCGGGTCAAGATCGAAATGACAGACGTCTGCGCCCGATGCTGCAACTTTGAGCCGGAAATAGAGTGGTATCGCAGGCAGATCCGTGGCGAAGATTGCCTGCACCTGATGATACGCGTCGCTGTAACTTTTTTCACCGGGCAGAGCCAAACGGGCATTGTGACAGGCAGTGTCATAATCCACATTTTGGTAACCGGTCACATTCGTGCCCACCCAATGGTTGGTGGCATTCGGCATCTCGCTGCTGGTAAACCAATCACAGGGTGGTTCAAGACTGTCGTTTGCCATGGCATATTCAATAAGATCGAAGTGGCGGCCAAATAACGATCCGATCGGCCCGGGCGCGTAAAGTTCATTTTGATCGTAATATTTCGAGCTGAGTCCAATACCACATTTCGCCAGCGATTGCGAAAAGATATCCGCTGCCTGACGGCGCTGGAGTGCAGGCGTGGAATAATAATTAAGAGTAAGAGATGTGCCGGCCGCCACATTCCTGACCGAAACCGCCTGGAGAGGCGTGGCTGGATTTCCATCGAGGTCCTTCCATCCAACCTGTTCGAGCAATTGAATACCGGCAGCAGGGTCAAACTTATAGGAAGGAACTCCGGCATCATATAATGGATGATCAGTCGGGACGAACGAAAGCGGAACGGATGATTGGCCGAACAGGACGGTATCCACTACTTTCTGTCGGTCGAGGCAGAGAGCAATCGCCTGGCGGGTGCGCGGATCGGCAAGGATATCCTGCCGGTCACCTTTGACGGTATTTATACCATCGTCATACGTTGCAGGTGCGAGGCCAAGACCCAGCCACTCGATCGCCATCCCTTGCGCAAAAGAAGCGTGGACTTTCCCGCTCTGCTGCAATTGTTCAAGCAATGCAACCTGTGTATCGAGATGAACACTCGGATCGAGGATGTCACAGCGGCCGGCTGCCAATTCGCTGATGGCCGCGTTCGGATCGGAAATAAAGCGAAAGATAAGCTGGTCAAATTTTGGATATCCGTGGGCGGTGCGAAAGTAATACGGGTTTTTAGTCAAGGTCATATGATCGCCCGCGATCCATTCCTTCATCATATAGGGGCCCCAGCCCATGGGTGACCGCGCAGCAACATCGATCTGCGGAAGTTCAGCGGCCTTGAATTGACTCCAGATATGCCTGGGTGCCGGTGTCCAGAAATCGGTCACAAAAGACGGATCGAAATAACCCGGAATCCCCCACCATTGCACTATGTCAGGGTCGGTAGATTCATACGCTTGGGTATGAACGATCTGAAATTTGGAACCCGGCGAATCCTTATCTGCGGCAAGTTGATAAGCGTAAACCGAATCATCGGCAGTTAAGGGGGTGCCATCCGACCAGGTTATATCGGAGCGCATATTGAAGGTTACGAGCATTTGATCCATCTGCAGCGGACTGACGCCATCGTAGGTAAGCACACACCCATCGCCTCGGCAGCTGGAAGGGCGAACCGGCGTGCCTGTGCCGAGGGCCGTCAGGTTACCATTGGCATCCACGATCTCCGTTCCAGCCTTTACACTGACCGGCACGAGCTGGGCATCGCCGTCAGCCAGGCTTGGAAGTTTCTTCAGGATCACAGGCTGGTAGTTATAGTCAAGCGTGTCAATAGGACCATCGTCAATGGCGGCCAGCACACTGAGTGCAGCGTCATTGGGGCTTGCAAAGGGATAAAGGGTATTCGGCTCTTCGCCCAGACAAATGGTCAGCCCGCCCGGAGGCACAGGGGTCGGAGTAACGGGTGGGGGTGGCGTTACCTTCGCAGCTGGCGCTGTCTTTTCCCCCAACGGCAATATACATGAGGAAAGTACAAAGATCAAAAGAGCAAGAAAAATAATAGGTCGGTGAAGCCCGCTATTCTTCCCTGACATGATATCTCCTTAAAATAGGATTCGGGTCTTCAACCCGAATCCTATTTTATCCCGTATGGTCAGTTCCTGCCCTATCCTTGTAGTTCCAACAAGCGAACGATCTGTCAGTGTTACTTGCGACGCCCCTGAACGAAAAGAGAAGCTCCAACAAGGCCGATGATCAAACCGCCGAAGGAAGATATATAGGAAAAGAAGTTCAAAAAAAATGTGGAGGGGATCGTGTGCATGACCATTAAAAAAGGCAGCACGACTCCGGTCACCGAAAGTAGAAAACCAATAAGGATCAGACTCCAGGGTCGCATGCTTATTTATCGTAGAGCCAGCACTTCACCATATGACCGGGCTCTGGCTCAAAGTCCGGCGGTTCCTTTACGTCACAAATGCCCGGCATGAATTTCGGGCAGCGCGGATGAAAGCGGCAGCCCGTCGGTGGATTGACCAGGCTGGGAGGTTCACCCGGCGGGATTTGTTTAAAGGTCTCGGCATTCCTGGCATCGGGTTCGGACGTCCCGGTAAGCAAGGCCATTGTATACGGATGGAGAGGATTATCGATAACCTGTCGTACGTTTGCTTTTTCAACCAGGTTGCCGGCATACATTACAAAAATGCGCTCGGAAAAATAGCTGACCGTGGAGAGATCGTGTGTAATGTAGATGACTGAAAGGTTATGGCTTTCCTGCAAGCCGCGCAGCAGCTTCAGGATTTCGACACGTACAGAGGCATCCAGCATGGACACCGGCTCATCGGCCACCAGGAACCTGGGCTCCATGATCATGGCGCGTGCAATGACCACGCGCTGCTGCTGGCCTCCACTCAGCATGTGCGGATACTTAAGCAGGAAATCGTCAACCGGGCTAAGCTTGACCTCTTCCATCGACTTGCGGATGCGTTGCATCCGTTCTTCCTTGTTCTTGACGCCGCCGACGATCAGAGGCTCTCCAAGGATCTTTTGGACATTCATAAAAGGAGGTAACGCCCCGTAGGGATCCTGCTGCACATAACCGACGTGGGAGTGGTACCAATGCATGCCTTTGCTGTCCAGTTCGGAGAGATCTTTATCATCAAAGACCACCTTTCCGGATGTAGGCTTGTAAAGGCCCAGGATGGTCTTCATCAGGCTTGATTTACCACAGCCGCTCTCACCCACAACGGCGATTGTTTCCCCGCTGTGCACCACAAATGTAACGCCATCCACTGCTTTCACATACCCGGCACGACCGAACCCAAAGCGCCTGAGTTCGAACCAGACATGCAAGTCATTGATATCCAGCAAGACTTTGCGCGCGTCCCGTTTATTCTCCATAATTTTTGCTTCAGTCACCATCACCAGGCTCCAGACTCAGGCATACAACCAGCATTTGACCTTGCGCCCATCTTTTTCGATCACCGGCGGGTCTTGAATGCACTTTTCAAAGCGCGAAGGACAACGATCCGCAAAGCGGCAGCCTTTCGGCAGATCGATCAGGCTGGGCGGCCGCCCGGTAATGAATTCGGGTTCGGCGGTGGCATGCAGCCTTGGCACGCTGGCCATGAGTTTTTGAGAATAGGGATGCAGGGGCTTGTCAAAGAAACGATAAGCATCGCTCATCTCCACGATCTGACCGGCATACATGACAGCCACATCATCGGCCAGTTCACTGGAGGTGGCAATGTCATGCGTGATCAAAATGAAACTAACTCCCAGCTCCTTCTTGAGACGCTTCAAAACGTTGAAGATATTGGCCTGGGTCAAAACATCCAGAGCGGATGTCGGTTCATCGAGGATGATCAGGTTCGGTGAGGTAACGAGCGCCATCGCGATGGCCACGCGCTGGCGCATGCCTCCGCTTAATTCAAATGGATAACGGCCGATGAAATCCTCGGGGACGCCCACATGCTGGAACATCTTTTTGACCAGCGAAATGGCCTCCGCCTTGTCCACACCCAGATGAACCAGGGCGGGTTCCGAAACCTGTTCACCGACCCTGATAACAGGGTTCAATGCATTCATGGCCGCTTGCGGGACCATCGAGATGGCAGCCCAGCGGATATTCTGGCGGAATTCTTCATCGTTCAAAAGCATGATGTCTTTTCCGTCGAGATAAACACGGCCGGAATATTGGCCGGCATTGCGGGGTAAAAGTCGTAAAATAGCCTTGGCCAGCGAGCTTTTCCCGCAGCCGGATTCGCCCAGGATCACAACTGCACGGTTGGAATCAAGCTCAAAATTCACTCCATCCACCGCCTGGACCGGGCCATGCGTCGTCTTGAAATATAGAACCAACTCTTCAATACGGAGCAGTTTATTGTTTTGCGCCATTCGATTACATATCCCTCAAGCGCGGATTGAAGACACGGTCCAGAGCGAATCCCAACATGGCAAAGCCAAATCCCGTGATCATTAACAACGCGGCCGGTTCCAGGATCCAGTAATAATAACCTTTATAGAGCGCCCCATTCGCATCCGCATCGTTGATGATCTTGCCCCATGTCGGCAGGACCGGATCGCCCAGACCCAGCACGGCGAGCGAAGCTTCCAGAAAAACGAAGGACGGTACCGACGATACCAAACCCGGGATCAGCAAGGGGATCATGCGCGGGATGAGATATTGGAAGATGATCCGAAAATCGCTGGCGCCATAGGCGCGTGCGGCCTCGATATACATTGACTCTTTAACTTGCAGGAAAATGGCGCGATAGCTCTTGATGGAGCCTGTGAAAATACTGAGCAATACCGTAACACCCAGGATTACCCAGATACTTCTCGAATAAAACGTCCCTACCATGACAAGGATGGATAGGAACGGCAGCACCAGGTTGATCTCGGTAATGCGCTGGATCAACTCATCCACCCAGCCGCCATACCACGTACCGACAGCCGCAATGATCATCGTCAAGACCAGAGTGCCCAGCGAAGCGATCAGGCCGAAGGCTAAAGCAACCGGTGTTCCCCATAACAGCGGCAGAACCAGATCCCGGCGGGCATAGTCAGTACCTGCCAGACCAAACACCTGTCCTTGAAATACAAATTGCGCATCGATATCCGAACCCGGTTCGAAGGTCGTGCCGATAATTTGCAGCTGGTATTTTCCCTTTACGATCGCATTGGTTTTGGGATCCTCAAAGAGTGCTTGCATCGGGTTTGCACCGTTCAATCTTTGAAGTAACCTTTTATCCTGGGAGAAGGGAAACGTCAGTTGTTCGCTGACACCCAAGTCGTCGATTCTTATCTTTCTGCCATCCGGGGTCAACCACATGATGGAGACGAAAGGCTGTTTTTGAATGAATTTTGTAGTGAAATACAAAAACATTTCCTGTGGATAATCGTCAAACGTGAAATCAAAAGCATAGGAGATATCGACCGTCCCTGTCCCTTGTGCACCCGGTGTGACCGTTTTGGTCATTGTGTGATTGGCAGTATCTACTACAAAGGATACAGGCAACTTCTTACTTAAGAAAAAGTTAATCCAGGCCGGCGGAGCAAACTTGGGGTTTTGATACCATACCTCCTCGCCGCCGCGCCACAGGTTAATTGCCGTGTTGTATGGAATTTTGATTACCGTGTAAATTGCAATAACCACCAACAAAAAGATAATGGACAAACCCAAAACTGCGGAAGGATACCGCAGGATCTCTCGAAAAGAGTGTTTTAGGTTATTCATGGTTAATCACCGCCCACTTTGACGCGCGGATCGACAAGAGCATAAACAAAATCGAGCAGGAACACGGTGATCGCCAGCAGATATGCATAAATAATTGTGGAGCCCACGATCACAGGTGTATCGTAAAGGCCGATGGCTCGATACAGGGTACGCCCCAGCCCGGGCCACAGGAAGACGGTTTCAGTGATGATGGCCCCTCCGACAATGCTAATAAGTGTCAAAGCAAAATTCGTAATGATCGTCGGCAAAGTGGGACGCAAAATGTAACGGCGCTCTATATCACGCGCAGGCAGACCCTTGGCTTTTGCCATTTCAACATAGTCTTCGCTGGAATAGATCAGGAAGAAGGTTCTCCAGTTGTATATGCTCAAAAAGAGCGAACTGATGATCAGGGCCGAAGCCGGGAGGATCATATGCTTCAGAACGTTGAGCGCAAAATCAATTGGGTTGCTTGGCGGAGGCGAATCAACCATTCCTCCAAAGGGCAGGATCTTGAAAACGGCAGCAAAGATAAGAATGAAGAAAATACCATAAAACCAGGGTGGCGCAGCCGAAGTTGGCGAGAGCGTGATGACCATCTTATCCCACCAACTGCCATAGCTCCGGGAAAGAGAAAGCGCCAGAAAGACGCTGATAAAAAACAAGGATAATTCCGAGACGCCCATCAACAA
>Ga0182027_10012348_pt1 | contig 12002 bp, 6 predicted proteins | sample 712E1DmetaG_FD_121300 | JGI IMG/M metagenome (GOLD analysis project Ga0182027, IMG submission 121300) | Permafrost microbial communities from Stordalen Mire, Sweden - 712E1D metaG (Illumina Assembly) | ecosystem: Environmental > Terrestrial > Soil > Wetlands > Permafrost | place: Sweden...
GCCGCGGCATATTTTGTTTCCAGGTACGTCATCATTTCGTCGCTGTACACGCAACTGTCGGTCGTATCGGGGATTGCCGAAAGCGCGGAGGATTTTTTAAACACGACTTTCTTCCAGCGTGGCGACGGGGCCTTTTCGGCCACCGATACGGTGCCGTTTTTATCCGCGGCAACATACCCGGCCATCGGCAGTGTAATGAGGGAAAAACAGTTATGCTTCCTGCATGAATCGATAAAGGTGGTAAATGTGATTGCCGGTATATTTGCTTTGCTGTCGGGAATTCCCATCACCGAAGTCATGTAGTTATCGCTCGACTGGTTCCAGTCGGAACCAGCGTTCGAAGCGTTGTTTTCCCAATTATACCCGGTCATCCGGTTACCTCCCAAGCGCTTGGCCGTGAAGTTTTCAGTGCCGGTAAGGTCAGTGTTCGAACCGTAAATGTAGGGGCTTATCTGGTGCTGGCCCTGGGACGTGTTGATGGTAATTGTTGCATTAAACGACGCGGCAAAAAGTATTACGGGAAAAACCAGGAACACGAGAGCCGCGGTCCGATAATTAAATTGAAAAGCTTTTATTTTCATTTTAATATCCCTTTCTGTTGCTATGATTAGTGCGTTTTATTGTTCCGAGGGTTTTAATCGAATTATACAATTACTTTCTTGATAAAACCAACTTTCACTTTTTGCCTTGCGAAATTTTATTTTCATTTTTATATTGATATTTTCAGTTTAGAGAGATATAAATAATGGTGATAAAAATAAAGAAATTTGACCTCTCCCGGCCTTTCCTTCGACATTTCGGCGTAGCTCAGTGCGGCGCTTCGCTCAGGAACCACGGCCACCCTCTCCCACGGAGAGAGGGTTAATAGAGTAAAATGTAAATTAAAAGGTCCTCCTTTCCCTCCGCGGGGGAAAGGAGACAGAGGATAGAGGTCAACCAATAATATCATGCAACTACTTACCGATTTCCTGCAGCCCGGCAAAGTAATATTCCGAAAAAAAGAATATGGCCCTGAAATCATCACGGCCGGGATCGAAAGCGTCGCGCGCTATTTAAAAGATAACCTGGTTTCCGATTCTCCATTTGTTTACCTCTTCGCCACGAACCACATCAAAACCGTTTTCTCTTACTTCGGCATTATCAAGTCCCGGCGCATCTGCGTGATCGTCGACCCCAAAATCGGCAAATTCGAACTTAATGAAATGCTCCTCGACACGCCGCCGGCGGCATGTATCCGGATCGATAAGGCAACCGAAATCTTCGATTTCGCCAAAGAAATTGAAATCCGCAACCAGCCTTGGAAAAACGACAGCGGAGAAGATTTGTCCGACGTTTGTACCATGATCTATACGGCGGCGGAAGACGGGTATGCCAAGGCGGTCATGCTGACGCATGAGAACATGCTTGCGAATGCGAGGGCAATAGTGGAAGTCGATGCGATTTCAGATAAAACAATCTCTTTTGCCCTTATGCATTTCAACCATTTATTTGCCCTGCAAGTTGGAATAATTGCTCCGTTTATCGTTCATGGCGGTATTGTCGTAGAAGACATTACAGATTTGACAAAAATGTCTTCTTTTTCCGATGAAATAAGTAAGGTGGGTGTCACAAATTTATATTCCGTTCCCATTGTTTATTTTTTATTAAACAAAGTTGACGGCATTAGAGAAAAAACAAAAAACATTGGTAGTTTTGTTTGCGGTGGATATAAATTATCAGAATCAATTTTTCAAAGATTCTTAAAGCTAACTGGTCAGGGAATTCATGAAGGTTATGGTCTATCCGAAGCATCCCCAATTTGTTCATGGCATCGGAGAAATAGTACCATAAATATCCAATCTGTCGGAACATCATTTCCAGGTTGTGATGTTAAAATATTTCAAAATGGCTATTTTAACCATTCAATTGGCCTGAAAGGTGAGATCTGCATCCAGGGAACAAATGTGATGAAAGGATATTTCCGACATCCCAAAGCAACACTGAATGCACTGGCGGGCGGTTGGCTGCACAGCGGTGATTGGGGCTATATAGATAAAGAAGGCTATATTTTTTTTACAGGCTTGAAAAAACGAATGATTAATCATGGTGGGAAAAAAGTATATCCTTCTGAGGTTGAACGATATATCAAATTAAATACAAATGTTGCAGAATCAGAGATTTTTGGCAAGGACAACAATTTGTTAGGCCAAACTGTTAATGCCAAGATCAGGCTCGAAAAAAATACCCCAACTGCCCAAGAGGTCTTTTTCAAATGGTGCCGTGAAAATATTTCTTATTATAAAGTTCCTTCGAAAGTTGAATTTATTTAATTTAAATAAAAATATTTTAATCATTTTCGATGAGTCAAATGAAAATCTGCTTAATAGCCCCTAAGGTAAATTTTTCAACAAATATAAAGGAATTACACAAATTTTGGAATGAATTTCAAAAGGATGATCCCAATAGAAATATTTGGTCTGGAGTTAGTACAGCTCTTTTAACCATTGCCGCATTGACCCCTTCTGAAAATGAGATTGAATTCATTGACGAAAATCATGAAATTATCGATTTTTCAAAAAAATACGACCTCGTTGGAATTTCTTCAATGACCCCTAATGCAATGAGGTCTTATGCTATTGCTGACGAGTTCAGAAATAGACATATTAAAGTTGTATTAGGCGGTGTTCATCCAACACTTCTTCCTGACGAAGCAAAAGTACATTGTGATGCCGTAGTTATTGGAGAGGCTGAAAGTGTTTGGAAGGATGTTTTAGATGATCTAAAGAATAACAAATTAAAATCATTTTATCAATCAAATAAGCTTGTAGACTTAACCTCTTCACCAATACCAAGATTTGATTTGTTAAATGGAGACAATTATAAATACATTTGGCTTCAAACATCAAGAGGTTGCCCACATGATTGTGAATATTGTACAGCTTCAAAAATTTTCGGTAAGGGCTTTAGGAGAAAAAATAATGATCAGATTTTTAAGGAACTTGAACTAATAAAAAGCAAATTTGGAAACAAACAATTTTTTTTTGCTGATGATAATTTTCTTGCGCAAAAAGAAAAAATTCGTCCCCTTATTGAAAAACTAACCGACTTGCACCTTAGATGGAATGCGCAATGTGATATTTCAATTGGTCAGGACGATAAATTTTTAGAATTATTAAAAAAAAGCGGTTGTGCACTTCTTTTCATAGGCCTTGAAAGCATATCAGAAGATAATTTAAAATATATTGATAAAAATAATTGGAAGTATCAGCAGCTAAAAAATTATTCTAAGTACATTCAAAATATTCAATCGCATGGCATTGGGGTAATGGGCGCTTTTATGGTAGGTTTGGATTCTGACGATTTATCAGTATTTGATAGATTATCAGATTTTATCATTAATAGCCACTTATATCATTCTTCAATAACAATTTTAACACCCGTTTATGGTACTCGTTTAAGAGATAGATTATTAAAAGAAAATCGGCTTCTTCCTACAAATTGGGATAATTATACAGGATATAATGTAAATTTTATTCCCCAAAAAATGTCAACTCAGGAACTAGAAGAAGGGTTAACTGCGCTTTATAAAAAGGTATATAATGAAAATGTTTTTTTAGGCACAATGGAATATTTTAAAAAAATCCAAAAAAACCTACTGCTTAAAGGTAATTAATAAAGGCTGCCAAGCTCAAAATAACCGCTTATGCTTCTCTTTTAAAACAATATATTGTTGTTTTTATTCTTCTTAACCACAACGCCTTGTATTGCCATTTTTTTATTGAAACACCTATTTAATTCCTTGTTTTTTCTTGACATACGTATTACCTCATTGTAAAATATTTTTACCTTTCTTTACGCTTAATTCATTGTCGATTATTTTTTCTTTATGGTAAATTTACAAAACAAATACGATCTGCTTAACCCGATTTCCAAGAGCCGGGAAAGCGACGTGTTTCTTATCCGTAAAAAGGAAACATCGGAACTTTTACTCCTTAAGTCAATTAAGCAAAGCGAAAAGGGCGAAACGCGTATAGACCTTAAAAAACGGTTTTACCGCGAAATGGACATTGTCTCGTCATTGGACCACCCCAATATCGCAAAACCACACGACACGATAGTCGACAACGACACGTTTTCGATTATTTATCCCTATGAACGCGGGGACACGCTCGCCCAGTTGTTCCAAATCCGGGAAAAATTCCAGGAGCATGACGCGCTCCATATAACCAAACAACTCCTTAACGCTCTTTCATACATTCATGGACACGGCATCATCCACTCCGACATTAACCCACATAATATTTTCATCACTGAAAAAAAAGGTTTGCAAGTCCTCGATTTTGGCTATTCCATGACCGAAGATGAAGCCAGAAAAACACCTGAAGGCCGTATCATCGGGACCTTTCCATATTTATCCCCGGAACAAATGGGATTTACCAAGTTTAAAATTGATACGCGTTCCGATTTGTACTGCATAATGGTAATTTTTTACCGGATGCTTGCCGGCAAACTTCCCTTTCCCATGAAAGAAGAATCTTTAAAAGAACTTCTCGATGCCACGCTCAAACGCGAAATAATGGCCATTAAGCACGTTCCTAAGTTCATCAATTCAATTTTGCTGAAGGGCCTTCGCGCAACCCCGTCCGACCGGTATCAAACCGCAGAAGGTTTCTTGAGCGACGTTGACTTTGCGATAGATAAAATAAATAGCGATCAGGCGGATAACTTTATTGCTGGTCAAAAAGATGCGGTTGCAGCCATTAACAGAAAAAGGCTCTTCATCGTCCGGGAAAATGAATTGGAACTTTTATGCCTGGGGCTCGGACATCTTTTAAAAGGGAAAAACAATTCATTTTTAATCTATGGCAAATCCGGAATAGGCAAAACCGAAATAGTGCGGGAATTCAAGGCACATGTAGATGAAAATAAATTTGATTTTATATCCGCAAAAAGTAACCGTTTTACACCAACGCAACCCTATTCGATCTTCCGACAATTGATTATTGAGCTACTATTAAAAATATCTGCGATTGACAAAGAATCAAGAAAGATTTTTAAAGCTATATTGAATACCGAGCTGGCAGGGTATTCGGGCATCATTTGCAGCATTATCCCCGAAATGCGTGAATGGTTTGAAAAAATCGGAGAAATTGACGTTGTTGAAAAAGAAAAAGAATCAGACCGTATCATCCATGTTTTATCGGTTTTATTCACAACATTATGCAATGCTCGCAAATTGGTAGTGTTTATCGATGATTTGCAATGGGTGGACAGAATCACATTTAATATTATAAAACGTTCTCTTGAACAAAAAACGCCATGTCTACTAATATGTAATTATCGTACAAGCGAAAAGGAAAACCAAATCTATAGCTTCGGCCTTGATTTAAAAACGCTCGGTTTCGATAAGTTCATCCATATTAAACCATTTACCAAGACAGAGACAACAGAGCTTGTATTGATGAGATTTGGTTCAATAGACAAATCAGAAGAGCTGATTCATGTATTACATACAAAAACCGATGGCGTGCCTTTTGTTCTGACGGAAGCAATCAGGTATCTGGTCAACAACGGAATGCTGACTATCGATTTAAAAGGCTGGTCCTTTAAGCAGCAAAGCATTTTCAGCTTGCCGGAAAAATTTGACGCAGTTTCCCTTGTTTTAAGCAAACTCAAGGTCCTTGCCCCGGAAGAAAAGAAATTCCTCCAATTAGCGTCCCTTATTGAAGGCAAATTTGATTGTGAGATAATTGAAAAACTTGGCGGATATCCATACGCCGCAGCCCGTTCAATTTCGGCCCGTCTGGAAAATCTGGGCTTTTTAGCCATGCAGCTTAAAGGCGGATACGTTTTTATTCATGATCGGGTCCAGGAATCCATTGTTTCCGGAATACCTTCGGGTGACAGGTTTGTCTATTATGAAACACTTGGGGAAATTTACTTACATAAGGCAGAAAATGACAAAGAAAGAATTTTTAATGCCGCGGAATGTTATTTAAAAAGCAATAACATGGCAAAAGCCATGGAGATTTGCTACCAGGCCGCGACGTATGCTTCAGAAAAAATCGCCTTTGACGTGGCGATCCGGTATTTCAAGAGTGCGACTTTAATGGTCGACAACGCTGAAAAATCTATGATAAATCTAAGCATTGATCTGATAAAGTTTAATATGGCATTTGGTGAAGTATTAATGTTGACAGGAGCAAATGAGCAAGCATTAAAGGTATTAAGAAAACTTAATGAAAATTTAAAATCGAATCAATATCAGAAATTAGAAGTAAAGTATAAAATAGGATCAATTTATCATAATTTGGCAGAGTACGAAATATCGGCGCCATGTTTTATTGATGCATTATGGGAAATGGGAATCTTCATCCCAGAAAAGAAAATACTGATATTTTTTAATCTCATTCGTGAATTATTAATACAAATTTTGTTATCTTTTGGGCTTAAAAAGCTACTCCCAAAAAAGAATGATACCTTTACATTATTGAAAACTCGAATTTTAAATAAGCTATCTTATTCATTATATTTTAGCGATATGATTAAGGCATTTTATGTTCATTTTAAAGCTCTTAATTTAGCAGACATATTAGATAGTAGCTATGAAAAAGTTGAAGCTTATTCATTACATATGGCTCCAATATATCAAATTATGCTTAAAAAAAGAGCATTTAAATATCTAATGAAATCTGAAAAGATTGCTTATTATGCTAATCGGCAAGATAGTCTTGCTTTTACTCAATCTTTTGGTGGTGCAATATATTATTATAATGCAAAATGGAAAAATGGTATAGAAATATTAAATTCAAGCAATAATAACTATGAAAAAATAGGAGATATTACCGGCCAATTGCAAAATTTAAAGCACCTTTGGAAAATTAATATGATGAAAGGTATCCTTAATGACCAGACAAAACAATACATAAACCATGCAATCGAAATAAGCAAACGAATTAACGAAAGGTTTTATATTGTCGTTGCTCTGTCAGCTCTTAATTATTTAAAATTATTAACCACAAACAATCATGACATTAACGAAATTAATGATATCAAAAATAAATTGCAAAATGTTAATTCGTTTCTGTTTGAGGTGGAAGTTGACTATTATGTTTTAAATACAGAGATTCTTTTAGGTAAGTTTGAAAGCGCCTATCTTAGGGCAAAAAAACTTTTGCCGCTTGTAATAAAAAAGAGTATTAATTCGGAATACCAAGTTGGATTATTTTCATTATTTTGTAGTCTTATTATCAATGAATTGATTAATCGCCTTTGGGGAAATAGCCAAATCAACGTATCCAGCCGACAACTAAAAAAGGATTTTATATTTAATATCTTTATTTTGTGGTTTTCCTGCCTCTCCTATCCCGCCTACTGGGGATCTTTCTACCGCAATATCGCCTGGTTCATGGCCCTCATCAAGCGCAAGACTATAGCACGCTTGTTTTTCAAAAAGGCCATCAAATGCCATCATAATCTTGACATGCGATACGAAGAAGCATGCTCGATCCGGGATTATGGGATGTTCATGGAGGATTTCTGCAATCTTCCTGGCAAGGCGCGCGACATGTTTACTAAGGCGTACGAACTTTTTGCCTGGTGCGGGGCGAAGTTTGAGACCGACAAACTTGAAAACAAGATAGAACCATCGATAAAACGCCACACTGAGATATCTAAGACGCCCAAAATGGATGAAGAAAAAGATTCCAGTGAATCCGCCTCCTCTTCCGGCGTCAATCAGATCAGGATCGACTCGCTTCTGGACACGAGCGCCTCGATGACCGAAATCGACGACATAAATGCCCTGCTCAAACAAATCGTCTCTTCCATGATCACCGCCACGGGCGCCCAATATGGGTATCTTTCAATCAACGAAAACGCGCTCGACGGGCATACATCGGTGGCAATGTCCTTTGAAGGCAAAGAAGTCGACGCCAAGACCGTCCCCGTTTTCTATGATCTCATCGAGAAAGTGATAGAAACCCAGAAAATCCAAATACCCGACGAGGTCCCTGTGAAGGAAGATTCGGACACGGAGCTCGCCAAAATCCGTTCAGACCTGTGCGTTCCCCTTAACTGGCGCGACAAGTACCTCGGATATGTATACCTTGTAAACGACAAGGTGCAAGGCCTTTTCGGCGAAGGCGCCCAAAAAGCCGCCCAGATCCTGGCGGCCCAGGCCGGTATCCTGCTAGAAAATGCGCACCTCATGGGCCAATATAAAGAGCTCAACGCGCACTTGCAGCAGAAAGTGCAGGACCAGACAAAAGACATCATGGAAAAAAACATCCAGCTTGAGGAATCTAATTTGAAAATCGTGGATTCGGAACGCATGAAAAACCTGCTTTCCGGCACGCTCGTGCATGACATCAAGAACTATGTGGCGGGCATCGAAGGCAACGTAAAGCTCCTTGGCATGCGGTTCCCGGACAATGACAAGATCCAGCGCACCTCGACGATCGTTTCGAACTGCTGCGTGGACATCATCAACCTGACTTCCAACCTGCTTGACATCGCAAAAATGGAAGAAGGCAAACTGGAAATCAAAAAAGAACAGCTCGCCATCGAACAGATTTACAGGATCATCGACAAATTCAAAAACAACGATATTTTCCCCGAACGGGGTCTTACCATCGAAGTCAAGTTACCTGACCGGCAATTCGTGATCGAAGCCGACAGCTACTTGTTGGAACGCATACTGCAGAACCTTTTCTCCAACGCCGCAAAGTACGCGCCGAAGGGCGGGACGATTGTTTTAAGTTTCGAGCCTGGGGAAAAAGAAAGCGTCATCAGCTTTTACAATTCCGGCCCGCCCATAACCGAGGAAAATAAAGCGACCCTATTCGAAAAATACTCACGCCTGGACGACAAGCATTCCCAGTATTCCAAAGGATTGGGCCTGTTTTTCTGCAGGATGGTCATGAACGCCCACGGCGGACGTATATGGCTGGACACCGACCCGACCGGCAACGCCTTTAAAATGTCCTTTAAAACCGCCCCTTATTTACTTATTAATAATGAAGCTAACGACCCGGTCAACGGCGGGAAAATATGGGTGAAGAAATACGCTAAGGCGATGTAGGACCGCTCGGTTAAACCTTGAGCCTCATCGGTAACCGCCTTCACACTCAAAGCACCTTCATCACTTCCTCATCGAATTGGCTTATTACCCGCACACGGAATCATTTTTTCAATGATATAATAATTCCTTTTTTTATTTTAAAAAATTAAAATGATTTTTGATAAAATCATCCCAATCCTTTGAAGCAAAACTCTCATAGATGTTGCTATAATTTTGAAATGCCTTATCGATATTTTTTTCGTAAAGCTTTTTATTATCTTCTTGCATGGGGACTTTACCTCTAATTGCAAGCTTATCATCTTTTATATGCAACATATATTTCACAATTACAGGATCACAGCAATCATGCCCAAATTCATAAAAAAATCGGGACTCGCAAATCCCATTTTTTTCAATATCAACAACATGCAAGCTTTGTTTTAGATAGAATACTTTTTCGCATTCATTGCTTCCGAAATCCTGAATTTTCCAATCTATATTAAAAGTCGTATCTTTTAACGAATATTGAAGCACAAATAACTGAGATTTAAATCCAGGCTCGCAAATTTCTTTTTGTGTTAACTCGCTTATTATTATGCAATGAACTCCTATTTTATCTTTCCATTTAATACCGTCAATAATTTTCCCATTAATTACAACGCCTTTGGGGATATCATTTTTCGATAAAGAATCAATTACAATGTTGGAATCGCCACAAAATCCTTGAAAATAAAAAAATGATAATGAAAATAGAATTTTACCGCGTTGAATTAAAATCCCCTTCAGTAAATTGCCCATTTTGTTCCCCCACTTCTTGCTCGGAATACTTAAAATCTCTTGGAAATATATATGCGACGATTTTGGTTTTTTTAAAAAGAGATTTTTTTACTTGGTCGTTTTGGTTTCCTCCCAAAATCAATAACCGTTCGCCTTGTTTGCCAACCACAAACCCAACATGGCCTCCAGTTTCTCCAAAGTCAAATACTGCAATAGCTCCATAAATAGGTTTTTTAACGTTAACGCCCCAGTTTTCCCAAGATATCGCTTTTGCGCTTTTTGTTCCATCATATCCGGCCTTTTGCATTGCCCAATTAACAAATGCCGAGCACCATGCAACCTCATCATGCTTCGCTTTTAAAGTCGTAGCTGAAAAATATTCAACAATCCGTGGATTATCTTTATCTCCTTTAATTTCCTTTTGTCCGATTTCGTCTTCAGCAAATTTTATCCATTTAGGCTTTTCCGTGCTTGGCACCTTCCCGCCTTTATCCACCGCCATCTTCAAATACTCCTGCGTGGCCACGCACATCTCTCCCTTTTGGTACCCGGTCAGCTTTTGATCAAACTTGGTAAGGTTTCCATTAACGACAAACGTTGCGTCTGCCGCGGCGCTTTGAAAATCTTTTACGCTGCACAGCATCTTATCATAAAACCAGCCGTCAACCGCTCCATCGGAATAAACCCCGACTTTCTGTAAATTATTCTGGGCCTCGACCACGGGCGTGCCCTGATGATGGTCGTCGGTGCCCTTCTTGCCCTTGCCGTTATCAACGCCGGTGTCGTCGTATTCGCCGTGCCTGAGCGTGGGAACGGGCTCTATCCAATTGTTATTAAGCCACTTGTCAAGTTCGTCGCGGGTCTTCTCGCCTACGATGCCGTCGGGCGACTGCTGATCGAGGCCGGTGTCCGTTTTTTCCGTTTTACCAACGCTTCGTTTCATGCGTACAAGTTTAATGGCGTAGTCCTGAAAATCCTTGACAGCCTTGTCCGTCTGGTCGCCGAAAAAGCCGTCGTCGGAACCTTTGGGTAAAAAGTTGGTGGTGATTAAATCACCCTGAAGCTTTTTTACGACATTATTCGGCTTGAAATTGTCGCCGGACTGTTCTTTGTTATACTTTTGTGCGCCATTTTCATCGTAATCGCCCTTTTGAAGGACAATGGATTTTGTCTCCATCGGCAAGGTCAAGCCTTCGCTGTCGATGACCTTTTCCCCGCGAATATGTTCGGCCTTGAAGAAATAATCGACGCTGTCGCCATCCTCGTATCCGGGCGGTGGATACATGGTCATTTCAGCCTGGGCAATGCCATCTTTTTCAAAGCCGTCAACGTAATGGCTCAAATTGCTGGCGGTGTCCTTGTAGTTTGCATAAAGGCTGAAGGTGACCTTTTGCATTGATTTGGCGGAATCGTCGAGGTATTCGACATTGACCTGTACCGGGCACTTCTTGTTAATTTCCGCGCCTTCAGCCGGAGGAACGAACTTTCCTTCGGAAAGTTTTACAAGGGGGTTTTGGGGTTCTGGAGGCGGGTCATCGGCTGCGTCCGGGGGTTTATTGGATTCGGGCGCAGGTTTGTCTTTGTCCGGTTTTTGCCAGAATCCTGGGGCGTTGATGTCGTGCCATTTTTCGGCCATATTTTATTCCTTTTAAAACTTTCACAACTTGATAGAAACCTAATTCATGGCGAAAGTTTAAAATGTGACGGCGGTCACATTCTGCCAAAATAAATTAAGGTTTTAATATATTGAAGTTAAATTCCCACACTGGACATAGACCCGACCGGCAACGGTCATCCAGCTTCGGGTGAATTTGGGGGCGAGTCAGGCATTTCCTTCTCCACCACATCCAGAAATTCATTCAACGTTTTGACTTCCATGACCGACATGGGCAGTTCGATGCCAAGCTCCAGCTCGATGCGCGCGACAACGCCAATGAATTGCATTGAGTCAAGCGCTATCTGGTCGCGGATGGGTTTATCGGGGTCGATATTTGAGGGGTCTGCATTAATGTCTTGTTGAATGAGGCCGAATATCTTCTGTCTGAGTTGCTCGTCCATAGTATCCTTTAATGATTGTAGATTTAGTCGGATGTTGTTTAAAAATATAAGTTCCCTGAGCGAAGTCGAAGGGAAATAATCATCGCTCCGGTTCCCTTCGGCTTCGCTCAGGGAACGGTTAATTACA
>Ga0182027_10012349_pt1 | contig 12000 bp, 9 predicted proteins | sample 712E1DmetaG_FD_121300 | JGI IMG/M metagenome (GOLD analysis project Ga0182027, IMG submission 121300) | Permafrost microbial communities from Stordalen Mire, Sweden - 712E1D metaG (Illumina Assembly) | ecosystem: Environmental > Terrestrial > Soil > Wetlands > Permafrost | place: Sweden...
AAAGGTATTTCCTTCGGGGAAAGAAAAATTTACAGAAACGGGCAATGACAGCGCCTTCATGCAAATGTGCATGTATAATATCCGGTCTGAATTTTATAATGTTCTTTATTACTGTTAATGTAAGAAACGGCAGTAAAAAAATTTTAGAATAAGACGGTCCTGCTGATAATTTTTTATACCAGGGAAAATTTATCGTTCTGATAATATTCACGTTTGGCAAATTACGCCCAAGCCCGTAAGTTACAATTTCAATTTCATGCCCCAGTTTTTGAAGTGCCAGTATTTCCTCATAAATCTGTGTGTGGCAGCCCCGGTCAGCGAAAAAGGGTGTGGGTGCAATCATCAGTATTTTCATCTTCAACTAAGTTTCCTGAAATACTCAAGAATTTGATCACTCACATAATTTACCTGTTCATCTGTAAGACGAAGATGCAATGGCAGGCTGATAAGCTCAAGTGAGGCTTGTTCTGCTTTAATGCACGTATTCTGTCCATATCCGTACATCTTATAATCCGTATTTATTCTGTAATGTACTCCGGGGAAAATGTTTTTCGAGTTCAGGTAAGCCATCAGTTTGTCGCGCTCAGTTTGCGGAACCCTGATCTGGAACAGATGACGTGACGAAATTATGTTCCCTGATTGTTCAATGAATTGTATCCGTTTTTCAGATGATAACCTTTCTTCATATAAAGCACATACCTGCCTTCTGCGTTCATTACCGGCTTCAAGATATTTAAGCTGGACAAGCCCGATAGACGCCATAATTGAATTTCCATGGTATTTGAATCCAAGATGCGGAACATCGTAATACCAGCTATAAGTACCTCCTACATTTGACATCCTGGCAAATGTATCTTTGTCAATCCCCATCCAGGACCATTTCCTGACACTTTTGTCCATATCCGAACGGTCGAAACAGATCATCCCCGCATCGGCAGTCGGCAGGTTCTTTACTGCCTGGAATGAAAAAACAACACAATCAATTCCCTGCCCGACATGTTGTCCGTTGATTTTTGAACCAGCCATATGGGCAGCATCAAGGATTAAAATCAGTCCGTGGTTTTTACAAATTTCCATGACTTGTTCCAGCCTGCCGGGATTCCCGCCCATCCCCACATAAAGCACAGCCCTTGTCTTTTCCGTAATATTTTTTTCAATGGAAACAGGATCAAGGCATAATGTATCGTCAATATCTGCAAAAACAGGGCTTAAACTTTCATAGAGAATGACATGGTTTGATGAAACAAATGAAATGGGAGTAGTTATTATCTCATCACCGGCTTTCCAGTTACGTTCTTCTTTAAATAGTTTAATTGCCAGATGAAGCCCGGCAGTATTTGAATTTAAAAAATGAGCATGGGGCAAGCCAGTATATTTTACCCATTCTTCCTCAAAACGGATTGTTTTAAAGCCTAATCCGGTCCAGCCAATCTCAAGACATTCCTTAATTTCATCCAGGCATTCCTGGATATGGTAAGTCGGGACAAAAAGTTGAATCTTTTCCATGGCTATTTTTTTAAATTTTGAATGTTTCTTAATTTTTTGATCAGATAAACTGGTTTATCCTGCGACTCATAGTAGGTTCTGTTCAATAATTCGGCAATTAACCCTAAAAGAATTGACAGAATTCCCACCATAACGAAAAGTATTACAAGAAAAGGCAGGGGTGTTTTTATGTATGATTGATCATGCCAGTATTTTAAATAAACCATCAGTAAAAAACACAGGAATGACAATAGAAAGTTAGCAAATCCAAAACCGCCGAAAATGTAAATTGGCTTCTGGGCATGACGTTCCAGGAATTTAATGACTATCAGATCCAGTATTACTTTAAAGGTGCGGCTGATCCCGTATTTCGACTGGCCGTGTTTCCTTGCATGATGCGTTACCGGTATCTCGGTAACCTTTGCGCCCTGCCATACAGCGTAAATGGGAATAAACCTGTGCATTTCACCGTAAAGCTTAACATCTTCAATTACGTCCCGTTTATATGCCTTGAGCGAACATCCGTAATCATGTAAGGGAACTCCGGAAATTTTTGATATGAGAAAATTTGCCATTTTGCTAGGCAAATTCCGTTTAATGGAGTTATCCTTCCGGTCTTTCCGCCAACCTGAACATACATCATATCCTTCCCGGAGTTTGGCAAGAAGTTTGGGTATATCCTGCGGATCATTTTGCAGATCCCCGTCCATCGGGATGATGATATCGTTCGATGAAAAATTAATTCCGGCCATCATGGCTGCAGTCTGGCCAAAATTTCTTTTAAAGTGAATTATTTTGACCAATTCGTTTTGTGCAGCTATTTCGTCAAGCCGCTGGGCGGTTTTATCTATTGAAGCATCGTTGATAAACAGGATTTCATACTTGCACTCCAATGATTTCAGCACGGCCATCAGGCTTTCATAGAGCGGGAAAATGTTGTCTTCCTCATTGAAAACCGGAATAACAATGGAAAGGGATTCTTTTATATTGTCTTCAATCATATGAGTTTCATTAATAACAATCAATTTTTATAATATTCTGTAAACCACTTGACAAATTTTGCCACCCCTTCCTTGATCTCAATTTCCGGCCTGTAACCTATTGATCTCTTTAATTTTTCAATATCAGCCCAGGTGCATTTTACATCCCCGGCCTGCATCGGGAGAAATAATTTCTCGGTAGACTTACCCATAGCTTCTTCAAGGGTGTTAATGAAATCTATTAATTTGACTTTTTGTGAATTTCCAATATTGAATAACTGGTAAAAGGGGTGTTTGGGATTATCTTTTGGCGGAAAATTTATTGTTTTTATTATTCCTTCAATGATGTCATCAATATATGTGAAGTCGCGGTCCAGTTTACCTTTGTTAAAAACCCTTACCGGCATTTGGTTTTTAATGGCTGTGGCAAATAAGGTAGGCGCCATATCAGGCCTGCCCCATGGACCATACACTGTAAAAAACCGCAGACCGGTAGTCGGTAGTTTGTAAAGATGACTATATGCATGAGCCATCAATTCGTCAGCCTTCTTTGTTGCTGCATATAGGCTTATGGGAAAATCCACGCAATCCTCTTCTGAAAAAGGAACTTTTTTGTTATTCCCGTAAACTGAGGAGCTTGATGCATAGATTAAATGTCCGGTATGATGAAAACGGCAGCATTCGAGAATGTTGACAAATCCGACCAGGTTCGATTGCACATAGGCATGCGGATTTTCCAGGGAATAACGAACACCTGCCTGGGCAGCCAAATTGATTACCGTATCAAAGTTCCCTTCCGTAAATAATTGATCTAAATTGGGCAGATCGGTAATGTCCAGTTTAAGGAAGATGTAATTTGAGTGGGTTTTACTTTGAACTTTTCTGTTGTATTTAACTTTTTCCTTGTTTATACCGCTCTCTCCCAGGCGGTCAAATTTAAGTTTCACATCATAATACTCATTCAAATTATCTATACCAACAACCCGGAATCCCTTTTTCACAAGGGCTTCAACCAGGTGAAAGCCTATGAAACCTGCAGCACCGGTCACCAGTATAGCTTTCATGCTGTTCTTGTTAAGAAGTGGTCACTTGATTTTATCATTTTCCCAATATTCTTTATGAAACCATATCGTTCTTCTTATTCCTTCATGTAATGTAACATATTGTTCAAGTCCCAGGTCACTCATGGCCCTTTGACAAGAAGGAACATATCGTTCGATATCTGAAGCTTTCTCAGCGTCCGGATTTGTCTTAACAGGGGCAGGAGGTGTGAAACTTGCTGAAATAAGTGCTGCCAGGCCGGCAATTGAAACAGCTTCTTCTGACCCTACATTGTAAGAATAACAGGTTTTTCCCCTGGCAAGGATCGTTAAAAGCCAGATTACCAGGTCAGCAGCATAAAGATATGACCTTAAAGGGCTTCCGTCTCCTTTGATAAAAATAGGTTGGTTCCTGATCCCGTTAAGGATAAAGTTCCCGATCGCAAAATGCTTGTCCAGGGGCAGGTAAGGCCCTATAAAGGCAAAACAACGGGCTATCTTAACCTTTAAACCGGAATTCCCGGAGTAGATCGAACCCAGCAATTCCGCAACACGTTTCCCTTCGCCATAAGAAGATAACGGATCGGATGTTTCAGGCCCCCCCCGGTAATCTTCCGAAATATGAAGCATATCGTAGGGCTGCCTGCCGTAAACCGCACCTGAACTTGCCAGCAGGAAATTCTGAACGCCGGCCGAGATTGCAAAATCAAGAACATGCCGGGTTCCCTCAACAATGACATCAAACATCTTTAATGGTTCATTCCGGTTCAGCTCATCACTGGCCTCGGTTGCCAGGTGAAACACATAATTAAAAACGCCTTCCGGAAATGAAAAATCCCTGACATCACCTGTGATGAAGCCGAAATGTTCATGTGCAGCAAGATGAGGGTGCTTTTTCCTGAAATTACCCGGATGTCTTGAAAGAATAGTCAGGTCTGCCTTCAGATCAAGTGTCTGATTGGCCCGTGCAAAGGTCTCCAACAGCCATGTCCCGAAAAAACCTGTGCCGCCGGTTACAAATATCCGCGAATCGCGAAATTCCTCAAGAATATCTTTCGTGTGATCGAGAATATGATCCAGGTCTTCTGTTATGAGTTCCTGATAATTCTGTTTCATGATGAATTCCAGATTTTTACTATTCCCAGTCATCAGTTCTGATATTCCCCCGGACTGTCCCTGATTTTTCCAAAAAAGCCCTGAACTGTTTTATCATTTGCGGAGGTCCGGAAAGAAAATATAAAGCCCCGCTTCCATGTTCATTGAGAATCTTTGAGATATCGTGCATCCCATCCTTATCCTCATATTTAATTTCATATCCGAATTCATGATTTATCGCTTTTCCCCTGGCCAGATAATCGTCATATAGATTAAATTTTTTACTGCGGAATCCAGCATACAGTTTTGGCGTTTTATAAGATCCGAAAGATCTGTCGGTAATAAGGGAAAGAAACGGAGTAATCCCGGTGCCTCCTGCAATAAATACACACTGGGATGCTTTATCCGGGTCCTGGAAAAGGCTGCCGTATGGAAGCTTGACCCAGATGTTCTTTCCCACTCTGATTTCCGAAGCCATGCGTGATGTAAATTGTCCCCTGACCGAGAAAGATAAAACGATACGGTCAGGAGCGTTCTGAGCCTGGATCGAAAAACACCTCGATTCCGGCCAGCCTGTCGAAGGATCATACGGATCAAGTGCCAGGTGAAGGAACTGACCCGGCAGGAACTTAAAAGGCTTCTCCGTTGATCTCAGTTCGAGAACAAACAGGTTTTCCACCGGGTTCTGCAAGCCGGCAACTTCAGTCAGGACTTTTTTTACCAGCATTTATCCGAACTTTGTTAAAAACTCCTTCAGGATCTCCTCTATGAAACTTAGCATTTCCTTATTCAGCCCGGGAAAAGTTCCAAGAAAGAAGGTATTGTTCATAATGTAGTCCGTGTTCTCCAGTCCACCGCTCACAAGGTATTTAACATCCTGATAAGCAGGTTGTTTTATGATATTTCCGGCAAAAAGGCCACGGGTCTCTATAAAATGGTTGTTAAAATGATTGACGAGGTCCTCCCGCCTGAATGGCGCCGTTTCCTTTAATGTAACAATAAAACTGAACCATGCAGGATCTGAATGAGCCGTCGCTTCAGGCAGGATAAAATACCGGGAATAATCTGAAAATATCCTGTTCAATGCATTGAAATTCGCTTTCCTTGCTTCACAAAAGGCAGGCAGTTTATCCATCTGTGCGCTGCCGACCGCTGCCTGAAGATCTGTCATCTTAAGGTTATACCCGATCTCGCTGTAAACATATTTATGATCATAGCCCGGAGGCAGATCACCAAATTTCTGGCTGAAACGCTTGCCGCAGGTATTATTTTCCCCGCTTGCACAATAGCAATCACGCCCCCAGTCACATAAAGACCTGACAATACCGGCAAGTACCTCATCATTGGTCACAACAGCTCCCCCTTCCCCGGTGGTAATATGATGAGCCGGGTAAAATGAAATGGTCGATAAATGCCCGAATGTACCTGTGTACCGGCCTCTGTATTTACTCCCGAAAGCATCACAATTATCCTCGATCAACCAGAGTCCATGTTCCTCAGTCACCCTGAGCACTTCATCCAGGTTGAAAGGATTTCCCAGGGTATGTGCAATGAAAATACAACGGGTTTTTGATGTGATAGCGTTTTTAAGTGCTTCTACTGAGATATTGTATGTAGGTATTTCAACGTCAACAAAAACCGGAATCAGGTTGTTCTGTAAAACCGGGGAAACAGTGGAAGGGAATCCGGCCGCAACAGTGATCACTTCATCACCGGGTTTAAGTCTCCTCCCGCCCAGTTTTTTTGATGTAAGCGCAGTAATGGCCAACAGGTTGGCCGATGATCCGGAATTAGTAAGAATAACATTATCAACGCCAAGGAACTCTGAAATTTTCCCGCTGAAATCCTGGGTAAATCTCCCTTCCGTCAGCCAGAAGTCAAGTGACGCATCAATAAGGTTAAATATTTCGTTTTCATCAAAAACCCTTCCTGCATAAGGAACTTTCTGCCCGGGGATAAACCCCTCGTTTCTCCGTTGATGTTTATATAAATAATACTGCAATGCCGCTTCTTTTACAGCCGCCCGCAATGTTTTATCCTTTTCCTTATCAGTCATTTCAGGTTAGATTAAAATATTCTTCAATCTGCCGGTGGCAGATAGCTCTTATATCCCCGGCCTTCTGATATACCCTGGCCCATTCAATTGTCCGTTCCAGGGCGGTTAACAAATTCCACTTCGGGTTCCAATCCAGGCAAGCCCTCGCTTTTGACCAGTCCAGTTTTAAATAATGTGCCTCATGCAGACCGGGATTCTGTTCTATCTCATACGCAGCTTCAGATCCCCAGAGGGTACAGAGGGTTCTGACAATCCATTCCACGGGTTTTGCATCTGAATGCTCAGGGCCGAAGTTCCAGGTTTCACCAAATTCAACACCTTCCCTGTAAAGGTTTTCCGCTACCAGCATATATCCCGACAGAGGTTCAAGTACATGCTGCCAGGGCCTTACTGCTGATGGGTTCCGGAGAATGACCTTTTCATTTTTCAGGAAGGCCCTGATGACATCCGGAACAAGCCGGTCCCTGGCCCAGTCACCTCCTCCGAGCACATTGCCTGCTCTCACTGAAGCTATTGCGACACCATGCTGATCGTACCGGTCCGGATGGAAAAAGGAGTTACGCATGGAGGAAGTCACCAGCTCGGCACAGGCTTTACTGCAGGAATACGGGTCATACCCACCAAGACGGTCCGACTCACGGTAGGGCCATATCCATTCCCTGTTTTCGTAACATTTGTCGGTGGTTATAACGACAATAGCCCTGACAGACGGCACAAACCGGGCGGCCTGAAGAAGGTTCGCCGTTCCCAGGATATTAGTGGAATAGGTACCCAGGGGGTCCTTATACGATTCAAGTACGATCGGCTGGGCTGCCAGGTGAAAGATAATCTCAGGCTCAGCTGCTTTTAATGCAGCCTGAAGGGATTCAAAATCGCGGATGTCGCGGATATTGGATTGAAGCAGTGATTGCAGGCCGGCAAGTTCATAGAGGCTTGGCTTCGTCGGGGGGTCAAGTGCATACCCGGTAATGGAAGCTCCAAAATGCTGCAGAATCAGGGCAAGCCAGGATCCTTTAAAACCGGTATGGCCTGTAATGAAGACCTGCTTCCCTTTCCAGAACTGTTCCTTTTGTGTAACTTCTATTCCCATATTTTCCATTTTGCATTGTTCTTCTGCCATGCATCTTCCAGTTCTGTCTTATCGCGAAGCGTATCCATTGGTTTCCAGAATCCATAGTGCTTAAAGGCAACAAGCTGCCTTTCTTTTGCCAGGTTTTCCAGAGGCGCCCGTTCCCATATCGTTTGATCGCCTTCCCTGATATAATCAAAAATGCCCGGTTCCAGCACAAAGAAACCTCCGTTGATCCATGTACCATCGCCTTTTGGCTTTTCCTGGAATGCGAATACCTTCACACTATCCTGTTCATCAAACTGAACAGCCCCGAACCTTCCTGAAGGCTGAACTACCGTGACCGTCGCTTTTTGTTTATGCAGGCTGTGAAAAGCAAGAAGCGCATTCAGGTCAATATCCCCTACCCCGTCTCCATAGGTCAGCATGAAAGGTTCATTGTTCACATAAGGCTGGATCCTCCTGATCCGGCCGCCGGTCATAGTATTCAATCCTGTATCTATCAGGGTGATCTTCCATGGTTCAGCATGGGAATGATGGATATCGAGCTTATTCCCGGCCAGGTCAATGGTCATATCGGCCTGGTAAAGGAAATAGTTGGCGAAGTATTCCTTGATAAGGTAACCTTTATACCCGCAGCAGATGATGAAATCATTGAACCCGTAATGCGAATAAATTTTCATTATATGCCAGAGGATGGGCTTTCCGCCAATTTCGATCATGGGTTTGGGCTTAAGGTCGGTTTCCTCACTGATCCGTGTACCCATTCCCCCGGCTAGTATCACTACTTTCATTTTCAGGGATTTTTCAGACAATGCTATTTTTTTTTCTCAGAAAAAACGTCAGGCCAATAAGCAGAAAATAAATCAATAATCCGATCACCGAAACTACGATGCTCAGATTAAAGTAAGGAGGTTTATAAAACAGTTCGACAGTATGCTTCCCGGGATCCAGGCAGAACCCAAGAAAGCCAATGTTACTGAGTACCGGTTCAGTATCTTTCCCGTCGACCCTGCCATGCCATCCTTTGTCGTACGGAATGCTGAAAAACAGCAACTTGGTCTTTTTAAGATCAATCGAGCCCTTTATCCTGTTATTCGAAAACAGGGCTATTTGCAAAGTATCTGCCTTTCGGGCATTGATATCTGCAGCTAACTCGTTCCAGTTATAATTATTGGCTGTGTCTCCGCTGCTGATCGCTTTGAATTTACTGAACCGGGGATCCAACGGCTCTTCTGCGACAAATGCCCTGAAAAGAATGAATTGTTTTTGCAGTACCGACAGTTTCTTAAATTCTTTTAAGGGGATGTAGGTGTCGTAAGTAAATCCAAGGGGAAGAAAGAAATGATTTTTATAAATTTTAACATCCCCGAGCTGGGTAAGTGAATCAAAACCGAATTGGCGGAAGGGGGAATTTATGGTCTTGATGAAATTATACTTGCCGCTCCCGAAAGTTTGCAAAAAAGGCCTGGTTTCGAATCCGGGGGCCCACCTCGTCTGGAATTCAGCCCCTTTCTCGATACACCCGGTTTCCTCGAGGAAACGGATGTAATACTTCTGGTTAAAAGAAGTGTAGGAAAGAGTACTGAAATAATCCTGGATCTTTCCATCGTTGGAACTGAAATGGATAGCAGGGCCGGAGGCATAATCCTTATGCACCCTGAAGAATCCTTTGTCAATGGACCTGACAAAAGCCGATGCTTCTATGGAATAATCGTTGTATCCAGTTTTTTGCCGGTTTTCAAGCTTTGTAAGTACAACCCTCTCCTGGAGTGTTTTGCTGTTCAGGTACCCGATTTCAATCAGAACAACACAAAGAAGAAGGATCTTTGCCACATCCCTGTTTTTGCTGTAACTCAGGAATGCAATGATCCCGCTGTAGATAACCAGAAAAAGAATGATAACCGACCGAAGGTCCTTTTCAAGAACCTGGTCAATATTAGGGAAAGGGTAATATAACAACCCTGTTAGTCCTGCAAGAGTAAGAAGGAGAAGAGGCAGGTTGATCTTCTTTACCTTGTCCAATGCATGGATTACCTCGAGGCTGAACAATAAAAGAACGATGGAAATCAATAATGAGAACCCACGGTAATAATCACCGGTAAATAACCAGAAAGCATACCTGAAAAAAGGAAATACAATGGGAATAAAAAATATTGCAAGAAAAATACCATAAAAGATCCTTCTCCGGTTGTTCAGAAAGATGAAAACCTGCGGAAATAAAAGTAGCGGCAGCAACCCTATATAAACCATCGGAGCTTCGAGGTAATTATACCAGCCTTTGAAGTTGATTCCATTACCAAGTAGGTCATTTGAAAAAAACCGCATGATGGCAGTACCGTTGTGAACCACGCTCTCGGTCCCGAAAACAGGATGTGATAAAAGCTTACCGGCATAGGAGGAGTTACCGCTCACACGTGAGCTGTCGAGCAGCATCTGCATTATACTTACAAGATAAAAAGAGCTGATGATGACGCCCAGCAATCCCAATCCTGCCATTTTTAAGGAAACTGTAAACAGTTTGTTCCATGAAGGGCTTTCAGAAGTAAAATGACGGAAGAGGAAGTAGATGACCAGGAATAATCCGTAAAAATACAGGTCAAAAGGCTGGAGCATGGTGATCAGGGCCACTGCCACAGGGAACAGGTACCACGTGTTTTTCAGGTAAAGTTTCTCAAAGCTTAGCAGGAGTAAAGCCAGAAAACAGGCTTCGGCCGAGAAGATATTCCATCCGCTGCCGATAATGATAAATCCGCTGAAGGTGTATAATAAAGTTCCTATGAGCAAGGCGAGTGAGGATAATCGCAATTGTTTTAAAAACAGAAAGAAAAACATTGCGGTAAGCAACATTTTGATCAGTTCCATCCAGATGAAACCGTAGGTAATGTTCCCGGTTCCGAAAGCAATAACGATCCAGTTAAAAGGATCCGAGAGGCTTGGCATGATATTCTGCCCCATACCTTGTGAAAATGACCACATCGGGAAGCCCTCGGTATGAAGGTACTTTGTAAGTAAGGTAAGTTGTGGTAACGCGAGATTGATGGAATCGCTGCCGATATCCTTAAACAAATAGTAGGAATTGCCGAGAATGAAATCATAAAACAGTATTATGATCAGCATAACTGTAAGTCCCAGGGCAAGCCAGATACCTTTGGTGGAAATAAAGTGGTTAAAAACGGACTCCTTTTTAATTTCCTTTTTAGGATCCTGTTTTCGTACCTGAGAGTTTTTCGGAACAGTTTTTTTAACCTGTTTCTTTTTCATTCTATAGAATGTCACTTTTTACCACACTCTTTCTGATAAATTGCATATGCTTGACTATACCCCAGCTGAACCGCTTTACTTAAATCAACACATGCGAGATCTTTCTTCCCGGTGTTAAGGTACAATAAAGCACGGTTGAAATAGGCCATTGCATAACCAGGTTTCATTCTTATTGCCGATCCCAGGTCAGTTAACGCTTCATTAATCTTCCCTAAACTGGCGAAGGCAATTCCCCGGCTCGCGATGGCTTCAGCATAATCCCTTTTCGCTGCAAGTGCGCTGTTAAAAGCAGTGATGGCATCTGCAAACCGTCCCATCTTGCCGTAGGCATTACCCAGGTTTAACCAGGCTTCGGCATAATCGGGCTTTGCTGAAACTGCTTTATTATACAAGGCGACTGCCTCAGCCAGTTTTCCTGCCATATCCAAAGCGTATGCCTCTTTGTTGAACTGCTCGTAAGGCGCCTGAACAAGAACAGGTTTCAGTCCCAGGGATTTACTATATCCTTCAGCTCCGAATGCAGCATCCAGTTTTACGGCAGAGGCATAATCGGCAGTTGCACCGGGAATATCCCTGAGCTCTTTTTTAATCAGGGCACGGGTATAATATAACTCTGCCAAAGAAGGATTAAATTTAATGGCCGATGAAAGATCAGTCAAAGCTGCATGGTAATCCTTTATAATATAATGGATGGCGCCCAGGTTTTTATAGGTCAGAAAATTTTTTGGATTAACTTTGAGTCCCTTTTCATAGTCGGCAATAGCGTCCATATTCTGACCCAGCTGAAATTTTATATTTCCCCGGTTGTTATATAGTTCACTGTTGTCAGGATCAATCGCGATCGCTTTGTCGTAATCCCTGATAGCTCCGGTTAAATCGTTCATGGCTTTTTTAACAAAAGCACGGTTTGTATAGGCAGTGATCATCTTTGGATTTAATTCCATCGCTTTTGTGAAATCTTTGATGGCCCCTTCGCTGTCCTTGATATCAAACAAAACATTACCCCGGCTG
>Ga0182027_10012352_pt1 | contig 11997 bp, 2 predicted proteins | sample 712E1DmetaG_FD_121300 | JGI IMG/M metagenome (GOLD analysis project Ga0182027, IMG submission 121300) | Permafrost microbial communities from Stordalen Mire, Sweden - 712E1D metaG (Illumina Assembly) | ecosystem: Environmental > Terrestrial > Soil > Wetlands > Permafrost | place: Sweden...
CAGCGTCTTCCCGAGTAACCCGACGCACGTAATTATGGATATCTCGGGGTACTTCGGGCCGTAAATGTCTGAGAGGGCAGCGGGCAAAGAAGGAAACTCGCGGGATCGAGGATGACGGCTGGGTGTATACTCTGTACGACCGGGGAATCCAAAAGGGAAATCCCAGGTTTGGGCTAGCGCCTTTACGGGCGCAACACCGGACCTCGGCTAGCGTTTCAGATGGCGCCGCCATCGGATGGCAGCTAGGATAACGGACGAATTTGCCTGGGACTCGCGGAGGATGCATGGTCTGGCGGACGGCGTTACTACTGTCAGTTTGGTTTGCCGGTTTGGGGGTGGGATATGCCCAGCAGCCGCCGGCATTCTTCGGCGTAAGCGCTCCGGCTCCCGGGATTCCGGCGGCCAAACCTGCCAGACCCGCCAAACCTGCCGCGGTGGCGATGCCGCGGGGTTCCAGCCCGAACCAAGCCTCCTGCAAGCTCATCACGTACGAAGGACTCGGCGAGAAAGTCTCGATTCCAACATTTGACGGCATCACCTCGACAGGTTGGGTGGCCGGCATCTCAGTGGCGGCCTATGGGCTTCCGCTGGGAGATTTCGTGGGCGCGCATGCGCAGTTCATCAACGAACCGTCTCCGGTCACCGCCGCCGTTTTTCTGAATGGTTCGAATAACGATATCTATTTCGCCACTCCGGTTTCCAGTGTTCAATACTATTACGCGACAGGCTATAGCACTACCCTGACGGCTTACGACGCAAGCAATAACATTCTGGCGTATGAATACGTGCCGCCGAACTGGTCGGGCAATCCATACGGGTACGACGTGTGGACCCAGATCCCTCCGCTGCAAGCTCCAGGAGCGCAGATTGCCAGGATCAATATCTTGTCGTCCGGCCCGCTGTTGAACAACTTCCTGGCCATCGACAACCTGGAGGCCTGCACGACCGTTGTCATAGATAGCGTGGAAATGACGCAGGCCATTCAGCAGATCCAGCCGCTCGCGGATTTGGAAACCAGTCTGGCAAGCACCAACGAGCCGCCGGTGCCCATCGTCTCCGGAAAACCGGGGGTGATGCGCGTATACCTGGCGCCCGTCACCGAGCTAACCCAAGTTCAAATTCAACTTTCGGTCACAGGCCTTCCCAGCCAGCTCAAGTCGGTGGCGGTTATGCCGAACTGTTCGGCCGTCAAGCAAAGATACGGGCAGTCCGGGTGTCTATCGACCGACTTCTACTTTACTCCGGCGAGTGGAGCCTGGACCGCTACCCTCGATGTATATGACCAGAGCGCCAACTTGCTGGAGGAAGAAATTCTGAATTTCAAGAGTCGCGACACGCAGTCCTTGCGTCTACGGGGCGTGTCAACGTGCGACGCCGTGGACAGCAGTGGAAAGTGGCTATGCGCGGACGCGTCCGATTTGACGGGCAAGATCACCCTGCTCGAGAAGGTTGCGCCCACCAACTTCGTGAAGCTAGACATCACCGACGGGTTCGTTCGTCGCGACATCAGCCAACTCTCGCCCCCCTTCCCGCCTGGAGAAGACGTGAACGACTACTGGTGGGACCTGGCGACTTCCGATCTCAGCCGGATGTGGGGCTGGGTAGACTCCGGCCTGGACTCGCTCTTGAAGCGGCGCACGACGTACTTTGGCATGGTCCGCCCCGAGCTCCCGGGGGGCACCGGTGGACAGGCGGATGCCATACCCTCTCACGGCGCCGCGGGCCGGACAAGCGCACTCCGGTTTACAACCAATACGGAAACCAATGTCGAAGTAGTCGCCCACGAGACGGGCCATACCATGGGCCTGTTTCACACCAATACGGATGTCCCGGAAAACAATGCAGGCCCCCCGGGCTGCTATAACTTCGCTCAACAGCCCGGCACGGATTGGCCTTTTCTCAACAACTACATTCAGAGCACCGCGAATTACGAAGTCGGTTTTGATGTGGCTTTAAGGAAGTTGATCGACCCGCTGGCGACATTCGAGCTGATGAGCTATTGCAGCCCCCGGTGGATCTCGCCCCAACGCTACAAGACCATGATCGCCACGCTGGGCGGTGGCGCGGTGACTACTAAGTCCGCACGGCTCCCCGGGCTTTTGAGCGATTTGACCGAACTATTTGCGGAGCGGCCCAAACCTTTGGCCATTGTGACCGAATCGTTCTGGCTGGTATCGGGCATAATCCCGGCCACCGGGGCCCCTCAATTCGATCCCATATTCCAGGAGGTCGTGCAGGGCGATACCAGCGGCGGCTCCGGCTCTTACTCGCTGGAGGTGGACGATTCCAGCGGCAACGCACTGTTCACGCAGCATTTCACGCCGGGTGCGCCGGCCACCGAAACCACCGGGACCGACGTCCAGGGCTTCCCGGGGTTTGCCCAGTTGATTCCGGTTACCGCCGGAGCGGCCAGCATTGTCCTAAAAGATCCGGCCAGCGCCGTGCTGGGGTCGATTCCTCTGGGCGGCGTCGCGCCCACGGTCGCGATTACCAACCCGACCTCAAGCTTCACCGGGGCGGGAAACATTTCCTGGACCATCACCGATCCCGATTCGTCTTCGTTCGATTCGAAGGTCTTCTATTCGCCCGACAATGGAGCGCACTGGTCCGAAATCGGTGAAGTTCGAAATAGCGGCACAACGCTTCTGGCGGACTTCACCAAGTTAGCCGGATCGGCCGGGCAAGGCCTGATCCAGGTACTGGTTTCCGACGGGGCCAACACCGGGTCGGCGACCTCTCCCAGTTTCTCCATTCCGAAAAAAGTTCCGACGCTGGTACAGATCACGGCGCCGGCTCCCAACGCCAGCCAGCCCGCGGCGGATCCCGTGCTCCTCACCGGCGTCGCTTTCGATCCCGATGACGGCACGCTCACCGGGACGGCGCTCCAGTGGAGTTCTAATCTCCAGGGCGCGCTGGGCGCGGGCTCGCCCCTATCGGTCGCTCTTCAGCCGGGGACTCACACCATCACCTTGACGGCGACGGATTCGGACAACAATTCCGTGAGTACGAGCGAGACGGTTATCATAGGCGGCCAACCTCCTGCGCTGAACCTGAATTTCAACGGTCTGGCGTTCCCGCCGGCATCCTCGACGACCTGTGTCCAGGCGACGATCGGCGCGACGCCGGGCGCGAATGGCACGCCTCTCTCTTCGGTTCAGTACAGTCTCGACGACGGGAATACTTACTCCACTCTCAGCTTGACGGCGCTTCCATTCACGTTCACCGTACCGGGTACGGGCTTCATCGACATGGTGGTCCGCGCCTATGATACATCGAACCAGTCGGCCGTTCAGGGCGGATCGTTCTTCATCAGTATTGCCTGTCGGCCGGTGACGGTGCCCAACGTAGTGGGTGAGGCGCAAGCGGCGGCGGTGACGGCGCTTACTGCAGCCAGCCTGGTGGCCGGCGCCATCGCCACATCCCCTAGCAGCGCGGTGCCCGCCGGCAGCGTCATCAGCCAGAGCCCAATCGCTGGGACGGTGGTGAGCCCGGGCGCTTCGGCTTCGGTGAACCTGCTCGTCTCGACCGGGACGCAGGTAGCCGTGCCGAACGTGGTGGGGCAGACGCAAGCGGCGGCGACGGCCACTATCACGGGCGTGGGCCTGGTGTTGGGGACGGTGACGACGGCTGCCAGCGCCACCGTGGCGTCCGGCAGCGTGATCGGCGAGAGCCCGCTGGCGGCGACCCTGGTGGCTCCGGGATCGGCGGTGAACCTGGTGGTCTCTACCGGCCCGCTGCCCTCCAATCTCACCGTCACGAAGTCGCATACCGGCAGTTTCGCCCAGAGCCAGGTAGGCGCTCAGTACACCGTTACCGTGTCCAATTCGAGCGGCGGCCCCACCAGCGCGCCGGTGACGGTGGCCGAGACGATCCCCACGGGCCTGACGCTGGTTTCCATGCGGGGCACGGGGTGGACGTGCGGGACTACCTGCACGCGGAGCGATGCCCTGGCAGCGGGCGCCAGCTACGACCCCATCACCGTGACGGTGAACGTGCTCGCCAATGCTCCGGCGCTGGTGACCAACCAGGTGACCGTCTCGGGAGGCGGTTCCGTTTCAGCCAGCGCCAGCGACCTCACGGTCGTGGGCCCGCCCGCGCTGCGCTTCGTGCCCATGACGCCCTGCCGCGTGGTGGATACCCGCAACGCCGCCGGTCCCTTCGGCGGCCCGTCCATCTCCGGTGGCGGCAGCCGGGACTTCAATATCCCCACTAGCGCGTGCAGCGTGCCATCCACCGCGCAGGCCTATTCCCTCAATGTAGCGGTGGTCCCCGCCGGACCGCTCGGCTATCTCACCTTGTGGCCCACCGGACAGACGCAACCGCTCGCCTCCACTCTCAATTCGCTCGACGGCCGCATCAAATCCAATGCCGCCATCGTGCCGGCCGGGACGGGCGGAAGCATCAGCGTCTTCGCTAGCAATGCCACCCATGTAATTCTGGATATCAACGGCTACTTCGTTCCCGCTGCCGTAACTACCGCCCTGGCTTTCTATCCCATCACGCCGTGCCGGATCGCGGACACGCGCAACGCCACAGCGCCGTTAGGCGGACCGTCGCTGGCCGGCGGGAGCGGCCGTACGTTCCCCATTCAGTCCAGTACGTGCGGTCTTCCGGCGACGGCGCAAGCCTATTCGCTGAACTTCGCCGCGGTGCCACCCGGCCCGCTGGGGTATGTAACCGCCTGGCCGACCGGGCAGACCATGCCGTTGGCCGCCAGTTTGAACGCACTCACGGGCACGGTCACAGCCAATGCGGCCATCGTGCCGGCAGGCACGGCTGGCTCCATCGACGTGTTCGCCAGCAATCCCACCAACCTGGTGATTGACGTGAACGGCTATTTCGCGCCCATGGCCACCGGGGGTTTGTCGCTGTACGGCGTGACGCCCTGCCGGGTGGTGGACACGCGCCTACCGTCGGGATCGCCGCCGATCACTTCGTTGAATGTGGCGGTGAGCGCGAGCCCGTGCGGGATACCCTCGACGGCGCAAGCGGATGTATTGAGCGTGACGGTAGTTCCGCCCGGCCCGCTGGGATACATGACGCTGTGGCCCCTGGGGGCGACCATGCCGGTGGTATCGACGCTGAACGCGCTCGATGGAGCGGTCACCTCGAACCTGGCCATCGTGCCGACGGCCAGCGGGTCGATCAGCGTCTTCCCGAGTAACCCGACGCACGTAATTATGGATATCTCGGGGTACTTCGGGCCGTAGCCTTTCCCCAATCCCTCCCCAATAATACTTGTTTCAGGCCTGAAATTGGCGCAAAATGCTCTTTGGAGTCTCTGGGCGTCGCCCGCCGGGAGACTTCGGTGCGTTGGGTCTCAATCCTATGTCGCGATACCTGGCCATTGGCTTGATAGCATGCGCGGCTTTCACCTGGGCGGCGGGCAATCCGCCGAAAGCGGCGGCGCTGGCCATTCCATTGTTCTTCGAGCCCGGAGATACCGGGGCTGCCGGAGCGCCGTCTCGCTTCGATCTTCGCGGGAAGAGCTGGTCGGCGGTGGTGACTCCGGCGTCACTGGAGGTACGGCTCGCGGGTTCGGGCGCATACCGGATGGCTTGGGTAGGCGCCGACCGGGCGGCTGCAGTGCAGGGGCTACAGCGCCTCCCAGGCGTGACCAACTACTTTGTAGGTAACGACGCGTCAAAGTGGCGCACCGGGATACCGCAGTTCCAGCGCGTGGAGGGCATTCAAATCTACCACGGCGTGAACGTGGACTACTATTCCAGTGAGCGCGACCTGGAATACGACGTTCACATTGCTCCGCACGTGAGCCCGGCTCGGCTGAGGATGCGCTTCGACGGCGTGGCGGGCATGCGCCTGAATGGCGAAGGCGACCTGACGTTCCAGGTGGGAGAAACCCGGCTGACGCATCGCCGCCCCACGGCGTATCAATGGCGCGATGGCCGGCGGGTTCCAGTGCCGGTATCCTACCAGGTCGGCCGGAACGGCCAGGTTGGCTTTGCGGTGGGGAAATATGACCGAAATCTGCCTCTGGTCATCGACCCCGTGCTCAGCTTTTCGACCTATCTCGGCGGTGCCGGCGACGACGTCGGCCAGGCCATCGCCGTGGACAGCGCGGGTTTTGTGTACGTGATCGGCTCGGCGAATACGAGCGGCTTTGAATTCCTGGTTGCGAAGCTCAATCCCGCTACTTCGCAGATCGTGTACCTCACCTATCTGGGATCTCCCGGAGATATGGGGACGGGAATCGCGGTGGATGCTTCCGGCCAGGCTTATATCACCGGGTCTGCCGGCCCGGGGTTTCCGCTGGTCAACCCTTTGCCTTCCATGTCCACCAGCTACGGCGCGGTGGTCGCGAAGCTGAGCGCTACCGGCGCCCTGATCTTTTCGACGCTTATTGCTGGCAGTGGAGGCAGTGGAGGCAACTCGATTGCGCTCGATTCCGCCGGTAACATCTACGTGGTTGGATACGCGGGCCCCGGATTGCCCGTCAAGAACCCGTATAAATCCACGCTTGCGGGAGGCTTGAATGCATTCGTGGCCAAGGTGGATAACTCCGGGTCGTCGCTCCTGTTCGCCACTTACCTTGGGGGGAGCGGCTACGATGGCGCTAATGCCGTTGCGGTGGATCCGTCGGGGAATGTTTACGTGGCCGGCTATACGAGTTCGACGGATTTTCCGCTGGTGAAGAGTGTTCAGGGCCCGGGCGGACTGAACGGGTCCGGTTCCTCCGGATTCGTCGCCGAACTCGATAGCACCGGTTCCAACCTTTTATACTCCACCTACCTCGGAAGCGGTTCTTTTGGGGGCTTGTGGCCTAATTCGGCTGCGACTGGAATCGCAGCCGATGCCGCCGGCAACGCCTACGTTGCGGGATGGACGGATACCCAAAACTTTCCGCTCCTCAATCCTCTCCAGAATGAGATAGGCGCCACTCGCGAGTGTTTTGTCTCCAAGTTTTCCAGCGGGGGAGCCCTGGCGTTTTCCACGTTGTTCGGGTCCCTGTATGGCGAATGCGCCGCGCTGGCGCTGGACAGCAAAGGCCGGATACTCATCGCGGGGTTCGCTTCGAACGCCGATCTGCCATTGGTGGACCCGTGGCAGACGGATGTCGGCGGCGCCGGCCAGGTGGGCTTCGTCACGATGCTGGACAACGGCGGCTCTCAGGCGCTGTTCTCCTCCATCCTTGGACCGGCTACCGGGCAGGCCAATTTCGCCGGAGTCGCCGCCGATGCAAGTGGCGCAATCTATGTTACCGGGAAGACCTTGGGATCGGGATACCCGCTGGCGCGACCGGCGCAGTCGTCCACGGCCGGTGAGTACGCTGCCGTGGTGAGCGGGATTCAGCCCTCGAGCGCCTGTACCTACCAAGTCTCGCCCCTGACTTTGCCGGACACGCCTTTAGGCGCGAGTCCGACTTACACGATCACCGTTACTGCCCCGGCCGGGTGCGTGTGGAATGCGGTAACTCACGCTTCGCACATGCATTTGGCGGGTGCGGATTGGGTGAAGTATCTGGGCTCGGGCAATGGCTCCGTGCAACTCGTGGTCGAGCCCTACACAGGAGGGCCCGATTCAACAGCCGAGGCGGTCGTCGCCGGTCAGCGAGTGGCAACCACCCTGAAGGGTAGCTGCACCTTTAGCCTCAATCCGGTCGAGATAACGCTGGGGCTGTCGGGCGGGCCCGGCGCCTTCGACGTCATCTACGGAACGGGGTGCACCTATACGGCCACGACCAGCGATAGCTGGATTTCGATCGGTCCGCCCGGTTCCGGCGTGTACACGAGCTGGGTGAAGTTCCTGGCAGCGCCCAGCACGACCCCTCGCGAAGGCGCCATATCGGTCAACGGCGTCACCTTCGCCGTTCACCAGAACGCCTCCGGAACCTCAAGCGGCATCACCAGCCCCGCGCCGGGCTCGCAGTTGACCGGGCCGACGGCGACCTTCACCTGGACGCTTGGACGCGACTATTCCAACCCTTTCTTGTGCATCGGCAGTACTCTAAGCTCATGCAGCGCGGCAGGTGTGATTCCGGGTCCCGCCGGTTCCTCATTGGCGTTCGTCGACGGCCTGCCCGTGGACGGCTCGACAGTGCACGTCATATTCGATGTCTTGGGACCAGGCGGGTACCAGAGCATTACCTATACCTATACCGCGGCCGTGGGCGTTCCGAATCCCGCCATTGAGTTTAACCCGGTTACTCCCAGCGGCTTCACCGATTCGTTCGCGACGTTTACTTTCACGGCTTGGGACACGCGAGGCGCTTCGGAGCTGACTGAGATATACGCCTGGTTCACGCCTTCGTTGAGCGCCGCCGATTCCTCGCACACGTGCATGTTCCGGTACGAGCCCAAGACGAGTCTCATCTATCTGCAAGGCGATGATGGGAAGAGTTGGAGTTCTTTATCGCCGGGTTCGAGCGGTAATTTGAACAATAGCCAGTGCGCCGTAAACATGAGTTTCACATCGGGCAGTTTATCGGGGAACCTGGTAACCTTGGAGCCCCAGGTGACCTTCACGACTGCATTCGGCGGCGTCAAGCAGATCGGCATGCATGCCGTTGGCGCCGCCGGCGATAGCGGTCCCTGGCAAAAGGTCGGGGATTGGACGGTTCCCGGGCCGTACGTCCCGCCCCGCAACGTTTCGGTATCGCCAAACGCCGGCAGCGGCCCCTCTGGGCGGTTTGTGTTCACGTTCGCCGCACCATCGGGGGGGTTTTCGTCGCTTAGCTGGGTGTGGATGTGGTTCAAAACGGGTCCGGCCCCGGCCAGCACTGCGGACTTGACGAACAGTTGCTTGATCTCTTATTCGCCCCCTAACAACGTCTTCGGCCTGTACTCCGATTCCGCGGGCATGCTCTCCGGCGGCGCGCCGGGAGGCGCCGGGCACGCGGAAAACAGCCGGTGCTCACTGAACAACCACACCTCCAGCGCCGTCACGTCCGCAGGCTATCTGACGATTACATTGGACCTCACGTTTTTCACGCCTCTGTTCGCCGGTCCACAGAATATCTGGATGCGCGCCGTGGACGGCGAAGCGGAGACCGGCCTGCAAAAGATGGGGACCTGGACTGTCGCTTCCACTTCGGGTATTACGCTTGCCACTTCGCCCAATCCTTCCGCCTTTGGACAAGCGGTGACCCTTACTGCCACCGTCACCGGCGGGGGCGCCGGCAATGTCACCTTCTATGACGGCTCGACGGTGTTGGGGACGGTCAGAATCGCATCCGGCGCGGCGGCGCTTTCCACGATTTTGCTGCCGGCGGGGAAACAGGAATTGAGGGCGTATTACAGTGGAGATGCCAGCAACCCCACCGCGACATCGAACATAGTTGTGCAGACGGTGAACGCGGGAGGCGCAAGCGGGCTCACCGCCGGCGGCGCCGTGGCCTTGCCTTCCAGCCCGAGCGCTTTGACCATGGCGGATTTTAACGGAGATGGCAAAGCGGACCTGGCGGTTGCCACTTCCACCGGCGTGAGCGTGTTGCTCGGCAACGGGGATGGCACGTTTCGAACGGCGGGCGCGTACCTGGCCGGCGCGCAGCCCTCCGCCGTGGCCGCGGGGGATTTCAATGGGGACGGACGGCCAGACCTCGCCGTGGCGAATCTGTCGAGCGGCGATATCAGCGTGCTGCTGGGCGACGGCGCCGGTGGTTTCCTCCCGGCAATCTCCTTCGCAGTTGGCTCGCAACCGCGCTCCGTGGCGATTGGGGATTTCAACGGCGACGGCAAAGCCGACCTGGCCGTGGCCAACAGCGGCAGCGACAACCTGAGCATCTTGCTGGGCAATGGCGACGGCACGTTTGGACCCGCGCAAGCGTTTCCCGCCGGCTCCCAACCGTACTCCGTCGTAGTGGGCGATTTCAACGACGACGGCAACGCCGACCTGGCTGTCGCCGATTCCGGCGCGGGCTGCGTCAGCATACTCCTGGGCAAGGGCGATGGCACGTTTCAGGCGCCGGTGAGCTACGGCGCGGGCACGAACCCTCACTCCCTGGCGGTGTTCCATGCCGTCGGGTATGCGGAAGCCTATCTGGCGGTCGCGAACTTCAGCGGAAACGTGAGCGTCCTGGTGGGGGCCGGAGACGGGACCTTCTATGCGCCTCAAAACTATGCCGTCGGCGCTGGTGCGTCTTCTCTGGTGGTGGCGGATTTCAATGGCGACGGGAATCCGGACGTCGCTACGGCCGATTTTCTGGATGCCGGCGTAGGACTGCTGATGAACGTCGCCTCCCCGCCGCCGGCGGCCAGGAGATACTCAGTGGGGCATGGGCCCATATCCGTGGCCGTGGGCGACTTCGACGGAGATGGCCGGACGGACATTGCCGTGGCCGACGCGACGGACCACGTCGTCAACATCCTGCTGAGCGGCGCGTGCACCTATTCCCTGTCTTCGTCCGGTCACTCGCTCGACGCCTACGGCTACGCCGTTGGCCCCGGCCTGACTTTCAACGTGAACGTCTCGGCTCCCACATGCCCCTGGAGCGCCATCCCCACCGTCACCTGGCTCACAGCGACGCCCGCAAGCGGCGCGGGCAACGGCACGGTGGCCTATTATGTGTATCCCAATAGCGCCGCGACGCCCCGCACCGGGACCATCGTGGTCGCCGGGCAGACCTTCACCGTGACGCAGGCCGGCGCGGCCCCGCTCGCGCTGAGCTTCGTGCCCATGACGCCCTGCCGCGTGGTGGATACCCGCAACACCGCCGGCCCCTTCGGCGGCCCGGCCATCGCCGGCAGCGCCAGCCGCGACTTCAACATCCCCAGTGGCGCTTGCAGTGTGCCGTCTTTCGCGCTGGCCTTTTCGCTCAACGTCGCGGTGGTCCCTGCCGGACCGCTTGGCTATCTCACCTTGTGGCCTACCGGACAAACACAGCCGCTCGCTTCTACCCTTAACTCTTTGGATGGCCGCATCAAATCCAACGCCGCCATCGTGCCGGCTGGAACGAGCGGAAACATCAGCGTCTTCGCCAGCAATGCAACCGATGTAATCCTGGACATCAACGGCTATTTCGTCCCCGCCAGCGTCACCACTGCCCTGGCTTTCTATCCCATCACGCCGTGCCGGATCGCGGACACGCGCACCGCCACCGCGCCGTTGGGCGGTCCGTCGCTGGACGGCGGGAGCAGCCGCACGTTCCCCATTCAGTCCAGCGCCTGCGGTCTTCCGGCGACGGCGCAGGCCTATTCCCTGAACCTTGCCGCGGCGCCGCCCGGCCCGCTGGGGTATCTGACGGCCTGGCCGACGGGGCAGACCATGCCTCTGGCCGCCAGTTTGAACGCGCTCACGGGCACGGTCACCGCCAATGCGGCCATCGTGCCGGCGGGCACGGCTGGCTCCATCAGTGTGTTCGCCAGCAACCCCACGGACCTGGTGATCGACGTGAACGGCTATTTCGCGCCGATGGCCACCGGGGGGTTGTCGCTGTACGGCGTGACGCCCTGCCGCGTGGAGGACACGCGCCTGCCGGCGGGATCTCCACCCATCACTTCGCTCGATGTGGCCGTGAGCGCGAGCGCCTGCGGAATTCCCACCACGGCGCAGGCCTATGTATTGAGCGTGACGGCGGTTCCGCCCGGCCCTCTGGGGTACATGACGCTGTGGCCGCAGGGACAGGCCATGCCGGTGGTATCGACGTTGAACGCGCTCGATGGAGCAGTGACCTCGAACCTGGCCATCGTGCCGACCACCAACGGGTCCATCAGCGTCTTTCCGAGCAACCCGACGCACGTGGTTATGGATATCTCGGGGTACTTCGGACCGTAAGTGTCTGAGAGTGCGGCGCGGGGCCGGCGATTGAATATGACGGGGGGGTTGACGGACAATGAAAGTGAAGACTATGGTGACGCTTGACACACTGCGCATGGAAAAGCGGGCCGAGATTCTGCGCCTTGCCGAGTCGCATGGCTGCCGCAATGTCCGCGTGTTCGGCTCGGTTGCTTCGGGCGAGAACCAGCCCGGTAGCGATGTCGATTTCCTGGTGGACCTGGAGAAAGGCCGGGGCCTGCTCGACTTAGGCGCCTTGCTCTCGGA
>Ga0182027_10012353_pt1 | contig 11996 bp, 7 predicted proteins | sample 712E1DmetaG_FD_121300 | JGI IMG/M metagenome (GOLD analysis project Ga0182027, IMG submission 121300) | Permafrost microbial communities from Stordalen Mire, Sweden - 712E1D metaG (Illumina Assembly) | ecosystem: Environmental > Terrestrial > Soil > Wetlands > Permafrost | place: Sweden...
CCTGCATTATTGACAAGGATATCGATGCGGCCTTCTTTTTTGACAATAGTGTCGACAACGGTGTCGACCGCCGCAGCATCGGTCTGGCTGCAAAGCATGGGGGTAGCGCCGGTATTGTTCGCAGTAAGCATTGCCGCTTCCTCGTGGCGATGATACGTGAAATAAACCGTTGCGTTTTTTGCGCGCAAATCGGCGACAATCGCGTTGCCTATGCCGCGCGAACCGCCGGTGACGAGGGCTATTGTATTTGAAAACATTTCATGATCCGTTGCTTTGCAACTGGAAATACTACATATCGTCAAGTTTGACCGTCAGGCTTTTCGGCATTATGGGCGGCATGGAGATGGTGGAAACCACTGGCCCGTTTGCATCGCCGCAACGAAACGACAGACCGGCATAGGCAAAGTCTATGGAAAACAGCGCCAGGCCGATGAATTTATTGAGAGTATATGAAAAGCATGTCGCGACAATGGTCGCGACATCGTCGCTCCCGTTTACTATCTTCGCACCTTTTGTAAAGCCGCTGGCATCGGGACCGGCGCTTATGCCGATTATTTTCTTTTCAAGCCCATGCTCACGTCGTGCAAAAATCGCATCGCGACCGATGAATTGCTCTTTATTAAAATCGATCATCCATTGAAGACCAAGTGATAGCGGATCACGCACCGATGCGCCTTCGGCGAAAACATTGAAGAAGCGTCCTTCCAAACGAAGATCGGCGTGTATGTCGATGCCGCAAAGACCACCATTGTTTTTTTGTGCGCTAGCCAGGCAGGCGTCGAACACAAGGTCGGACTTGTCTGCTTCCAAAAGAAGCAGATATCCGAATTCCGAGGTCTTGCCGCTACGGAACAGCGATACTCCCGCGCCGCTAAACTCGTACCGTTCGATGGACAAATAAGGCAAACCAAGCACATCGGCACCGAAAAGTTCCTTTGCAACTGCCCATGCCTTAAAACCGTCGATGCCCAAAAGCGCATGCGATTGCGACAAATCGACCATGCCTGCCTCGGCAGCTCCGCGGGACAAAAGCAGTTGCTTCACAACATCGTCATCGGCAATGCTTTCACAAAGCAGAATAAATTCCTCGTCGTTGTTTGCAATATAGCAATCGGCAACGATCATGCCGTTTTCATCGGCCAAAAAGGTGTGCAGAACCCTGCCGTAGCGAAGTTTCGCCACATTGCCGGCGCACAGGGAATCCAAAAAATCAAGCCCTTTTTCTTCCGGAAACCGGAAGCGCTGCATAAAGGAAAAGTCTGTTATTCCCGCTGCGCAACGGACAGTTTCATATTCGGTTTTCGGATCGCTTACCCGGGAAACGATTTCGGTTTGGAACCGTTCGGAAAAAACCGCATTATGCGCTGCAAATTTTTTATGAAAAGGAGATGTTCTCATTGTTGTTCCTTGTTTGCGGTCTGCTGCGATATGACAAAATCAACAATCGTGTTGATGGAACGAAGCACGGCGATGTTTTCGTCGGGGATTTTTATGCCGAAAGAATTCTCGATGCACAGCACGATTTCAAGCGCATCGAGCGAGTCGAGGCCCAAACCTGCGCCAAGCAATGCAACATCCTCATGCAAATCATCGGGCGTATAAGGAAGATTGAGGCGTCGAATGAGTTCGCTTTTAAAGGTTTGAATGATCTCGCGACGTTGCCCGATTTCCTTCTGCATCGATTCTGTCATATTTTAATGTTCTTTTCGAATAACTGTTGAACAATTGGTCCCATAATCCGAGCTGAAAACTACGAGAATATAATTTTTGGTCGCAGCATACTCAATGCCTGATCCTAAAAGCGAATATGCCAGATTATACAAAGGAAGCGTTGCCTCTGCAAACCCTAATTGTGGGGCTGTATCGATTCGACGAAGGTCGTTTGTTTGCATGACATAAGAAATTACCGATTTTTCCAATTCATTATGAAGATTGCAGCACACACACGCGACTTCGGAAGCAAGAATTTTTGCCTGGGAAAGCGAGCGCGCAATGGTGTTGGCAAGCAAAGTTGCGCGATCATTTTCTTTGCCTGTATGCGTTGAATATGCCGATGAACAAATGGTTGCTAAAATTTTCGCGCCGCGATTTTGCGCATGCTCCCTGCTTTCAACCACGAAGCCGCAGGCACCTTCACCATACGAATACGGGTTTTGTGCGAGCAATCCCGAAATAGAAAGATCAGCAATAATCCTATCCGACAATTCATCGGCACTGAGACTGATAAGTGCCTCGCTATGGTTTGCATTGATCGCCTGGGCCGCAAAACCCAGCCCCATAATTCCCGCGCCCGGGCCGAAACACAAGGTCGTATTGTGCCCGGACAATCCGATTGCCTTGCACACATTGCCTGCAACCGAATTGGGAACAATATAGGGAAACGCATGTACCTGGCTTATGGAGAATTTCTCGCGCATCAATGCAGAAATATGTTCTTCTTCGGCCCACGATGGCCCTGCCGACAAATGCAAATACAGGCCCAGGTTTTTTCGCTGTGATTGCCGCTCGCCGATGCAGGCGTGGATCATTGCAAGCCGTGCGGCAGCCAGGGCAAAGCGGCTCGATCGGTCCATGTTCCGGTCGTCGAGCCTGCGGTCGATGTCGCGCATAAGAAAATCCGAGACAAATCCGAATTCGCCTGGTAAAGACCCAACCGAACTTTTGGTAAAGCAACTCCTGTTTCTTTCTATCGCGTTCAAAAACGGCGCAGTGCCGGTTCCGGCGGCCGACAGTATCCCTATGCCGGTGATCACGGCCTCATTGGCCGCATCGCTTCCCGCAGTTGCGCCGGGAAATGGCCCATTGACATTTAATACCATGCTTGCATTGTTGCCGCCGAAGGCGAAATTATTGGTAAGCATGGGTCCAAAGCTCGATGGCGTCCGGTGCAAATCCCCAACATAGTCCAAGGTGCAACCGTCTCGACCGCCCTTGAAATTGGCGGTCGGCGGTAATTCTTTTTTTGCAAGACACAGCACGCTTGCAACCAGTTCGCACGAGCCCGCGGCGCCGAGGCAATGCCCGATCATTGATTTTGTCGAACTCACCGGAAGATGTTCTGCGGCAATGCCGAAGACTTTTTTTATCGCACGCGATTCGGTTTTGTCGTTCGCCTCGGTACCCGTGCCGTGGGCATTTACATACGATACCAGCGATGCCGCAATGCCCGCGTCGGCAAGGGCGCGTTCCATTGCCAGTGCCTGGCCCGCACCCGACGGGTCGGGCGCGGTGCAATGAACGGCGTCGTTCGACAATCCGAACCCCATGACCTCGGCCAGAACCAATGCCTTTCGCGATTGCGCATGCTCAAGACTTTCGACCACGACAAAAGCAGCACCTTCTCCAAGGTTAAGGCCGAACGGTTTCGAAAACGGCGCACAAAACCCCTCGACGGTCGCTTTCAGGCCGTCGAACCCTGCCAGCGTTGTTTCGCTGAACGTATCGCTGCCGCCCGCAAGCACCGCATCGGCCAGGCCGAGCCGTATCAGGTCGGCGGCAAAACCAATGGCCGAAAGGCTTGCCGAACACGCGGTCGTGACGGTCGTGCATATGCCGCCGATTCCGAAGGCACGGGCCAGAAGTATCGCGCCGCTGTAATACCGTTTTGCAAACAATTGTTCTTTTGTCAATGTTCGATCACCCCCGGCCATGCCCGCATAATAGCGTTCGATAGTTTGCATCGGGCCGCTGCATGTTGCGAAAAGCAATCCCATCCGATGCGAAGCCGAAACGGGCGATATCCCCGATTCAAATAGCGCCTGCTGCGCGGCAATGGCGGCAAACTGCACGAACCGGTCTTGCGCGGCAAGAACATGAGGATGCGGGACAGATTCTTCACTGAAGCCTTGCACAAACCCTGCATGCGTTGCACGGAAATGCGAACAATGAAGGCGGTTTATCGCCGAAAACGACGGGGTGCCGTTTGAAATCGATGTAAAAAATTCATCGCAGTTTTTTCCCGCGCTTGCAATGACACCCATTCCTGTGACAACAACTCGGTGTCTCACAATATGAAATGTCCGTTTCTCATGACAACCGCGAAGTTGTATCCCAAATCAGTGCTGCCGAGCGCCAGAACATATTGGGGCATAGCGTCGAGGAACGCGGCATCGATATCGGCATTGCCCGTGATTTGGGGCCACAGATCGATCCCTTGCGAAAGCGCAAAAAGCGCACAGGCGGTACTTACCAAAACAGAAGCTGTCTCAATGTATCCGGTATTAAACGAAGTCGTGATAAGCGGCACCCGATTCGAAGGGGTGCTCCGAAAGCGGCTTTGCACGATTTCAATTGTCTTGGAATCCTGACTATTGCCCTGCGGCGCCCATACCACAAGACCGATGTCGGAAAAAGAAAGCCCAGCCCTTAAAAGCGCGGTTTCGCATGCATACAGCAAGCCTTCGGTGCCATTGCTTTGTTTTGTGAATTCCCGGCCGTCGGCGCTCATGCCGTACGCCAAAACTTCGCCGAATATTTTGGCCCCGCGTTGTTTGGCAATCTCAAGAGTTTCCATAGTCAAAGCGGCAGCGCCTTCGGCGATTATTTTCCGCTTGGGGTCGGAAAAGTCAAGCCCATAGCGTTCTTCTTTTTCGCCCTGGCGTAAAAAGCCGATCATATCATAGTTGTGGAACATCCGGTCGTACACTTCGTCGGATGCGCATGCGACAATTGCCTGGGCGCGGTTTTCCCGCAATGCATTGAATGCATAGGAAACGCTTGCAAGCCCGGCATGCGGCCCCGGCGCAAGGGTCATGTTCACACCCTTGAGGCATAATGCATTGCTCACCCAGCCCGCGGTCGAATTTGCGGTAATATTCGAAAAGCAATTGATATCGGCCTGCTGGTTTTCGGAAGCAAAAACGCTGTTCATATGGTCTGCTTCCGCCGGGCCGTTGCATACGCCCATGACAATACCGATGGCGTCGGCATTTTTCGGGCCAACGCGCAGGCCAGCATTGTCCAATGCCAATTTTGCCGCTGCCGTTGCATAAGCGCTGATAAGGTTCATGCCCGACAAGTCTAATCGTTTGTCTATGTCGGCGGCAGAAAAAGCAGGAACAAGTCCGGCGTTTTTCGCCATGCTTGCACTGTTGTTGCACCGGAGCGCCGGCCCAATCCCCGATTGCTTTCCGCGCAATTTCTGCACAAGAGAATCAATCCCCAACCCGAGCGAGGTCACGGCGCCGAGCCCGGTAATAACGACCCGTGCATTTGCATTTTTTCGCGCCGGTGTCGCCGTGTCCCATTTTGTCAAAACAATCGCGGCATTGTTGCCGCCAAAGGCATAATTCGCGGAAACAAACGCATGGTATTTTTTGTCCCGTGCGACGTTCGGGACATAGTCGAGCGTGCAGCCCGGCCTTGGCTCCGTAAAGTTAAGCGTTGGCGGAATGAGGTCGTGGTTCATGGCGAGCAGATTGCAGGTTGCTTCAAGAATTCCCGTGGTTCCCATGCAATGCCCGAAAAATGACTTGGTCGAGGTTGCCGGAATTGCGGCATTACCAATGAATTTTGCAATGCCCTTGCTTTCCGCGCGATCGTTCGCCTCGGTCCCGGTGCCGTGCGCATTGACGCAGCCAATATCCTCGAGCGCAAGCCCTGAGTCGGCAAGCGCATTTGATAAGGTCTTGAAAACACCCTCGCCGCGCGGGTCGGGCGATGTGGGGTGATACGCGTCGCTCGTGAGGCTATGTCCCGCGATTTTCCCCAAAAGCGGGACATTGCGTAGCAAGGCCTGTTCCATTTCCTCTACCACCCAAAACACCGATGCTTCCCCTATATTAAGACCATACGGCGTTGAGAACGGAGCCATTTGCGAATTGGAAACAGCCTTGAGCCCGTTAAACCCCGACATATTGGCAATACATAATGTATCGGAACCGCCCAGAAGCACGGTGGAATACAGGCCTAAATTGACAAGCGATGCCGCAAGCCCTGCCGCTCCGGTGGTCGACGAACAGGCAGTTGTCACGATCCAGGTTTCGCCGCCGATGCCGAGCGCGCGCGACAAGGCCTTGCCAAAACCGTAGTATTGCGCCTGCAAATTCATTTTTTCATCAAAAGGCTTCGAGCCTTTATGGTGCAGCCATTTGTATTCTTCCTCCGCCGATAAGAGACCGCCGTTGCATGTGCCAAGCACCAGCGCGATGTCGCGCCGCGAAGCGCCGGGCGTACACTCGATGCCGGCCATTTTCATGGCCTTACGCGCCGAGGCTATTGCTGTTTGCAAATAGCGATCCGGGTATTCTGCAATCTCTTCTTCATCAAGGTACTGCCGAGGGTCAAAGCCCCGGATTTCACCGGCAATGTTCGTGCGGAACTTAGTTGCCTCGAAACGGGTTATCGGGCCAAGACCATGAACGCTATCGCGAATATGCTGCAAAACGCTTTCAAGGGAATTGCCTATAGGGCTTTCGATGCCGATGCCGCTTATCACTGCCTGTTTTTTTACGCCCATGCGCTCAAGCGGTTTGCCTACGACTTTTTTTCCGTCTTTGTAGGTGGACGGTTCAAGATGCGATGCATGCGCCTTTTTCTGCATCTTGTAAAAACTGTTCCAAACGTTGACAAACTCGGCATACAGCTCGGTTTGCGTCATATTCATCGGTTCGAACACCACATGCGCGCCGTTGTAATGGGACCAGTTTTTGTCGACAATGCGTTTCTGGTTTTCGAGCCTGTCCCAGTGCACGGAGCCGGGATAGGGCGTGAAAAGAAAAAATTCGGCAGTGTGTATATCTGCTTCGTCAAGAAGCTCGACGATTTTAGTACTCACACCTTTTTCGTCCCAGTCGCGGCCCAAAGCGCAGGATGCGAAGAAATTAATGTCGCGTTCCTTCATTTTTCTTGCCAGATCAATAAGTAATTGCCGTTCTTTTTGGCTGCCGCTTAAGGCCTTGATCGAAACCGGGTCGACATTGAGCGTACAGTAGAAATTCTTCACCCCTGCCCGGGCCATAAGGTCTAAAAAGCCATCGTTGGTGTTAAGCGCAATCGTGGAACTCACGAAATATTTTTTGTGAAGCGGCACGAGCGCCTCGAGCAGAGCCTTGGCGTATTCCATCATTTTCCGCTGAGGAAAAAACAGGGTGTCGTCGGCAAGGTATACGTTTTCGTATTTGAGCTGGCTGATTTCCTCAACAACTTTGTTTATAGGCCGAAACCTGATGCGGCCCCCCATATGCGCGGGTATGGCGCACATTGCGCAGGAATAGCTGCAACCGCGCGTAAGCTGCACCAGATCTTCGTCCCAGTCGTAATACTCTTTTTTGTAAAACAAATCACGCCGTGGCATCTTCATGGTTGCGAGATCGTACGTACATCCGCCTTTGTAAACACGCTTCATCGTTCCGGCCTCACAATCGGCAATAATCGTTTGCCAGGTGGGCTCGCCTTCGCCGACATTGACGCTATCTGCGTGGAGCAGGCATTCGTCTACCATGAACGATGGAAAAAAACCGCCCATGACCACCTTTTTGCCTTGAGCCCGGAACCCGTCGGCAATTTCGAAGGCGCGGGTGGCCTGCGGCGTAAAACAGTTGATGGCAATAAGGTCGGCATTGTTTGAGAAATCGACCTTGTCACCTGCGTTATCATCGATAAGCTCGATGTCGTGCTGCGGGGGCGTCAAAGACGCCAAAATGGGTATTCCAAGCGACGGCGGCGTGGTAAAATCGCCAAGGAAATAATCGATGAGCCCTCTGTCGAGTTCCGGATTATTGGCAAGGAATTTTTCGAAACGAGGATATACAAATGAGATTTTCACGATTGCAAACCTTGTTACAAACTTTCATGGGGAGGATTTAAGGATGGAAACAATTTGGCAAGGTCGTATAATTTCCTTTTTACAATATCCTTATTGATGGGCTTGAAAACATAATTGGTCACCCCGGCTTTTGCCGCTTCAAAAATAACAGACTTATCATGCTCGGTCGTAATAATGACAAACGGTATTGCTGCGACACGTGCGGTGGATCTGACGAATTTTAAAAGATCCAGACCCGATACACCAGGCATATGCCAATCGGAAAACACAAGGTCGATTTTTTTTGAATTGAGCGAATTTTTCGCTTCCTCGCCCGATATAGCCAATTCGATGTTGACATATCCTAAACCACGAAGGATTTTGTCGGTAAGATGCAACTGCATTTTTGAGTCGTCGACCACAAGTATCGTTGTATCCATGCGCCTCAATTCCGGAAATTTGATTTCATTACCCGCATACCCATCGCCCTATGCCGTTGACACCAGATAAATCATTGTGTGCCGAAGCTGCTTTTCCGGCCAAATAATCGTGAACCGTGAGCCCAAGGGCAAGAGGAAAAAACATTGTCGATTCAATGTCGGGTTCTTCAACGGTTTTAACAGGCAGCGGATCAAAATACATGGAGAGGTATTCGAGTAATGTCAGATTATTGGCTCCACCGCCGCATACATGGATGATCTCCGGGGCCAATGCATGGTGATAGTGCTGCTTGAAAAAATCAAATGCCGAGCGGGCGGTCAACGCCGTTAAAGTCGTTATTTTGTCGATTTTAGAAAGCACAGACACCGACGGGTGATTGTACATTTCGCTGAATTCATGAACCGTCCCCTGTTTGGGGACAGGCAGGGAAAACCATGGAAGATTTGTCAATGTTTCAACACAGGTATTATCGACCTTGCCTTTGCCGGCAATAGAACCGTCGCGGTCGAACCCGTTCTCACAACCGGCGTCGGCTGCCGCCATATTGATAAGGCAGGTGCCTGGCCCCACATCGCTGTCGATGATCGTGTGCATTGCCTGATTATCAAGAACCGTCATGCGGGAAACAAGGCCCACGTTCAAATACGCCGAGACCGGTTCATTGCTTTTTGCTATTTTCACATTCCCGGGAAACAGTGGCAATTGGCCCTGACCGCCCGAAATCACCGATTGCCGTATAAAGTCCGTGATCACTGGGGCCCCAAGCGTTGCGGCAACAATATGAGCGTCGCCGAATGATAATTCCCAGTTTTGCAAAGCGTCTTTTTCATCGCACATGCCGCTAAACAGGCACAATTTATTGACAACCACAATATGCGGGTGCTTGAAAGACGGGTGGGCCTGCGCTAAAGCGTTTTTTGCGCACTCCAAAAGCAAGCTGGTGATTTTTTTGTCTAGCCATGCCATTTTTTCAAGCGATATTGTTTTCGTAGGGCTTCGCAACAGCGAATCGATCAAGTCGTCGATGTTCTGCGGATAAGGGACAATCGCCTTACTGAGCGCTTCCCAGGAATTGCTCTGGGCTCCTATATAAACGCATTGAATACCGCTTCGAGGCCCTGCAGCCGACAAAACAAGTATGCGCTGTTTCTTGATTTTACGTAATTTTGAAAAGGAAACCATGGAATTCCTGGAATTATGTAATACGTGTGCGCTCTTTAAATGCCAACAAAAGCTTATAATCCCATGCTTCCCACGAAGGGGACATGTCGCATGGGATAAGTTTACTGTATATATTATGCACTATAAATTATACACTCGGTATACCGAGTGTATAATTCAGATATAGGTACTAAATTATATATTTTGCGCAATAGGCAAACCCATTGAAATCCGGTTGCCGCATTTGAGATATGAGCCAACCGCCATTTCCACTATTTATATTATAGTTTCAATTTTTCAGTATTTAACAACCCTATTAATGTGAGTCTATGACCAATTATATTTTTTTACTCTTAGGCGTGCTTATTCTGCCCTTTTCGGCCATCGGCAAGGACATTGTTCTTTCGGGTGAGCAGGACGGTATTTTTGAAAAAGCGGAATACCTTGTCACCAAGGACATTATTGTAAAATCGGGTTCGACTATTGTTTTTTCGGCAGGTAGCATCATACGGTTCAAGCCTTACACGGGTATTACCGTAGAAGGAAGCATCAAGTGTAACGGGACATTTTTTGACCCGGTGGTTTTTACTTCGGACAACGACCGCAATGCCTCGACGGTGCTGGCCAATCAGCCTGCGCCTTTCGACTGGAACGGTATCTCGGCCATGCAAACCGCTGATACGATTTCTTTTATCAACACTAAAATCGCATTCAGCACTTTCGGCATGTCCGTTGCCTCTCCATTTTCACGGTTAACGCTTGACACCATGATGTTTGTTAAGAACGGCAGGCAAGATTTCAGCATTGCAGGAAAAGAGATTTCCATAAACGACAATTCCGCATTTTCCTATGTTTCCAAACCAAGGCCTGCGAAGGACACGAACCCCGTAATTGAATCTTCCGTCAAGCAGCCTCCCCAAGGGTCGCCTTCGCCTGCAAAACCATTTCCATGGAAATGGTCAATTCGCATCGGCTCTGGTGTTGGCGCAGTTGCCTGCATAGGATGGGGCTTGTACGAAAATTCACAATCGAATCATTATTTTTCGCTTTCCCAGGATCCAAATCAAGGCCTCAAGGCCAATGATTATTTACAAAACTCCCAGGACGCCGATCAACGTCGAACTGTTGGCTATGTTTGTGCTGCCATGTGCGCGGCATTATGCACAGTGACATTTTTCTTTTAACTCAGGACGATAAAAAATGAAACGTTTTACCCGGTTGTCAATTATTGCGGCCGCATCGCTTATATGCGGGTCCGTTTTCCTGTGTTCAAAACATGAGAACAACAATCCGGTGACGTCTTCATACGAAGGGAATTACGTTCTCGATGTGCGGTGGGACAGTTTATCCGCGCCCGATTCCATTCAGATGTTAAAAACGTATGAAGTTTCTTGCAGTACCGGCGTTGATAAATTTGATACCATTGTCCCTGTTGATACGCAACTTCTTGATATGGTTTCAGTAACGTATTCACCGTCACCATCAACAATCGCCCATCTGAAAATGGTATTTAAAAAAGTTTTTTCAGGAAAAATTTACGTAGCAGGAATACGACCGAATAATAAAGAAGTGTTTGACTCGACATTGGTAAAGGTACTAAACGTTTACAGACCCATCTTAAAAAACCTACCTTCGGTTTTAACGCTTGGAAGGGGGATTAATTTCATAAACATCGATGTCTCGGATTCTTCCGGCGGCGTCAACAAGCTTTTTTGGAAATTAATACATGCGCAAACCACAGACTCCATTGCCGGGGTTTCACAGGGAACAAACCGCATTGCCGTAAACATCCCGGATGTTTTATTCAGCGATTCATTGTTGATTTGGGCAACGGACAACCGTTATACGTCGGACACGACGGGCATTTCCATAGTCATTCAAGGGTATGCCCCGGGATTTGACAGCATCTCTTTGCCCAGGGTTTTCCATTGCGGCGACACATTAAAATGCCCTGTCTTTCTTTCCAATGTTCCGGCATCGCAATTCAGTGTCGTCATATTAAAAGACATAAAATCTTCCAGCGATACTATCCCCTATTCCGACAATTCGTCCTTGTGTCAATACGCAAAACAAGTCGACATTAAAATGAACAAGCCGATTATAGACACAGGCAAAGTGGTGCTTAAAACCTATTTGCTTGATAGTTCGGGAAGAAAATCGGACACGCAAACAGACACTATTATTGTTCTTTACAAGCTCCCGGCGCTTAAATTCTCGGTTTCCAAAGACAGTGTTTTCGTATCGAACAAGGACTCTGTCGACATTCAGGTGACCGACACAAACTCAAGCGCGGCAAAATACTCGTGGACAATTTCCATGCAAGGCGGCGACACGACATTTTTATCTGACAATAACCGCGTAAAACTTTTCCCGGTATCTTCTCCAATGACAATAAGGGTCGTTGGCATCAATGTTTTCGGGTTTCATGGCGACACGGCGAAACAAACCTTATTGCCCAAGGATTTTCAATACACGTTGCTCCCGGTAACGGGAGCATTTCCGGATGTTGTTACGGCACGGCATCCGGCAACGTGGACGGTCGCATTGGACAGCACCGCAACATTGGCCAACCATAACGGTTCCTATTATTGGCAAATCATTGCGGGCGCAAAAACCACACAAGTAAATGGCCCGACAATGACGTCGTGGA
>Ga0182027_10012354_pt1 | contig 11996 bp, 7 predicted proteins | sample 712E1DmetaG_FD_121300 | JGI IMG/M metagenome (GOLD analysis project Ga0182027, IMG submission 121300) | Permafrost microbial communities from Stordalen Mire, Sweden - 712E1D metaG (Illumina Assembly) | ecosystem: Environmental > Terrestrial > Soil > Wetlands > Permafrost | place: Sweden...
GGTGCAACAGGTGCAGCAGGAACAAACGGTACTAATGGGGCAACAGGAGCCACCGGTGCAGCAGGAACGAATGGGACAAACGGAACTAATGGAGCAACAGGCCCAGCAGGTCCAACCGGTGCAGCAGGAACAAATGGAACAAATGGAACCAATGGTGCAACAGGTGCAGCAGGAACAAACGGTACTAATGGGGCAACAGGAGCCACCGGTGCAGCAGGAACGAATGGGACAAACGGAACTAATGGAGCAACAGGTCCGGCAGGTCCAACTGGTGCAGCAGGAACAAATGGGACCAATGGAACCAATGGTGCAACAGGAGCAACCGGCGCAGCAGGAACGAATGGGACAAACGGAACGAATGGAGCAACAGGTCCGGTAGGTCCAACTGGTGCAGCAGGAACAAATGGAACCAACGGAACCAATGGTGCAACAGGTGCAGCGGGAACGAATGGAACAAATGGGGCAACTGGCCCAGCAGGTCCAACAGGTGCAGCAGGCGCTACCGGTGCAGCAGGAACCAACGGCACAAATGGAACTAATGGAGCAACTGGCGCAACCGGAGTTATTGGTCCGACTGGCCCTGTGGGTTGTGCAAGCGCTAATTATATTATTAAATCAAATGGTGCAAATGCTACATGTACAGTTGCACCGATTTATGAAACGGCCGGAGGGCTTGTTGGTATTGGAAATACGGTGCCAGTTGCAAAATTGGATGTTTTAGGAAATGTTAAAATAGCAGATGGAACACAAGGTTTAGCGAAGGTTTTAACATCAGATGCTACAGGATTGGCTTCCTGGCAACCCATATATGGAAATAATGCGCATAGTGTAAAACTCGCTGCCATACAAGGTACAGCCAGTACAGTTTATGTTGATATTCCGGGTATAACAATTACTACGACCACGGTACATCCTACTTTTTATGTTTTTGCTTCACTTACTGCAAGATTAGCAAATAGTGGCACTCACATGGCTCAATTCGGACAAGCAGGTGTTAGTGTACAAGTAGTGGTTGATGGAGTTTCACAAGCTCAGGCAGCTTCAATAGTTACTGATTATGATGATGTGAACGGGCTAGTTACTTCTGGTACTGTTGCTTTTGCTGGGATTCCTGTCACTGTTCCGGTGGGTTCGCATACAATTAAACTTCAATGGTTGGTTTTTGACGTGTGGGCAACTGCTCCATGGTGGATAGAAATAAATCCTACATTCGCTACTGTTGGAGATCATTGCATTTTAACAGTATTTGATTAAAAATTACTAAAACACAAAATCCCTTAAACAATGAAACACAATAAAATAAATATTATCAAAACGGTATCGTGTCTATTCATCATATTATTTGTTTTTAATATTGGTGGTATGGCTCAGCAAAATGAAAACAAGGCAGATGGAAAATTTTCGAACGGTACTATTGTTTCTTCGGAAAATGCAACTGTAAGGGCGGAACTTCGAATGACAAATAAATCATACGATGAATACATGGTAGGCGTGTATAATGAAAGTAAGACTGCAGTTAATAATGCAATGTATATATCCAATCCTGTTTCTTCAGAGGGAATATCCTATGTAAAATATAATTCTGAAAACGGCACCATCAAAAAAGGTGATTTAATTACCAGTTCTTCGGAAGCCGGAGTTGGAATGAAAGCAACTAAATCAGGGATGGTGCTAGGTTTGGCATTGGAGGATGCTGCTTCAATATCCGGACTCATTAAAATCAGAGTTAAGATACAGTATGTAAAGCAATAACCTGATTTAAAATTTACAAAATCAGTTATTAAAAAACAGAAAGGAATAACAAGTTCAAAAAGAAAAGATAATTTATTTTGATTTAAAGAGGCTGCAGCTAATGCAGCCTCTTGTATTTTCACAATGGGGTATTCCATTATAAAAATATTCAATAAATAATTGAAAATAGTTTTTTTACGAAACAGGAATGTTTATAAATTGCCGTTGATTTCAAAACTCTTAATTTGTTTTTTTTATTTACCAGGCTAAAATTATCTTTCATGAAAAAAAGTATTTTACTTTGTTGCTTTACAACTTTATTTATGCTGTATTCAATGAACTTTTTATCTGCACAATCCGATAAAGAAATTACTAAATCTGCACAAGCAGCACTGGATAAAAAGGATTATGAATCTGCTTTTAACCAGATCATCACACTAAAAAGCAAGAAAAATAAAAAGGCAGAACCTATTATTAAAAAGGCTTATCCCGGTCTGATCGCAGCCAACAATAAAAAAGCCTTGGCTGTCAAGATAAATAATAATGATAATAACAGCACCAAATGCGAAAAGTACCAAACCATCATTGATGCCTATACTGCTAACTCAAATGCAGATGAATCACTCAAAGGTTTTGTCACGCCCCAATTATATAAAACACTGAGCAAGAAAAAAATCATTGATAAAAATGTTCAGGACAATACTGCTGCACTGAACAGGGTTAAGGAAGATATTGCCAAAAAAGAAGAAGAGATCCGTAAGGATTCCATTGCCAAAATGGAAGCATACAATTTAGCCCAGGAAGCCCAGCAGAGAAAAATTGCCGACAGCATTGCTGCTACCAAAAAGGTAGTAGAGGTGAACATGCCTATCACAACTTCCGGAACCAGGTTTTATATTATTGCAGGCTCGTTCAAATCTGAGGGAGATGCTCAGGCAGCCGTGAACAAACTGAAAGCACAGGGTTATCCATCGCAGATGGTAAACCGCAATAGCTATGGGAATATGCGTATATCCTATAACAATTTTGCAAAAAAGGAAGATGCCCAGAAAGAACTTGAGCGGATTAAAAGCAAGCTCCAGCCCGACGCATGGATACTTGAGAAATAATTTTTTTACTCCCTTTTATCCAGTGGAAATCAGAATACCTGCCGGCTGATAGACAGGTCATTGTTGTGAAAAAGTTGGTGAAGGAATAAATGAAATTGAAATGAAAAATATTATCAAATTTAAATCATAAATTATGTCACTTAAAGAAGATCAAGATTATGTGATTGTAAAACGTGCAGCCATGTTCGATGGAAGCCGCTTAAACCAACAGGCAGGTAACCTGATTGCAACCAAAAATCGGGTAATATTTAATGTGATTGACCACTCTGATGGAGTGGAAAAGATAAGATCTGTGGGCGAAACCAAGCATTCAGATGAATATCGTGACACGGGAAAATTTAAAGATGAAATTCACGATCTTAAGGTTTCGAGTAAAGATGTAAAAGACAGTTGGAATGAATCAAAGGCGGAATTTGCAAAACTTAAACTTTTTGGCCAGTATGCCGATGTGGTGCGCAAGATGGGAACTGAGTGTTCTTCTATACAGGAATTCGAAAGCAAGGTGGCTGCAATGTTTTCGGATAATCCAAAGAGTTTTAGTGTTTCCATTACGGATATTCTCTTTGTTAAAACCGGTTTGTTTGCCGGATTACAGATTGAACTTAATGATGGAAAAGCATATAAATTCGGACCACAGGGAAGAGGGAAGGTGAAAAAAATGATTGGGAAATAAAATTCCTTTCCTGTAGATTTCCATCGCTCATGCTGATTCTTGCTTGCTGAAGGCAAGAGTAATAAAGTTTGCAAACATTAAATTGAAAAAAATCATTAATATTGCAGTACAAATTAAAAACCCATAAACATGAAAAAAACATTTTTACTACTGATCATTATTTGCTGCTCACTGTTCACTGTTCAGGGCCAGCTTATTAACCCCGGATTCGAAACATGGTCAACAGATATGCTTGTGCCCACAGCAATGAATCCCAATAGTGGTAACAATACATACGGCTGGTGGGATTATAATTTGTTCAACTATTCCGTGTTGGGTAGCAGTCCAATTTCAGTTACCAGATGTACGGATACAGTGCATACCGGCGGAACCTATTCGGTGCGCCTTCAGACTAAAGTATACACTCCCACTTCATGGAACTATTATAAAGACTGGGGCATTCCATTTATAGGTCACCAATATAATGACACACTGGGAATTTTATTTAACGGAAAAGTGGATGTATCTGCCATCACTTACAATCCAGGTATTGCATGCAGTGTAGCGCTGCTCCAGTTTAAATTCTATTACCAGTATAAACCAGTGGGAAATGATACAGCTGAGTGTCGTGTAGAATTATTAAGTGCAGGAACTCCTGTGGCCGGTGGTTCATTTAAAACAGGTGTGGCTACGGGTAATTCAGGTTGGCAGCAGGCAGTCATTGATTTTTACTATGTCAGCGGATTAACACCCGATACCTTGTACATATTATTTAGTTCTTCAACTCTCGACTATAGTCCGAAAGCTGGCAGCATATTGTGGATTGATGATGCAAGTGTTACGCTGCCTGTAGGAGTTGAACAGGTATTGGGAGAAGAAAACAGCATGGAAATTTTTCCTAATCCTGCAAATGGAGAAATTCAAGTTCAAGGTTCAAAATCTAATGACATGCCTGCCGGCAGGCATGTTCAAAGTTTGGAGATTTATAATATTCAGGGGCAGCTAATAAAAAGTGTTGTTGCAAATGATATTGTTACAACTATTGATATTTCTGGACTTGCAAAAGGGATGTATTTTGTAAAAGCAAAAACTGACAAGGGAATTGAGGTGGAAAAGTTTGTGAAGGAATAGATGCCGTGCATGCTTGCCCACTTCGCCGCCTGCCTTGCTGCAAGGCAGGCGGCGAAGTGGGCAGATATTTGGAATAAATAAAATCACTAATATATAATACAAATTTGGAATAAAAAATGAACAGATTTTTTGTTTTTCTCGCAGTGATGCTGGTTAGCATTACCACCATGCATGCACAGGATGCCGAAGGATGTAAGGACCATCCTTTTTTCAGCAGGATGCCGAATTTCTTTATTACCGCATGCAGTCAGAGTTTTAATAAACTCGAATATTATGTTTCCGATGAAGCTACAGAAACAAAAGAAGGGGAATTAACTACTATTTCCTATTCTTTTCCGGATGATGGATCATTTACACCTCCCAGCCAATTACAAGTAATCAGAAATTGGGAAAATGCGATTATTAAATTGGGAGGTAAAAAAATATATGTTGGTGATCAAAATTTAAGCTATTCATTAAAAAAGAATTCAAAAGAATATATTATCTGCGTGGTAATGGGTAATGGAAACATTATTCATGACCTTGATGTATTGGAAATAGCAATGATGAAACAGGAAATTACTGCCAATGATATCATGGATGCCTTGAATAAAGACGGTTTCATGGCTTTAAATATTCTTTTCGAAACTGGCAAATCTGCTATTCAGCAGGAATCGCTGCCTATCGTAGATCAGATATATCAAATGTTGAACAGTAATGCAAGCCTTAAAATCAGTATCGAGGGTCATACTGATAATGTGGGCGATGCAGTTAGCAATAAAAAACTTTCCAACGACCGTGCTAAAGCAGTTATGGATGCACTTGTTGCCAAAGGTATTGACAAAACCAGATTGTCATCTTTGGGCTGGGGACAGGAAAAACCTGTGGCCGATAATAGAACTGAAGATGGAAGAACCAAAAACAGACGTGTTGAAATTGTAAAGAAACCGTAGACCAAACTTATTTTATACGAAAATGAATATACAGGACTGCATAAAATTTACGAATGAAAATCCGATATGTTATCTGGCAACAGTTGACGGAGATCAGCCACGGGTGCGTGTTTTAGGATTTTGGTTTGCCGATGAAACAGGATTTTATTTTCAGACAAGTACCATTAAAGAGTTTTCGCACCAGCTTAAAAAGAATCCTAAGACAGAAGTTTGTTTTTACAAACATGAGGGGATGCTCGGAACAATGTGGAGGATTTCAGGGAAAGTGGAATTTGTGAATGACATAAAACTTCGCGAAAGAGTTTTTGTTGACAGGCCGTTTCTCAAAGAATTCGGCATGAATACCGAAAGCCCAAACTTGGTTCTGTTCAGGATTTCTCACGGAAAAGCACTTTACTGGACGATGGAAAACAATTTAAAACCCAAAGAGATCATTGAGTTTTAAATTCGTGGAGTTATAATAGCAAATGCTGCTACTTCCCGCCTCTGATAAGTGTCACGGTTCCCTGAAGATTATATTCTACTTTATCCTTTCCGGTTGCAGAAAGAATATAATAGTAAACACCATCAGCAACTTCTTTTTTGTTGTGCATATTTTTTCCATCCCAGTATCCATCGATGGTATTAAATTCCCCAACCTGTTTTCCCCAGCGGTCATAAATTGTTACTTCAAGTGTTGCAAGGTGTTCTGCATCCGGTTTAAATACATCATTATAACCGTCGTTGTTGGGTGTAAAAACATTTGGCATTTTCAGTTTCGACTGTCCTTCAACGGTAATCTGAATATTGAAAGTGTCGGTGCAAAAATCCGGTGAGCCGCTGTTTACAATAAGTACCACATTATAAATACCGAGATCCGTATATGTATGTGAAGGATTAGAAGCGTTATCAATGGGGCTGCCATCGCCAAAATTCCACTGGTAAGTCGAAGCTCCGCTACCCGTGTAAGTAAATCCAACGGTATAAGGAATCACACCCCAGACGCCATCGGGATTAAAATTAGCTGTGATAAAGGTGGATGTACCAATGGAAGCATTATCAATATGATGGCAATTATTAGCATCGGTAATAGTTACAGAATAACTGCCCGGGCAGAGATTGGATATGTCTTGCGTAACAGCGCTATTACTCCACGAATAGGTGAGTGCGCCTGTTCCCCCGCCGGCAGTGTTCTGTATACTTCCGTCACAACTATTCACGCAATGCTCATCCGCTGGTGTCAATAGGGAAGTTATAGCAGAAGGTTGAGTAATCTGTTGGCTGAAAGTAGCAGTACAACCATGTGCATCTGTTACAGTAATGACATAGGTCGCGGCAGGCAAATTATTTGATACCGTCCCACTTCCTGAAGGTGACCATGCATAAGAATATGCCGAAGTTCCTCCGCTGGCTACTATTTCCAAGATTCCGGTGGTTCCACCGTTACAAAGTACATTCGTGACATTCACGGGTCCCAGAGTTAATAGGGCTGGTTCAGTAATGGTAACAGTAGCTGTGGTTTGACAGCCTAAAGAATCTGCAACCGTCACTGTGTAAATATTAATTCCCAAACCGCTGGCCGTGCTTGCAGTGCCGCCTGAAGGTGCCCAATTATAAGTATATGTTCCATATCCTCCGGTGGGTGTTACAGATGCTGAGCCGTTTGCCTGACCATGACAGGCTACATCAGATATTACATTTGCTGTGGCACTAAGATTCGAAACCTGTACAGGAATGATGGTCATAGTGGAAGAACAACCATTTTCAGTTACTGTCAGTGTTACATTATGAGCACCTGGAGTGCTCCAGTTCACCACATAAGGTCCTTGTCCACTCCCCGAAATAACAGTGGCCCCGTTAAAATTCCAGGAATAACTGGCGCTTGCAGATGCGTTTCCCGTGTATGTAACTGTGCAGTTCCCCGCCATACAGATAGGAGTTAATGCAGTAAATGTGGAAGTAGGAATCTGATAAACCGTCACAGAAGTTATTGTTTGTGTGGATGTACAGCCATTCTCGTCAACAGTAAGCGTTATATTGTATGGTCCAGGCGAAGACCATGATATCTGATAAGGCCCTTGCCCACTTCCAGAAATAACAGTACCACCTCCGAAATTCCATGAGTAGTTCGCACTGGGCGTAGCGCTGCCGGTGTATGTTACGGTAACATTAGATCCCACACACGCTGAAGCCGAACTTGTAAAATTGGAAGTCGGAATTGGGTACACACCAACTGTAACTGTTGTAGTGTTACTACACCCTCCTGCAGTGGAACCTGTAATAGTGTATGTCGTCGTCGTCGTTGGCGAAGCAGTTACATTCGGTCCTGTGGTTGTAGAAAGACCCGTTGCCGGACTCCATGTATAATTAACAGCGCCGGAAGCCGTAAGATTGACAGGTGTTCCGGAACACACACTCGCATTAGGCGGAGAAATTGTAATGGTAGGTGTGGCTTCAACCGTCACCGTACACACAAGAGTAGAGGTACATGATATAGTTGTGGCCGTCACAGTATACGACGTCGTAGTCGATGGTGAAACATTGATAGATGGTGTTGTGGGACCAGTGTTCCAAGTGTATGTTGCACTGGGGTCAGCGCTCGAGGCAGTTAATGTGACATTGTCGCCCTGGCAGATTGTGGGATTCAGAGGAGTGATATTAAGTCCGATACTGTTTCCAACATTTACTACAACATCATCGGTAACAACCACCTGGGTAGCATCGCAATCGGTATAAACCACCTGCGCTGTATAGGTGGTATTTACAGTTGGACAAACAGTTGTGCTAAGACCGGTGCCAATTGGAGTTACTCCGTCAAACCAAGTGACCACATAGTTTGGAGCTCCGTTCGGTGTGAATCTCCAAGCTTCGTTTGATGCGGTCCACTGCGAAGTGTTTCTTCCAGGAGGACATATTCCGCTGGTTCCTGTTGCATTCTGAATACCAATTGTTGCATTCCCACTATTCCATGTGGAGCATAATGGTTTGTTCTGAATATATACTTCAATAGCATTCGTTGATTCATATAAAACGATCATGTGTGTCGCTAACAAAGAATTGCAGCTAAACATAGCAACCTGATCCCAACTCACAACAAAGACTCTGCATGGGTAACTGCCATAAGTATTATAATACATATTACCGGAAACAGAAGGATCAATATCATGATAAGGACCAAAAATAAAAGGACCAGTTTGGCTTGCCACAATGTTAGGATCCGGGCATGATGCGGTATAAGACCATGGACAATAAGAAGTCGAAGGATAGGATGGAGATGCTAATCCTAAATTAAAAGTTACTAATCCGTTTGATCCGGCAACGATTTGATTATATACATTACCATAAAAACAAAAATTAAAAGGCATGGTATATACTATACTCCATCTGTCATCAATATTAACAAGTAAAGGTGTTCCTGCATTGTAAGCGTATGGAGGTGCATAAGGTATTGATGATACAGAATAGGAGGTGGTCAATCCTGTTTGCAAAACCGTGGCATTTAAAGTAGTACACGGTGTTACACAATCCAGGTTAACATCAGGCCCAGCGTCAATGTTTGGGCATCCAGGCTGAGCATTTGATCTTAAAGCTAAAAAAATAATTGCGGTAATGGTTAAGTAGAAGCGGGCATTGAATATTTTTTTATTTATCATAGGGTTGGTTTTAACATACAAATATAAGCTAAAATAATCACATTGGTTACTATTTTATACATTTATTACGAAAAAAGAATATAATAGATTCAATTATAATAAGACAGATTTACTCTATGGGATTACATTAACAATCCCAACGTATTGATGTTTTATGCCATCCAAATCTTTCAGAGAAATGCAATAAGTGTAAGTATCCATCACCACATCATCAAACAGACCAGTATTGTTCACTGTACCATCCCAAGGCTTATTTATGCCGGTGGTGCTAAAAACCAGTTTACCCCAGCGGTCGTAAATTACCATGGTAAGCGTGGTCCAGTCAATGTTCTCGCCTTTTGGGTAAAAGAAGTCATTCTTTCCATCACCGTTGGGAGTAAATGTATTCGGAATCCAGAAAATATATTCGCCTTTCACAAATACCACCTGTTGTGCAGAGTCGGTACAGCCATTTACATCTGTCACCAAAAGAGAAATGGTATAGGCGCCTGTATTATCATATTCATGCGAGGGATTAGGTACCTGGCTTGTGTTTCCATCACCGAAGTTCCATGACCATGTGGCCGCATTTACCGATTGATCTGTGATAACGAATTCTCCTTCACCCAGGGTGAGAGAAGTTGGATTCACAGTGAATATGGCTGTAGGGCCCGGGATATCATTAATAGTAACCATGGCAAAAGCGTCGCAAACACCATCGTTCACTGTCACTGTGTATGATCCGGGATAAAGATTTGAAATAACAGCAGTGGTAGCACCGTTGCTCCATAAATAGGTATAAGTACCAGAACCGCCGCTAGCTAATGCTGTGGCAGAACCATTGCCCTGTCCGCAATTTGCATTTATGCCGGTAGAGCTTGCTGTGGGGCCGCCCAAAGTGTTTACTGTAATAGTAAGTGTAGCCGTGCAATTATTGGCATCTGTAACTGTAAGGTTATAAATACCGCCAGCTACGTTTGTAATGTTCGCTCCGGTTTGTCCGTTGTTCCATGCATACGTAAAGGGTGCAGTTCCGTTACTGATTGTCACGGTGGCGCTTCCATCGCTCTGGCCGCAGGTTGCAGGATTTATCGTTCCAAGAGTAGCGATAGGAGGAGGAGAATCAGTGATGGTTACGCTATTCTGAGCTGTACAGTTATTGGCATCAGTCACTGTGATTGAATAAACTCCTGCTGCGAGATTTCCATTAAGAGCATTATTCACGCTGTTTGACCAGGCATAGGTATATGGAGGCAATCCATTCACAGGACCAACTGTTACTGATCCATTACTACTACTGCATGTTTCCTGAATGATATTTGTTAATGGTGCTGAAGGTCCTGCAATATTTGTTACTGTGGCTATAGCAGTGGCTGTACAGGAGTTTGCATCTGTAATAGTTATCGTATAAGTACCGGCAGGTAAACCTGTAATGTTTTGCGTGGTTTGTAAATTACTCCATGCATACGTGATAGGCAACGTTCCGCCTGCAGGAATAGAATTGGCCGTGCCATTGGAATGTCCGCAGTTTTCATCAGTTGAAGTAGTGCTTACAGTGGGCCCCGGAATATTATTCACCATAGTGCTTGCGGTACCTGTACATCCATTAGCATCAGTTACAGTCACATCATAGTTTCCCTGTGGAAGACCAGTTATTGCCTGCGTTGTCAAAGTATTACTCCAGAGATATTGCAAGCCTGTCTGATTCACTGAAGCGTTTCCGTTGCTGTTCCCACACGTACCATCAGTTGCGGTAATAGTAGGAATAGGATTTGTATTTATAGTGACCGTGGCAATAACAGTACCTGTGCATCCAAGTGTAGTTCCGGTCACTGTATAGGAAGTAGTAGAAACGGGGCTTACTGAAATGGGGTTGGTTACCGCACCTGTACTCCAGGAGTATGAAGTGGCCCCGTTTGCTGTTAATGTTGCTGATGTGCCACTGCAAATGGCAGGGTTGTTAACGGTCACTATAGGATTCGGATTCACTGTCACTGTTGCAATAGCAGTTCCAGTGCATCCTAAAGAGGTACCTGTAACCGTATAAGAAACCGTAGATGGTGGGCTGACAGTGATCGGATTGGTGATTGAGCCGTCACTCCAGGTATATGTTGTTCCTCCATTTGCAGTAAGATTAGCTGAAGTTCCAGCACAAATGGTAGGGCTGTTTACAGTGACATTCAGTGTTGGGTTAACAGTCACGGTAGCAACTGCAGTCCCGGTGCATCCTAATGATGTTCCGGTTACTGTGTAGGTAGTGGTGGTCAGCGGACTGACAGTGATAGTCGCAGTAACCGATCCGTCACTCCAAGCATAAGTTGTGGCGCCATTTGCAGTTAATGTTGCGGATGTGCCGGCACAGATTGTAGGGTTGTTAACTGTCACCACAGGATTAGGATTTACTGTTACTGTAGAAATAGCAGTTCCGGTACAACCTAACGAAGTTCCAGTCACTGTGTATGAAATCGTCGATGGTGGACTCACAGTTATTGACGAAGTCATCGATCCGTCGCTCCAGACATAAGTTGTAGCGCCGTTTGCAGTTATGGTAGCGGATGTACCAGCACATATTGTAGGATTGTTTATTGAAACTACCGGATTGGGATTCACTGTCACAGTAGCAATAGCACTTCCCGTACAACCCAAAGAAGTTCCTGTTACGCTATAAGAGGTTGTGGTAGCAGGGCTGACCGTAATTGGGTTGGTAATAGCGCCCGTGCTCCAGGAATATGTTGTTCCACCGTTTGCTGTTAATGTTGCAGAAGTGCCGGCGCAAATAGTCGGGTTGTTTACAGTAATATTCAGCGAAGGGTTCACATTTACAGTAGCA